>OJGT01000045.1_pt1 | contig 40660 bp, 31 predicted proteins | sample 1595031 | NCBI WGS metagenome assembly OJGT01 (sample SAMN05416857, study PRJEB24817) | seawater metagenome | isolation source: Sea water | place: Canada:Atlantic | collected 2013-11 | reverse complement strand
TGGGCTCGGAGATGTGTATAAGAGACAGGTTTTATTTTTTTGATGTGTAGATTGTTTCCATTCAATATTTTTATGATAGGCATCTTCATCAATATAAACAGGTGTATTTCCGTTCTCATCAATAAGATAAAACTCAATATAAATATTTAATTCTGGAAGAAAGAAATTAGGACGATATACTTTGCCTTCAGTCGTTTTAACATCATAGACATATTTCGGCTTGTATTGGTACTCTATTCCATGACTGAATAAGCTATTAGCAATATAAAGCTCACCGAAATTATTCAACTGCTCATCTTTAAAGCTTCGAATATCATTATCATTAAAATACTGATACCCCTCACCTAAGCTTATAAAATCAAAAGCGCTACGTTCAACATAGTAATAGTGGCTTAAATACTCAACAACTAACGCTCGATATTCAGCAACTTCATTAAGACATTTTACAAAATGTTGTTGTACCCAAGAATATTTTGTTTTTTCATCTTCTGCTAAAATAGATAAAGTAGGTTTATTGCCTTCAACTTGGGCGATAATATTTAACCCTAAACTATGAAAAGTCGTGGCACTAATTTTATCAGTTGCGAGCTTATCTCTAATTCTTTCATCCATTTCATCTGCAGCTTTGCGTCCATAAGCTAATAATAAAATATCATTATTTTGCGCTTGCCCACTATTGAGAAGATACCCTGCTCTGCCAACCATAACACTGGTTTTCCCCGTTCCTGCTCCAGCTAACAACAAGTTATTGTCATTATCTATAATACAGGCTCGACGTTGATATTCAGTTAGCGGGTTTGATTCTACTTCATCAAAAAAGGTTTGATAACGCTGTAATTGCTTAGTAATAAAGTTCTCTCGCAAGTTTTCTACTTCCTCACTACTCCAACGTTGATGAAGTGACAATAATTGTAGTTTTTCAGTAAGCTTTATCCATGTTTCATCTCTTTTGCCCCATTTGGCTAAGTTCACCCAAGGGAACCAACGCTTAGCTTCTTGCTTTACTGCTATGTGAATTTTCTCAATAGATGATTGACGTAAGTATTGATTCGTTGTGATTTTTTTTATCGTTGATAATAATGTTTCTACACGTTGAATATTGACAGATGCCCACAAACGCTCACAGTTTTCTTTTTGTTGTCGCTTCGCACTATAAGCAAGCATTGTAAAAACATAGTTTTGTTCGACTGTTTTAAAAGTAAGTATTTGCCCAAAAAAGCTTAAATGAAATAATGGAGGCACAATTAGCTCTTCCCATTTCAGCTGAATCACTCTATTTTCAACTTCAATGATTACTTCACTTTCATTAATTTTTATTTCAGTGGCAACACCAATGAATCGACAGAAAAAGCTGGTAGAAATAGATTCCATTTACTAGAAAACCCAAGTATAAAAAAGACCAATACAGTATTTTCTATTTTACCGCTAAAAGTCTCTTTGTGAGTACTTTATTTTCACATTGAATCGATAGGCTGTTATGAGTAACATATTAAAATTCTTAACAATAAAAAGATTACATTAGCCTAAAATGCACACAGATAAAATATTAGATAGTAAAGAGACTTAAAAATATATGGAATTTTATTTAGCAATTTTTATCTTTGCAGCATCAACAACCATGACGCCTGGCCCCAATAATATAATGATTATGACGTCAGGCCTTAATTATGGTGTTAAAAAGAGTATTCCCCACTTATTAGGCATTTGTTTTGGGTTTCCTGCCATGGTACTTATGGTTGGTTTAGGCTTTAGTGTTGTATTTGAAACGTACCCTATATTTCACGAGATAATTAAAGTCTTAGGTGTTGTCTATCTATTATATTTATCTTGGTTAATTGCATCATCTACACCGACATCACTAGAGACCAAAAATGCTAAACCATTAAGCTTCACTCAGGCAGCATTATTTCAATGGGTAAATCCTAAAGCATGGGTAATGGCAACAGGTGCCGTTTCAGCTTACACATCTATTGCTTCTGATTTAATGCCACAAGTTTTCATTATTTCGGTGATATTTTTTATTGTCGCCTTTCCTTGTGTTGGCATTTGGTTACTTTTTGGCAGAGGAATTAAAAAATATCTCAATACCCCAAAGCATCAAAAAATGTTTAATTTATCTATGGCAGCACTTTTGATCGCTTCTGTTTTCCCTGTACTAAAAGAATTAGTAATAGGATATATCGCTTAGGGTAATTGGCTCATTCCCTTTTGACTCTTCTCTCTGCTAAAAAATTAATTTCTCCTTGCTGTGTATATAAACTTAATCACTTTATAACAAAAGAGTATCAACTTTTTCTTTACTACAACTAAAACCTATTGACGGTCGGTTTTAGCTATTATATATTAAACCTATTGACAGTCGGTTTTAGTACGAGGATATATAAATGCAAATTGGGGAATTGGAAAAGTTAGTATTGCAATATTTATGGAAGCACGACTGTGCAGACGTTAAAGCAGTATTTACTCACTTTGAAAAAATCAGAGGGGGTAGCTTAAATACTTATCAAAGCACCTTAGATCGACTTTACAAGAAAGAATTATTATCTCGCCATAAAGTTGGTAATGCTTTTCAATACTATCCTAAAGTAGAAAGGCAGGACCTTATTGGTCAACTTATTCAATCTGTTACAAGTGACTTTATCTCAGATGAAGAAAATAGTTTAATCGCAGCATTTTCTTCCATGTCAAAAGATTGCAATGAAGAGCAACTCAATAGGTTAGAAGCATTAATTGAAGTTCAACGTGAAAAATTATCACAAGGCAAGTAACAGATGATTGAAGGCACATTGGCTATTGTATTGAACACCCTAACAATCATAATAATTACGTTTGTTATTGCTAATGTAGCTGTTTCAATAGTCGCATCATTAATGACACAATCTTTTTTAACCATACAAGTACAATCTCGAAAAGTTGCATTATGGTTATTGATTACAATGCCTTGGTTAACAAGTATTGGTGTTGCGCTATTCTTCCTCAATGGCTACCTATCATCTAAGGCATTTGAGGCGGAAACAGAGTTTGCACATTGGCACCACATGGCTGTATTTAGCTGGTCAACTTGGCACGGAGCAACCCTAATCATAGCGTTAGTGTTTAGTTGCTTTATTCTAGGAAAAAAGTTTGTTCAATTGAAGCAGCATCACCATAACTTAAAATCCTTAACGCATTTTGCAAAACCTTTAACCGATAATGTTTTTGAAATTGATATGCCTAAAGCAAGTGCCTTTACTGCAGGCTTTATCCATAAAAAATGCTATGTAACCTCTGGCATGTTAAAAGAAATGACAGAAGCTGAAGTTGAAGTTGTTTTAGCACATGAAAAAGCACATGCAAAAAATAACGATCCATTAAAGAAATGGCTCTTTAGCTTATTTGCTGCTTTTTTCATTCCATCATTAGCAACGCGTTTAAAGCTTCATATGACACTTGCAATGGAACAAGCAGCTGATAATGCCGTTGTTAACGATAAGCTAACGCCCACATTTGTTGCTATCACATTGGTTAGAGTGGCTCGCTTAAATGCTTTATATTCACCAATAAAAAGTAATGAACTCGTTGCCAGTTTTGGTGCTGATGTATTGGATCAACGTATTTATTTTTTACTAGGACAACTTACCTTAAAGCCCGTTAATAAGTGGATGACGCTTATTTTAGTCATATTCATTTTAGCGGCTTCTATGTCTTCTATTGATGGATTACACCATTTCGTAGAGATCGTATTTAGCCATTAGTCTATTAACTATTTTTTTCACTTTAAAACCGAGAGCTGATCGGTTTATCGAACTATTTCAAGTTTATTAATATAAGGAGGAGGTAAAATGCCGACTCAACAAAAGCAGGCTAGTAATAAGTTTGCACGGATAAAAAAACTCATTGCAGCTAGCTTATCTGTGGTCTCTTTAGCCGCGTTTGCACAGCAAACAGTGACATTAAATGATGCTATTGTTTATTCACTTAAGCAACACCCAGACTTAAAGTCTTTCGTTTATATGAAAGAGGCTGCAAACGGGTTAATTGAACAAGCCAGTATTACTAACCCTGCAACCATCAATGTAGATGTTGAAGATGTTTTAGGCACAGGAAAATATTCAGGTGTTTCTGGTATGCAAACCACACTGAGTATTTCATGGTTACTAGAAGAAGAGATTATTAAATCAAGAGTTAACGTAGCTAATCAAAAATCTACAGTTGCTATGTTTCAACAAGAAGTTAAAGCCTTAGATATTGCGGCTGAAACGGCAAGGATATTTATTACGCTATTATCGCAAAAAGAGCAACTAACACTGGCAAAACTTGCGCAAAATCAAGCACAAAAACTGCTTAGCGAAATTAAGGCTCGGGTGAAGGCTGGTAGATTCAATGTTATTGACGAGCTAAGAGCAAAAGCGGACCTTTCAAAAAAGAAGTTGGTTGTTGAAGATTTACTACATGAAATTGAAGCCAGCAAATCTCAATTATCAGCACAGTGGCAAGGAAATACTGAGTTTGTTATCGATGGCTCATTATTAGCTATTCCAACCATAGCTCAGGTTGAAACCGCATATGAAAGGCTAAAATCTAATCCAAGATTGAAAGTGTTTGCTTCTAAGCAACGTATTGCAGAGTCAGAAATAGCACTGGCTAAAGCCAATCAACAGCCTGCTTGGTCAATTAATACCGGCATTAAGCGCAATGAAGCCGTCGACGATTTTGCTTTCACTGCGGGGGTTTCAATTCCCTTAGGCGGCGATAATAGAAATCGTGGCCAAATCATGGCATTGCAAGCGAAACAAAATCAAAGTATTGCTGAATCAGATGCTTGGTTTAAACGTATCTCCACTCAACTGTTATTACTTACTCATAAACTGAAACATAGCCGACACGTTATTACCGGCCTTTCTAATGAAACTATCCCTCTACTAGAGATGGCAAGTACTAAAGCAGAGCAAGCCTATAAAATGGGTAGTTATCGATACACTGATTTATATGCGGTTCAACAAGAATTAATTTCCACACAGTTAGCGCTGATTGAAGCCTATACCAACATCCAATTATTTAATATTGAATTAGAGCGCCTAACTGGCGCTTCAATTTCCCTGTAAGCGAGAAAACCATGAAACTTAAATCTTTTATTACTGCTATCATTTTTGGGCAGTTATTTGTAACGAGCATCTCATATAGCCCGTTTGCGAGTGCACAAGCAAAAGTAGAATCAGTTGAAGAAGAAATACACAAAGGTCCCAATAATGGACGATTACTTGAGGACGGTGACTTTACTATTGAGTTAGCTATTTTTGAAAACGGTGTAGAACCTGAGTTTAGAGCTTTTGCAACGAAAGGACAGAAAAAATTAGCGGCTAAAGACGTTGAAGTGAACGTGAAGCTCACTCGTCTTGGCGGTGTTGTCGATGATATTCATTTTTATAGTGAAAATAATTACTTACGTGGCGACATGGTAGTTTATGAGCCGCACTCTTTTCAAGTAGCCCTTACAGCAAAATATGCGGGTGAAACACATCAATGGTCATACGATAATTTTGAAGGACGAACGACAATTAGTGACAGTATTGCTGAGGCAATGTTAATCAAAACTGAAGCCGTTAGCAGTCGCACTTTTAATGAAACGTTAAAAGTTTATGGAAAATTAAAATTAGCGCCGAATGCCTTTAGACATATCAGCGCTAGGTTTCCTGGCGAAATAAAAGAGCTTCATGCCGTGCTTGGTCAGAAAGTAAAGAAAGGGCAACTTGTAATGACAGTAGAGAGCAACGAAAGTCTACAAGCATACCCTGTGTACGCACCCATTAGCGGCATGGTGACCACACAAAATGCTGGTGCAGGTGAGCAAACCAATAATAGGCAACTGTTAACGATATCAGATACCAGTACGCTTACCGCTGAGTTAGCAGTATTCCCTATGGATCAAGATAAAGTAAAATTAGGAGCCTTGGTTAATATTACTATTCCAGCAAGTGAAAAAGTCATTACTACAACCTTGTTTGATACATTATTTGATGTAAATACTGAACAGGCAAAAGTCTATCGAGCGAAAATAGATAATACTAAAAGGTTATTCAATGTTGGTCAGTTAATCTCTGCAGAAATTTTAGTTGGTAAGTATGAAGTTCCTTTAGCGGTCAAGGCTGATGGCTTGCAATCTTTCCGCGATTTTACCGTTGTTTACGCTAAAGTTGATGAACAATACGAAGTAAGAATGTTGGAGTTGGGTAGAAAAGCTGGAGCTTGGGTTGAAGTGTTAGGAGGAATTTCTGCGGGAACGGAATATGTGGTGAAAAATAGTTACATTATTAAAGCCGATATTGATAAATCTGCTGCAGCTCACGATCATTAAGGAAATTTTATGTTGGAATCTATTTTAAAGTTTTCTATTGAGCGCAGTAAGCTAATACTGGTTTTTGTTTTGGCAATTGCCACGATTGGTTTGTGGAACTTTACTAAGTTGCCCATCGATGCGGTACCTGATATTACTAATGTTCAAGTGATTATAAATACCGAAGCGGCGGGTTATACACCGTTAGAAGTTGAACAAAGAGTCACTTATCCACTAGAAACCGCACTAGCAGGTGTCCCTGGCTTAGTTAGCACACGTTCTGTCTCTCGATATGGTTTATCACAAGTGGTAGCAATTTTTACCGATGAAACCGATATTTATTTTGCTAGGCAGTTAATTGGTGAAAAATTAAATTCTGCTAAATCTGAATTACCGCGAGGTTTATCACCTGTGCTTGGGCCTATTGCAACCGGCTTAGGTGAAATATTCATGTTCACTGTTGATGCTGAACCGGGAGCGAAAAATGATGATGGCAGTGACGTAACGGCAACTGATTTAAGAACCATTCACGATTGGGTTATTAGACCGCAAATGATTCAAGTTGATGGCGTAGTTGAAGTTAATCCTATCGGAGGCTACAAAAGAGAAATATTAATAGCAATCAACCCGCAAAAGTTATTAGCCCATGGGTTAAATCAACAAGATGTTATTACCGCGATTGGCACACATAACCAAAATCGAGGTGCAGGTTTTATTGAAAAAAATGGTGCTCAGTGGTTAGTACGTATTCCCGGACAAGTGCAAGATATTGAAAGCTTGGGGAATATTCCTATCGCAACACGCACAGGTCAATTCTTAAAAATAAAAGATGTTGCAGAAGTCAAAGAAGGCAAAGAACTACGTACTGGTGCGGCAACGCAAGATGGTCATGAAATCGTTCTCAGTACTGTTTTTATGTTGATTGGTGAAAACAGCCAACGAGTCGCTAAAGCTGTGGGTGAAAAACTGGTGGAAATTAATGACAGTTTACCACCAGGTATTGTTGCCAATGCAGTTTATGATCGTACTAAATTGGTGAATAAAACCCTAAATACTGTTGAAATGAATCTTATTGAAGGTGCTATTTTAGTCATCGTCATTTTATTTTTACTCTTAGGTAACTTTAGAGCTGCGCTACTTACAGCTGCCGTTGTACCCTTTGCAATGTTAATGACAGTAACGGGTATGGTGCAAACAAAAACCAGTGCTAATTTAATGAGTTTGGGTGCGCTTGATTTTGGCTTGCTTGTTGATGGTGCAATCATCATTGTGGAAAATTGCATGCGTAGATTGAGTCACGCTTCCAATGGCAAAGTACTACCAGTAAAAGAAAGATTAGCATTAGTTTTTGATGCAACACGCGAAGTCATCCGCCCTGCACTATTTGGTGTGTTTATTATTACTGTGGTGTATTTACCTATATTTTCCTTATCAGGCGTTGAAGGAAAAATGTTTCATCCTATGGCTATTACAGTGGTTATCGCCTTAGTGAGTTCAATGTTGTTATCAATTACCTTTGTACCTGCAGCTATTGCATTAATGTTTAAAGGGCCGATAGTAGAAAAAGATAATATTATTATAAAATCTGCTCAATCAGTTTATAAGCCTGTACTGTCTTTTGTATTAAAAGCACGCTGGTTAGTGGTTGTTTCTGCATTTTCATTAGTGGTGCTAGCGGGCGTGATGGGAAGTAAATTAGGTAGCGAATTTATACCTAATTTAGATGAAGGTGACATTGCCATGCACGCATTGAGAATACCAGGCACCTCACTTTCCCAATCGGTAGAAATGCAAAAAATTCTAGAAGCAAAAATCAAAGAAATGCCAGAGGTAGCGTTAGTTTTTACCAAAATTGGTACGCCTGATGTCGCTACAGATCCTATGCCGCCAAGTGTTGCCGATAACTTTATTATGCTGAAACCACGTAGCGAGTGGCCAAATCCCAACAAAACTAAAGAGCAACTGGTTAGTGAACTTGAAGCGGTAGTAAAGCCTATTCCTGGAAACCGATATGAGTTTTTACAACCAATTCAAATGCGATTTAATGAGTTACTGGCTGGTGTACGCTCTGAACTAGCGATAAAAGTTTTTGGTGATGATTTTGAAACGCTTGCAGCTGTTGGTGAAAAAATTGAATCGGCTATTAAAAACGTTGAGGGAATTCGTGATATTCAGGTTGAGCAGATTAAAGGTTTACCGATTCTAACCGTTGTGCCTAATGATGAAAAATTAGCTTTGTATGCTATTACTAAAGCTGATTTTCAGCGTCAAATTGCGGTTGCTATTGGCGGTGAGTCGGTAGGCAAGTTTTATCAAGGCGACAAACGCTTCGACATTGTTGTTCGGTTACCTGAAATTAAACGCAATAACGCTGATGACTATAATCAATTACCTATTACGCTACCCAAAGGCGGTTATGTTCCATTACAAGAACTTGCCACAATCGAAATGGTAAATGGTGCAAACCAAGTTAATCGTGAAAATGGCAAACGAAGAGTGGTGGTTACTGCGAACGTACGAGGTCGTGATTTAGGCAGTTTTGTTGGTGATATCAAAAAAGCCATTGAGGCTAATGTTGATATGCCATCAGCTTATTGGGTGGAATATGGCGGTACCTACCAAAAACTACAATCAGCAGCCAAACGCTTAAGTATTGTTGTACCGGTCACATTAGTATTAATTATTGGTTTATTGCTACTGGCTCTTGGCTCTTTTAAAGATTCAATGATTATTTTTACCGGTGTACCATTAGCATTAACTGGCGGTATATTTGCGCTGATAATCAGGGACATTCCTTTTTCAATATCGGCAGCGGTAGGTTTTATCGCATTATCGGGTATTGCCATTTTAAATGGCTTAGTAATGGTTTCTTTCATTAGAGAGTTGCGAAAAGAAAAGCTAGGTTTAGAAGAAGCGATAATCAAAGGAGCATTAACGCGCTTGCGCCCAGTAATAACAACTGCGTTAGTAGCTTCGCTTGGTTTTATTCCAATGGCACTCAATACAGGGATTGGCTCAGAAGTTCAAAGGCCGCTTGCTAGTGTTGTTATTGGCGGTGTTATTTCATCAACGATATTAACGTTATTTGTGCTGCCTGCTTTATATCGTATATTACATTCAAGAAGTGTTCAGCAAGATAGTAACTTATCGAATCTGCTGATTGAAGAAAGGGGAAAAATTTAATGTTAAGTAGATCTACGCTAGCGTATTTACTGCACGCTATCTTATTATTGTTGGCAATAGTTTCGGTTGAATCCTTTGCCCACGGAGTTGATGACAGTACGCGAAGCTTTTTAGAAAACAATACCGGTGTGCAAATTATTCCATTTATGTACATCGGCGCTAAACATATGCTGACTGGTTATGATCATTTGCTCTTTTTAGTAGGTGTTTTATTCTTTTTACATCGTAGTAAAGATGTTCTGTTGTATGTGAGTATGTTCACTTTAGGGCACAGCTTGACGTTAATGACGGGTGTATTGGCGAATATTCAAGTTAATGCCTACTTAATCGATGCAATTATAGGCTTATCTGTTGTGTATAAAGGCTTTGATAATTTAGGCGGTTTCAAACACTTTTTAGGCCATCAACCAAATCCTAAAATAGCCGTATTAATTTTTGGTTTGTTTCACGGCTTCGGTTTAGCAACTAAAATACAAGAGTTTGAGCTTCCATCTGAAGGATTAATGACAAACCTATTATCATTTAATTTTGGTGTAGAATTGGGACAATTACTTGCGTTGATGTTCATTTTACTCGCAATCAATTTTTGGCGTAAATTTGCAAGCTTTGACCGATTTGCACAGACAACAAATACTGCATTAATGAGTGCAGGATTTATGCTAATAGGCATGCAATTAACTGGATACTTCGTTAACTAATTACAATGAGAAATATATCAATGGAATCAAATCAAAAAAGCCGTTCTTTAATCAAAGGAACAATAATATCTTTAGTCATTGCCACAATTTCTTTAGTGCTATTTATTTTGCCGGCTGAATATAATATAGACCCAACAGGCGTTGGAAAATCCCTCGGCTTAACTGTTTTTAATAGCGATGCTAAAACCACAGCACCAACAGCAGCTGAGCAATCACTACATTCAAAACAAGAGTCAGTTTTTATTACCGTGCCTGCTGGTAGAGGTATTGAATACAAGTTAGTAATGAAAAAGTACAGTAAAACCAATTATGAATGGATAACTAGCACAGGAAAGCTTTATGTCGATTTACATGGCGAACCTAAAGGAGATACTACGGGTTATTTTGAATCTTATGCTATTGCAACAGCTAATCAAATGAAAGGAAGTTTTACAGCGCCTTTCGAAGGCTCTCATGGTTGGTATTGGAAAAACAATTCAGATAGCGACATCCAAGTTCAACTTGTTTTCGACGGTGACTATATCATTGAAGGACTTAAATAATTTACCAACAACAAAGGTGTTATGTAACAAAGTATTATTCTTTTTTACGAATAGGTAAAATAAAAAACAATTGTAGTTTTACTGCTTTTAAAATGAACAAAATAACACCTAGTAATGAGCTAAAATAATAAGTAAAGTAAATAATATATCGTTTGTTAATTAAGTCATATTAAGACTTTTATAACTCAAGAGACACTCACAATGATTGATTTACCAAGCCTAAAACGCGAAACTCGTTATGGTATGCCTGCCGCAGATCAAATCCTTTTTAATCGACATTATGTTATTGGCTATTCCTATTATTTTAGACAAGCCAAATGGGCATTAGAAATAATTGATCCTAATAAAGAGGATATAACTACTGTAGAGCGAATGGATAATTTTCGGTCTGATTATCGTATCCCTCAGTTATTTAGAGCTGATAAACAAGATTACCGAGGATCAGGTCATGACAGAGGCCATTTAGTTGCCAGCGCTGATTTACGCGACACTAAAATTCAAAATAGTGAAACATTTTTATTATCAAATATGTCTCCACAAAAGCCTCAATTTAATCGTGGTATATGGAAAACTCTTGAAAGTGAAGTTAGAAGACTTGATTCCCAAGATAATGTGTTAGAAACCTACGTCATAAGTGGGCCTATCTTTAACTTTGATCAGCCAGTATCAACCATAGGCGCGAATGATAGTAATAATGTAACACTCCCAGTACCCCACGAATATTTCAAATCTATATTAGCTGAAACATCAACAGGCAGATTAAAAATGTGGTCATTTATTTTCCCTAATGAAGCTACAGACTCTTCAATTAAAAACTTTCAAGTCAAAACCACCCTTATAGAGAAAAAGGCTGGTATTTTACTTTGGGAACGATTGGTAGGCTCTGAAATTGAAAGTGAAAAGCATAAAGTTAATGCTATGTGGTAATTGCAGATATATTAAATAGTATTACTTTATAAGTTTCACATAGTATAAATCAGAGTTTTTCAGTTAACTTGGAACGTATTAATGTCTGATAATAATAACTTAAGCTCATCAAGCATATCTTGAACTGACTGCTCGCCACAGTCACATAACCCTTTTGTTGCTAGTTTTTCGGTTGTTATTTCAGCCCTTCTCGCTTGTCGTATTAACTCATTAACGAGTTCACTTTTGTTGGCGTAATCACCAAGAGATTTAACTTGATTTAGTAACCATAAATCATTTTGCTTGGTAAGCAATATATTTTCTCGTGACATGAAATTAGACCTTATAAATTTACCTTGTGAAGTATGACACTTAAGGAAAAACATCGATATTTCTAAAAAGTTAACAATCAGTATTAACGTACTTAGTAAGGACAGTTTTGTTAGTTATAGAGCCCTCGGTCATAAACGACCGAGGGCTCTATAACTGGACTGATGTAAGTCAAGGAGACTCACAATCAGCATCAGGTAATGTCATTATATGACGTTAAACAAAGCGCCCTGACACAGAGCCTAATCCTTGATAACGCACATTAAAGTGATCACCTTTTTTCACAGAAACTGCCGTAGTAATGGCACCCACCATTATAAACGTTCCTGCAGGAATCTCTTCTCCACGCTCAGCAAGCTGGTTCGCCAACGAAGCAATAGATGAAGCCGGATGGCCTAACACTTCTGCACCAGCGCCTATCTGCACGACGTTACCATTGACTTCCAGCACAACACCTAAATTTTTCAAATCTAGATCTTCAGCTTTAGCCATAGCACCACCGGCAACAAAACGGCTTGATGACGCATTATCAGCAATAACGCTGTTAACATCGAATGAAAAGTCTCTGTATCGTGAGTCAATCACTTCAACCGCTGGCATCACAAAATCGGTTGCTCGTAATACATCTCCAATATTGATTCCAGGACCTTTGAGCGGCACTTTAGTAACAAAAGCTAACTCCGCTTCTACCTTAGGGTGGATCAGTTCATCATGCTTAATGTCACCACCATCAGGTATTGCAGCATAATCAGCTAAAAAACCATAACAAGGTTTTTCAAGCCCCATTTCTGCAATTTCAGCTCTAGAAGTTAATCCCATCTTCATGCCAACAATTTTCGTTCCACGAGAAGATTTAAGGCGTCTAATTTCCCATTGGATATCATAAGCATCGTCACACGTCATGTTAGGGTAATCATCAGTGATCCTAGCGACACTTTGAGCTTGTAATTCAGCATTTTCTAAGTGCTGTGCAATTTCTTCAACTTGCTGTTTGCTTAAACTGCCCATTAAATTAACCCCTTTTCTTTTGCCATAGTTAATGCAAGATCTTCAATCATATCTTCTTGTCCGCCAACCGTACCGCGGCGTCCTAATTCAACTAGTAAATCTCGAGCCATGATGCCGTATTTGCTTTCAGCACGTTGAGCAAACAATAAAAATGAGCTGTAGACTCCTGCATAGCCTAACGTTAAAGCATCGCGATCGACTCTGATAGGTTGATCCATCATTGGCACAACTAAATCCTCAGCAACATCCATAATTTTATAGAGATCTATGCCGTGGTTTGCGCTCATACGATCAAGTACAGCAACGAGTACTTCAAGAGGAGTATTGCCCGCACCTGCACCTAAACCGGCAACTGAGCCATCAATACGTACAGCACCCGCATCAATTGCCGCTAATGAATTAGCGATAGCCATCCCCATATTGTGGTGACCATGAAAACCAAGTTCTGTATTAGAGTTTAATTCTGCACGCAATAATTGGAATTTAGTAGTAATTTCATCAGGCAACATATAACCAGCAGAGTCAGTACAATAAATACAGTTTGCACCGTACGACTCCATCAACCTAGCTTGTTCTAAAATTTTTTCAGGGCTAGCCATATGCCCCATCATTAGAAAGCCAACAGTATCCATACCTAATTTTGCGGCTAAGCCTATATGCTGTTCAGAAACATCCGCTTCAGTGCAGTGTGTTGCAACTCGAATAGTATTAACACCTAGATCTTTAGCCATGCGTAAATGATCAACTGTACCGATCCCAGGTAATAACAACGCTGACACCTTCGCTTTTTTCATTTTAGGGATTACAGCGGTTAAATATTCTTCATCTGAATGCGCAGGAAAACCATAGTTCACCGAAGTACCGCCAAGGCCATCGCCATGTGTCACTTCAATTAACGGCATACCAGCCTCATCTAAACCAGTAGCAACATCAACCATTTGATCTAAAGATATTTGATGGCGTTTTGCATGCATACCATCACGTAGGCTCATGTCATGAAGTATTACTTTTTTGTCTTTTAAGTTCATTATTCAGTCCTTATCTTAACCACGAACGGGTAATGTAATCGCGCCTTTATTTGCTTCTTCAGCAAACATCTCAGCAGTACGTAACCCTGCAGCGGTCATAATATCCAAATTACCAGAGTACTTCGGTAGGTAATCTCCTAGGCCTTCTACTTCTAAAAAGATAGAAACACGATTACCATCGAATACTGGTCCGTTCACTAGCTTATAACCCGGTACGTATTTTTGTACTTCTTTCACCATCTGGTGAACAGCTTCTGTGATAGCCGCTTCATCTGGTGTGCCTTTGGTCAAACAGTGAACCGTATCTCGCATCATTAGTGGTGGCTCAGCCGGATTGATAATAATAATGGCTTTACCTTTATCAGCGCCGCCAACCTTTTCAATGGCTGAAGAAGTAGTACGAGTAAACTCATCTATATTTTTACGTGTACCGGGACCCGCTGATTTAGAAGATATTGTTGCAATAATTTCGCCGTATTCAACATCTTGAATACTCGATACAGCCGCCACCATAGGGATAGTTGCCTGACCGCCACATGTCACCATGTTAACGTTCATTTTTAGATCTTTCGCATGTTGAACTAAGTTCACTGGAGGAACACAAAAAGGACCAATAGCTGCTGGTGTTAAATCAATCATGATCACACCCAATTCATTCAATTTACGGCTATTTTCAGCGTGTACATAAGCAGAAGTAGCGTCAAATGCAATACGAACATCATCTTCAATGATGTGAGGTAAAAGACCATCAACCCCTTCAGCAGTCGTTTTTATGCCCATTTCTCTAGCTCGTTTTAATCCGTCTGATTCTGGATCAATACCAACCATCCAAGCAGGTTCAATCCAATCAGAACGGAACATCTTCATCAACAGGTCAGTGCCAATGTTACCTGGGCCAATAATTACTGCTTTAAGTTTTTTACTCATTTTATTTTCCTTTCACTGATGTACGATTAAACAAAACGGACTGAGGCGTTGCCCATTCCACCAATGCTAACACTCATAAAGTCACCTGCTTTTACGGGTTCAAGTGGCACTAGAGACCCTGACAAAATAACTTCACCCGCTTTAAGTGGAATTCCAAATTGCCCCAGCGTATTCGCTAGCCAAGTGACACAATTAACAGGGCTTCCAAGTGCCGCAGCTCCTGAGCCTGTACTGATAATATGGCCATTTTTTTCAACGACCATACCGCAGGTTGAAAGATCGATCTTACTTGGCGACACAGCTTTATCACCTAAAACAAATAGCCCACATGAGGCATTGTCAGCAATAGTGTCTTGAATTTTAATATTCCAATTTTCAATACGTGAATCAACCACTTCAAAACACGGGATAACACAATCGGTTGCCGCCAATACATCAGCATTAGTAATCCCTGGGCCAATAAGATCTTTTTTGAGAATAAAAGCAATTTCCCCTTCTGCTTTTGGCTGCATTAACTTCTGGCTAATAGGCATTTCTTCGCCTTGACTGTAGACCATATCATGGGTGAGGTAACCAAAATCTGGCTGGTGAACATTTAACATGTTCTGTACGGCTTTAGAGGTTACACCGATTTTTTTACCAATAATTTTTGCGCCCGCTTGCACTCTACGTTCAACCATTCGTAATGAAATGTGATAAGCATCTTCCATGCTAATATCATTAAAGCGTTCCGTTAACGGTTTGACTGTATGTCGTTTTGTCAATGCATTGTAGAGTTCATCTCCACATAACTGTATTTGTTCTTTATTCATATAGTTCTCAGTCTCTGCTAATTTATTCGGTTTATGCTAAAAGTTGACTTCCTTTCAAAAAGCCATGCGGGGTGCTCTACTGCTAGAAGTTTTTTACACTAATGAATCAACTCCCTTATCACGCTTAACGCTGAAAATATGTTTTGACGTTTTATAAAACCGTTCATTGCTTCTAATAGAGTCATGACTACAAACGACGTTAACACACGTAGTTAGTATGAAAATATGCCAGCAATACTAGCTAGCACGTTGGCTCATGAGCTCAATATTATGCTAAAGATGATAGGAAGCATTTCGCTTAGAAGCCCTCCATTAAATTACCTTTATATCCTGAAAGTGCACCTTTGATATCTAGATTAAAACCAAGGTCACTACCGGATAAGTTTTACTGATTTATCTGATAATTAACGTTGTACAATTTATCTTTCATTTTTAGGGTATTTATCACTGTTCGTACTTATAAAACAGTAAATATCGGCAATACGTTAAATGATAAAAGTCATTTAAAATGAACTAAATAAGGTAAGTTTACTGTTGAAGGTTTCACCCCCTTTAAAATGCCAACAAAGCACTTTTTAGAAAATGCGAAACCTGTATTTTGAAATAATATTGATAAAGCGACCATCCTTGGCTCGCTTTACACTATATTATTGTGCGTGATTAACGCGCGCCTTTACGCAAAGCAGATAAGTTAACATCGTCCATTTCTAAACCTGGCGTGTTAGTGCTCCAAGTAGACGTATCTGGGAAGAATACAGTTGCGTGATTTCGTTTGAAGTCGATGGTAACACCACCGGTAGTACGAACATCACGGAAGCCATCTTCACCTTTACCTGGGTAAGAATGGAATTGGAACATTTTCCAGAATTCACCTTTTTTATCGTACGCTTCACCAAAGTGAACACGAGGATATTGAGTATCGATATAAATAATTTTCTTACTATATGGATGCTCTTCAGGCGTTATCGCTTCAATGACATAAACTTCACGTGGTTCATAGTTATCGTAATTGAAGTTCCAGTAAGGTGGGTTCTTCAAATCAAGAGTCGGATATTCTTCGTCTTGAGTTTTCGCACCTACTTGCCATGCACTATGCTTACCATGCGCAGCTACAAGCATATGACGCTTACCAATCAACTTATAACTTTCGTACCAAGATGGATTAGCATTGAATATTTCGATATCATCTTGTAGTTGATCTGTGCCACCAATTGGATCCATCCAAGCACCACCGGATAAACGACGAGTACGACGTACTGCACGAATATAAGCCCAAACATCTTCTACTTTGTCACTGTCTTGACGAACAGTATAAGTACCTAACCCTTTAATATCTCTTGGGGCAGTTGCAAAGAATAATGTACGGCTTAGCTCTTTACCATCACCTTCAGTCTGTTCACCATTCATACGCCCTTTCATGGTGTAACGAATGAAGCTCCAGTTTTGTGCACGCTCAATACCTGAGTCGCCATCAATCATGACGTAAGAGACGTTTGGCACGTTCATTACATCACCACGCGGGTTCCCGTAATACCAATTCCAAACAATTTTCTCAGCCGCTTTAGGATCACTCTCATCGATATTTGGGAATGGCATACCACCTTGCCAACCTTCAACCTGACGAGTTTCTGCGTTTAATGTTGCCGTTGCAGTATTGGCATTAGAGCGTTCAACCCATTTAGCATCCATTTCTACTACTTTCGAATGCACTAACGGCATTTGAAAGCCATTTTCGCGAATACGCCATTCTATTTTCTCGGTCAATAAATCTTTAATTTTATGACCTTCGAAAGTGTCTTCATACAAAGCATCAATATTTTCTGCCGATAATACCGCACCTTCTTTAACTTCAGCCAAAGCTACATTAGTTGTCAGCATAAGTGCTGAGGTCACTAAGCTCGTGATTAACGTTTTTTTCATCATCATAGTGTTTCTCCAAATTTATTTTTATTAAAATTGATAAGTTACAGTCAGTGCTAACTGATCATTACCTTCGAACCAGCCAAATAAGGCAGAATCAGTTGCAGTAACATCGCCACCATGTTCCATATTGCCATCAGCCCAGAATAAATCCGCTTCTAGCTTAACGCGCCAATGGTTACCCGGTGCATAAGTGATACTTGGAACGGCAAAGCCGCCACCGTAGGTAACATCAAAACCAGTAACTAATTCAGGAATTAAACGTCCGTTCATGTAACTAGTGCTTAAAATGAAGGTCACTAAAGTTGAATGCTCTTTGCGGTCTTCAGGTTGTCCCACTAAGATTTTCATACCATCTTCGTGATCAAGCAACCAAGTATTGAAAAGCTGTACAGAGAAGAATGCCGGTTTTTCAGTGCCTAGTAGATCTTGCGTAAATGCTAAGTTTTTATCGATACGGAACATGGTACGTAAGACATCACTTTCTTGGATACCACAAAATCCGTGTGGTAAACCACCTGTGACAAAAGGACTACAACCCGGTGTAGGGTTACCTTCCACAGCACTAACATTAAACGGAGAGTCTTTAATGTAAGCAAACTCAGTACTCCAAACAAAATCATTCGATTCAGAATAACCGTTCAAGGTAAAGCCCAATACATCGATCATTGGGAATATTATTTCACCGATAGTACTGAACGAAGTTGAATCATTAGTGTAGACACCTTTATATGCCTCACCGCCAAACGCTGGGTTAGCATTCATCAGAGGATCAGGATTAAAGGTATGAAGATAAGCGAGAGAATAACCGTAATCACCCCATTGGCCATTCCAACGAACACCATAAGTTGGATCATCCGCATCACCTTCAGAGTGACCATAGGCATAGGGGTCACCGGCAGGGAAGTTTACCGTTTTCCAAGGCGCATTTGACCAGCGTCCACCTTCAACATCATAAGTATTACCAATCTGATCATCATTATCCCAGCCTGGTCGGTACAATAGTTGCAATTGACCATCAACTTTTGGAAAATCAATCTGCGCATTTGCCATGATCACTGGCTTACGTAAGTCTTCATTAGCAGGCTCTAAGAATGAGCGCCAACTATAATCGAAGCCATGAACGAGATCCATTGCTTGGAAAAAATCAGACTCACCCCAAGCAACTTGTTGTTTACCTAAGGTAAGCAACACACGATCACCAACAGGGATTTCAAAATAAAACTCACGAAATTCAAAATCACCATAATAGTCACGTGGGCTTTCAGAGCCAAAAGCTCCAGCCTCATTTAAACCTCTCAAATAACTAGTATTTTGTTCCCAGCTTTTACGTGCTACCCCTTTAAACAAAATATCCATAGGGAGATCCGCACTCCACTCTAACTGTAAAGTCGTACGGTTCATTGATAAATCACCTTTTGCATCAATAGCGCCCCCAGGTCCGATAGGATCATCTAGGTTCATCGACATATGTTGACGAATAAACCCGTCAATTTGTATCGGCCCTAAATCAACAGCATTCACTTGCGAAGACAATGTCTCCGCACTGATAGCAAACGCGATTGATAATGCAATGTAATTTTTTTTATTAGTCATTTATCACCTCAGCAGTTCTTCTTGAAACTGGCATACCCGAATTAGTATCCCAACTTGTTGAAACAGGCACGCTTGTATTAACGTTCCCATTATTTGAAACAGGTACACTAGTAATAGCTTCCCTATTATTTGGTACCGGTGCGCTCAATTTGGCATCACCATAGATAAAGGCCGGCTTGAATATATAAACCAAAGCAGGCATTACAAATAAAGCAGTAAAAGCAGAAACCGTTAGCCATAACGCAACTAAAAGCCCCATTTCAGCTTGAAATTTAAGTGAACTCATATACACCAATAGAACAGACACAATTAAAACAAAAGCCGTAATAACAACACCTTTACCAGCACTATGTAGTGCTTTCTCAATTGCAGTTTTATCGTCTAAACCATTTTGTAATTCTTGTTTAATTCGATCGACAATATACAAGGCATAATCCACGCCTAACCCAATACCTAAAGCCGCAACAGGTACCGTATTAATGTTCATACCTATACCCATATAAGACATAAAACTGAAGGTGACGGTATTAGATAAAACAACTGGAACCATGAAGAACATGCCCGCCATCGATGAGCGATAAACAACCGTACATAGCACCACAAGGATCAGTAATGCATATGCAATTGACTGTAATTGCCCCGATAAAATAACTTCATTTACCGCCGCAATAACACCAATTAAACCACCGGCTAGCTGATATTCACCATTACTCAATGGATTCTCATCAATAAACTCATTGATACGCGCTACAGCGGTACGAATAGTTTCACCTTGGCGATCACGGAAGAATAAGGTAACGGAAGCATGACCACGATCAGTATCAACAAAGCGATCCATATCACCAGGTTCTGCGCCAGCCTCAAACATATAAAGCAGCTCACCGTTGATATCTTGTGAAGAGCCTAACTCTTCATAGCGTGGATTACCTTCCCTTAAGGTGCGGTTAACTGATGGTAAAACATCACTCATTGATAATGTTCCACCTACTTCAGGTTGTACTTCCATGAAGCGCTGAAACTTTTGCATACTTTGTAATACTTCAGGTGTTTTCGCGAGATCGTTAGTTTCTCCACCAACGACAACAAACATGCGGTCAGCACCCTGAAATTTATTATTAATCGCAGCTGAGTCTTGGTTATATTGAGAGTCAGGCCATAAAATCGGAGAACCAGGATTGGCATCACCCACTTTCAATCCAAGGGCAAAATAACCACAAACGAAGAAAACTATTACTGTCCACACCACCATCAGATAACGCATTTTAGAAATCGTTAAGTAATGACAAAGATCAAGTAGGCGGTGAATTAACCAACTAACATTAACCGGGTGTGCATAGCCACGAGGGTGTTTTACCCAAGACAATAAAACAGGCGTCAATATAATTGAGCTAATAGCAACCGTAGATACCCAGACCACAGCAAGCAATGCAAGCTTTTGTAGTAATGGAATTGGGCTTAACGCAACAACAGCGACACAACATGCATCTGTAGCAATACCTAACATACCCGGACGAAGTAACTGAGATAACGTTAAATTGGCCGCAAAACCAACAGATTCATTGCCTTCTTCTATTTTGTCTATTTCTTCGTCAAAACGAGTTATAATTTGGACTGAGTGTGAAACAGCACGAGCTGTGATCAGCATCGCAATAACAATAACGAGGGGATCGAAGTTAATCCCTATTAAATTTGCAATACCTAATGCCCAAATAGCACTAACAAAACCAGAGATCAGCGGTAGGATAGTGCCACGCCATGTACGATTTATGCCAAAAAGCATTAAAAATAAGATCAATCCTGCCATCAATACCAAGTTAAGTGTTTCAGGTAAGTAAAAGTTAACCCAGCCATACAGCATTGGATCGCCTACGACTCTAACTTTCACACCCGATATATCAATGGTATTGACTAGGGTTGATATTTCATTAAATGCTGTTTCGTAATCGAGTAAACGATCGATGAAATCAACAGTAATTAAGGTTGAGGTTAAATCACCTGATACATAGGGACCATAAACTAAAGAGTTTCGTAATACCTTTTCGCGAAGCTCGTCCAGTTCAGCTTTAGTTTCAGGTAGTTCAGGCCACATTAGTGGTTTGGTTTCAATGCCTGAAGTAGACGCTTTCACTTCTTTTAGCTTTTTCGACGCTAAAGAGATTATTTGAAAAGGGTTAACTGCTGACACTTGTTGTAAACCTTTTGTTATTTCATCAACAGCACCTAACACATGAGGCTGAAAGATATCCCCTTGCTCTGATTCCACCATAATAGTGATCAAATTTGAGCCACCAAAAGTGTCTTTAAATTTATTATGTGTTTTTACATATTCATGATCACTAGGTAGTAGATCTTGAAATACAGTTTTTACTTCGATTTTTATTGCGGAATAACTTAGTGCCAATGTAATTAACAAAATTACACCGACAACCCACACTCGGAAACGAATTAGCCAACTAGCTACATTTTTACTCATTGCAAATCCCCTGATTTGTTTTTTATTCTGAATAGCAAATGGATATTACAGTTCTTGAAAAACTAGCCACTGATGGTCCTTAGACAAACGCCCTAAATTTTTTCCACCTAACACAACACCGTCTTTAATTTTGGCAATGGAGGTGTGCCAAGCGAGATCTTTTGGCGCAAGCCGGCCCGATTGCCAAGCAACAGCACTAGGATCAGCTTCTAACCACAACCCTTTAGTCCCGACACCAAACCAACGATTTAACTCTTCATGCCAAACGACAGCAAAGATATGCTCAGTGGTGACATCACGCCAATCTCCCGCAAATGCAACGCCAGGTTTTACTTCTACTTTGTCAAAAACCAATGAATTTCCAACACGCGTCCAATTAAAGCCACCGTCAACTGTTTTTAATAAAACGCCTTCCAGTCCTGCAGCAATACCAGTGCTTTCATTTTTGAAATCGATCGCCATCAGACTTGATTCAACAGGTGCTGTGACACTTTCCCAGTCAACTCCCTTAGTTTGTGAAATTAAGATCGAACCAAATTCACCCACGGCGACCAGACCACCGTCATCTCGCTTAGCAATTTCATTGATAATGAAATCTTCAGTTTCTCTGGCATAAGACCAATTTTTACCGTAATCACGGCTGAACAATATGGTACCGAACGCACCGACAGCCCACGCTTCACCGTTGGCATAAGCTTTAACATCTAACAACTTATTAACAACGTCATTTACCGGCGCTGTCGACTGTAGCCAAGTTTCACCACCATCACTCGTATGAAGAGCAACGCCTTCATTACCAACGACTACTGCCGTGTTATTATCCCAAGCAGCTATATCCTGAAAATGAGCCGTAACGGGTACTGGTTGTACTTGCCAGCTTGCTCCCGCATCTTCGCTACGAACAATCTTGCCATCAGCACCCACTGCCCATAAAACCGTATCCATTGCCACTAGACTATAAAAACGATCACGCGACTCGATAGCGGTTGGTATCACTGTACTGCCAATAGGTTCAGGCTTAACAAAAAGCCCTACATATAAAAGACACGCAATAACTAACCACGGGAGCGCCCCGATGAGTAACCTTGTAAATAGATTTAATATTCTCACTACTTCCACCCTTTTTTTCTTTTAACTAGGTCGTTCTATAACCTTCAACATTAAGTTTCTCGATTTTAAAATATCGGTTATATACAATCTAAAGACCCAACATATAATGAGGTTCTAATGTAGGTATAGAGAGTTCATCACTGATTAAACCCTCCCTCTATTTCTTGTAAAAACGCAGCATTACAATTGACAAAATAACCTCTAAAACGCACTTCGTTCAAAGTGCCCTTTTGCTTAAATATTATTTAACATTTTGTAAGTTGCTGTTATTTATCATTAATTATCGATTAATATAAAAATTTGGTCATATTAAAAAACCAGTATCAGCAATTTGATACTGGTTTTTGTTTTACTCTTCTTCTACTTTTCTAACTTTGTAACCAGGACGGTGTCCATCTGCAGTATTTTTAAAGATTAGGCTTGTATCTTTTAATGCACCGGCAACACCACGACCAGGTTTCGCGATACCACGGTTCCATCTTGAAGCTAGCTTACGCCATGTAATAGGAGAGACATCTGTAGCAACTAACTGTTCGTCATCCCAGCCAGTACCATCAGAGTAAAAGTTTTGCATCGCTTCACGTGCATATAAATCACAGTCATTAAAACCATGTAAACATAATGGTTTATATACCAAGTCATAACGTTGCTGATGTAGTCTTTTTTCTTCATCTGTATTACAGATTTTAACAAGTACTTCCCAGTATTCATGCGTGTCATCAGTGATAGGAACATACCACTCATACTGAACTACATGATTTTCAGGCCAGTTTTCAACCATTAATACACCGGGTAATACAACTGAGGTTCGATAGTGACGACTGTTCATGCCATCAACTTTTACACCTAACTCTTCATTTTCAAGGGTTGGCTTCCACTTATCAGTGAATAACCATTGCATCAAACCTTTTGGTCCTTTCTCATCTTCAACAACAGTAATTGCATCATCAGCTGCTGGTACGATACCTAGCGGTAGAACCCATTCCATCGCATGAACAATGGTATTATCTTTATGTACAAGGATGTGTGCGTTATCAAAGCCGTTTTCACAAGCAATACGCCAGTCACCGTAACCCGTACGATGCATCCCTAAAATCATGGCATTATCATCAAGCACGCTTGGTGATTGTGGCCATAAAGGGTGTGGGAATTTTTCACTGTTTTCAGGGAAACGGAATGGTAAATCGTCAGATAGTGGTGGCACATCGTCCAACGAGAAATCATCTTCGCGAACAAACACGAAAATCATGCCATTTATTTCTTTTACTGGGTAAGTAGTAATTCCTGTTGTACCAATTAACTTATCTTCTGGATTACCAACAATCGTTGTTAAGTCACCATCTTCTAGGTCAAAAGTAAAACCATGGTACCAACAAGTGATTGATTCTTTGTTAAAACACATTGGCTTTTCAGATAAACGAACACCGCGATGTAAACACTGATCTTTAAGCGCATAAACTTTGCCATTAGCACGACGTAAAACGATAGGAACGCCACAAATTTGAATACCTTCAACTTGATCTTCTTCAAGTTCATTCGTAAATAATGCAGGGTACCAATGGTTTATAAATCCCCATGCTGCATCTTTATAAGGGTCATATTGACTTTGCGTTCTACTATCATTAGTTCTTTCGTCACTAATACCTTTTTTTACAACACGGCGTCGGATTATTGGTTGTTCAGACATTTTTTATTATCCTTATTTGCTTAATATAACTGCTCGTTGCAGTTGGGTATTAACAAGATTATTGGATCTACATAAGCGCATCCCTCCCAAAAATGACAAAGTTATCCGATAATCGCATTAACATATATTTAAGTGTTTATCCGAAAGGTAAGAACATCATTTTTTTAAGGTTTGTTTAGGGATTTATCATCTAACAATTTTTTATCAAAAAGGTAACCACATGATTTTTATTTAAATTTATTTTTTATTAGAAGAGAACTTATCAAATCAACAAATCAGAAATAATAGTTATACTATTTGACAGAGTACTGATATCAGTAATTTAGTGTATAAAATTCAAGATAATGAGGAAGTGGAACATAGATCAAAAAAACCCTCATATCGAGGGTTTTAATATTTAACGCTTAAAACTTAATTTAGAAACACGCGCTTCACTTGTGCCAGCTTCTAAGGGCGCGGTTGTTAGGGTAAGGCTATCTCCCTCTAACTCAGCGTGGCGATATTGAGTACCTCCTACCCAATTAGGGAAAATACTATGATCCACAAAGTGAGTAATCGTATTTCCTTCAACATCGTACCCACCTGCATAGGTTAGGTAACTACTATATGCAGCAGCTTTTTCTGCATCTGTCGCATTCCACTGACCACCGGTCGTAAATGCTTCTCTATTTTTTTTAGAAACAACACAAAACATGCCGTTGTCGCTATACTCAATAAAGCCTTCTACTTCGGTCCCCATGGGTGAAACAATACGTCCATCATCATAGACTTGCTCCCACGAAACAACAGACCAACGGCCTTTAATACTTTCACGATTCATCTTTTTTATCCTATTATAATGAGCTATTCGACTAAGAAATTTAAAAGTAACTGAGTAAATTCTTGGGCTTTTTCAATTTGCACCCAGTGGCCACATTCGCCATAAACATGTAATTGAGAATGAGGAATCAATTTAATCATGCGCTCAGAGACTTCAAGCGGTATAACCTGATCGTCTCGCCCATGAATAATCAATGTTTTATGAGGTAATGACCGTAACTGATTTTCAGTCATCGCTAGCATCTCTACACCATTTTGACGAGGCTCGGGGAAGAGTTGTGCAAAACGGGTTTGAACATCATCTCGAACGCTTGCTTCATAACGCATTTGAACAAGATCATCATTAATAATACTGTGATCATAAGCAAAAACTTCCATCAACTCACGCATGGCTAGTAAAGAAGGTTGATAGCCCCAAACTTTATTCAAACCGTCGGTAATAGGGAATGACAAGCCAACAGAGCCCATCAGCACAAGTTTATTGACTCGTTCTGGGTGCTTGTGAGCAAATGCTAACGCAATTGCACCACCAAAAGAGTTGCCTACCACAGACACTTTTTCAATATCTAAGTTATCTAACAAACCCACTAATGAGTTTACCCAAGTGGCGGAGTCTAATTTTGTATTTTCAGGACATTGGGTATAACCAAAACCCAGCATGTCTGGCGCAATAACACGTGCTGGCTTAGATAACTCTGGAATAATACCACGCCAGTTTGCCCAACTAGTAACTCCTGGTCCTGAGCCGTGAATTAATAAAATCACTTCCCCTTCACCTTGGTCATGATAGTTGAGGGTGAAATCACCAACTTGCATACTGTTTGCAATTTCTAATTGTGTAGTAGATAAAGACATAGTCTATTTAACCTTAATAATTTAATTAGTAGTTTGATTAGGCGCTATAACAGGCGCACGGACACCTTTTTTCGCTAATCGGTTTAATATTTGTCGCGCTTCTTCGCGCTTATCATCTGGTAGCCATGTACGGTCATGCCCCCAAAGGCTCAAGCCCTCAAGTTCTTCAACCTCCCAATCAGGCCCAACTGTTCGGCTCGCCCAACCCAGCTCAAACATCCAACCATCAGGGTTTTTTAGATAAAAAGAAATGACATGATCATTAATATGACGACCTAACGACACACCAATACTGTCTGGATCGGGTAATGCCATATCATAGGCTCTGCCCACATCATCAAAGTCATTGTATTCGAGCATAAAATGATAAATTTTGGCTGGGCCGCCAGTATCAGCGATACCAATGGTGTGATGGCGAGGGTTACAGTGAAGAAATTCAACACGAAAAGGTGCATCGGTATGGTCGCTTAAATTAAAACCAAATATACCGCGATATAAGTGACTTAATTTTTCATAGTGCTCGGTAATCAGAGCAACATGGCCAAGTCCCATTTCTCCTGTTCGAAATCCTCCAATTGGGCGACCAGGCTCAAACAAAGAGTCCGCATCTGCCAACCCATGACACACTTCAATACGTAGTCCATCTGGGTCATGAAAAAATATCATGCCTTCAACACCGCGTAAGACGAGTTCTTGTTCAGTCCCTTGAGTAACAGCATACCCCTCAGCTTCCAGTACTTTAGCAATTCGGCTTAACTCAGTGGAATCAATCACTTCAAAGCCCATTCCCATGGAAGCTTGACCCGTTATTTTAGTCACTACAATACGTTGAAATTTTTCATCTATACGCAAACGTACACATTGATCAGTCTCAACAACCTCAACTTGCATACCAATATGATCTCTAACTTGTTTAATCCAATCTTTTAAATGAGGCGTTTCCACAATGAGATAACTTAAAGCTTGTATCATTAGTTATTTTCCTTTGTTTAATTTTCAAATGTTGACAAGAACTATTCTGCTGACATACCACCATCGATACATGGCTCTGCCTGTTAGTGCTATTGTTTAAAAAATATCATTCATTACGCACGTGCTAGCCGGCCAACAATACATTCTAATAACTGCCCTATCGCGAGTAGCCTTCGATCACTTCCTTGAGGCCCATCAAGCTCTATGCCCACAGGCATACCAGTAATACGACCTAAACCAACAGGTAGCTGAATACATGGAAGTCCTGCGCTAGCAGCTGGTTCAGTATTTTGAATTAAGTATTCGAAGTTACTTGGCAAGTTGGCTTCTGCATTTGCTAAAGGCGCAACAATTGCAGTTGTAGGAAAAAATAAAGCATCAATATTGTGCTGAGTAAACAGAGTTTGGTAACGTTCCCGTAGCGCTTGTCTGCCACCACTTTGAGCCACTTCATAAAGAGGTTGAACATCAATTAAGCCGTCTTCAGAAGGCATTTTTCTTGGTATTACCCAATCTTCATAGATAGATAAAACATCAGGACTACCTATTTTGCTTTTAAGCTGATTAATATCCATATCATGATTATAATCACGCAGGTACTTAACCATACATTCATATGCTTCATGAATTACCACAGAAAAGCCAACCGGCTCATTGAGGGCTTGTAAGCCAGCATCATCAATAGGAACAAACGTGATACCATGTTGCTTAAGCTTATTTAACGTACTTTGTGCAAGTTCTTTTGTATCTTCATCAAGGTTTTGCCAACATTCACTAGGGACACCAAGGCGTAATTCATCAAGTGCAATAGATGGCAAGTCAAACTCATCAGTCATAATACTGTCAAGTAAAGCTACGTCTGACATACACAATGCCATGGGGCCAACAGTATCTCTACTTTCAGCAATAGGGATCACACCATCATTAGCATATCGGCCAGCACTTGGACGTAATGCTGCACAGCCATTGAGTGAAGAAGGGATTCGCATCGACCCTCCGGTATCTGTACCTAAAGAGCCTAATGCCATACGAGCACCTAATGCTGCGGCACTACCAGAAGAGGAGCCACCGGCTACACGTGAACCATCATAAGGGTTACGTACACCAATACCGCTGCCTGTATTAAACGCTTGATTATAACCAGTAACACCAAAAGCAAGTTCGTGCATATTAGTTTTACCTAAGATAATGGCACCCGCTTCACGCAACTTATGTACAGTTGATGCATCTTCATTTGGTATATAGTGTGAGAAAGCAGGAGAACCCGCTGTACATCGTAACCCGGCAGTATGAATATTGTCTTTGATAACAATGGGAATACCACTTAGTGGTGGCATAATTTGACCATTTTTTCTTCGATCATCTGCACGCTGAGCAGCATCAAGCGCACCTTCACCGTCCAAGGTGACATATACATTTAATTCTTTTCCTGCTTCTGCACGCTCTAAACAGGCACTCACAAGCTCAACACTGGTTAGCTCTCCATTACGAAAAGCACTTTGTGCTTGTGCGATAGTCAAATCTGTCTGTGTAGATTGATACGTTGATTCAAACACTTTCATCTAAATTCTCCTTCTATGAGAAAGACTCTCAATAAACTTAAAATCACGGTTATATAATTGAATAATCAATTTTATAAATTAAATAGAACTGACACCTGAGTTAGCAGGTAAACCAAAATAAGACCCGTGGATCATTTAATTTACGCTGTAACAGGGGGTCGTAACTTATGCCAGTCAGTCACTTGTTGTACCGCCATACCCGCTCGGCAGAGTTCAGCATCCCCACCTTTACGGCCTATAAACTGACCACCGATAGGCATACCTGACTCCGTTTGTCCTATTGGAAAGCTAAGACATGGGTGTCCGGTGATATTGAAAGGGGCGGTGAATTCAATTAAGCGCTGATTCATATCAGCATCGTTAACGACGTTAGTTAGTTGTGCATGAGTGGGAGCCGCACAGGGTTGTACCGGTGCAAGTATCATATCAACATCATGTAACACAGTATCCATGGCACCATTAAAGCATTGTGCTTCTTCCAGCATACGTTGGTAATCAGTTGCACTTAACTGGCGTCCACTATCAATTAATCGGCTTAAATCTGGACCATATTGCTTATCGTGCAACGAGTAACTGTTTTCATGGGCAACAGCCATTTGTACACCGCATTGCGCTTCCCAATTTTTGCTGATTTGAGTTGCGTCAGGCATAGTGATTCGTTTTACTTTCCCACCACCAGCAAAAATCATACTGATTATTTCTTTAATTGCTTTTTGAATAACAGGATCAACACCATTATTTACCCACTCGAGATCGACTCCTACACACAAGCCCTTAAAGTTAGACTCAATGCTCGGAACTTCAAGACAAACAGTAGGTGAAGATGTTGGATCTAAAGCGTCATAGCCCGCTATGGTTGATAAAAAAAATAAAGTATCTTGTGCACTGCGGGTAATAGGGCCAACGTGATCCATACTAGCTGCCATTCTATTAACACCATAACCACTGACTCGACCCCATGTTGGCTTTAAGCCGGTTAGCCCATTTGCGGCACAAGAAAATCGAATAGAGCCACCGTTTTCAGTGCCTATTGCGCCATAACATAGTCCCGCAGCAGTAGCCACGCCTGCACCACTTGATGAAGCGCCTGCCCAATGAGTCGATCCCCACGGGTTATTAGGTGCCACAATATCTGGATGATGCATAACAGAGTCCCCCTCTGTCATTTGCAACTTACCAAGCATCACGGTACCTGCTTCACGCAACCGAGTAACAACGGTTGCATCATGTGTTGGGGTGTTTAATGCGTTAAGAGGCATACCATTGGTTGTCACAGCATTGGCTGTATTGATATTATCTTTAAACGCAAGAGGAATACCGTGTAAAGGACTTCGGCTGATCCCTTTTGCTAACTCATCTTCTGCTTCTTGAGCTTGTTGCAACGCAATATCTGTTGTCACACAAGCATAACTTTGTAAATGGTTATCTAGCGACTCGATACGCGCTATTTGTGCTTTCGTTACATCTACCGGAGATAGCTCTCGGGTACGAATTAATTGCGATAACTCGTGCATTTCTAAATAATGAATATCACTTGAATCATTCATTTATGATCTCCAACAAAACTTAAGGCCAAAGAAAAAACTCATCAAGATACAAAGCTTACGGATGAGTTTTCACAAAGGTAATAATTACAATTCAAGCTCACTACGAGGACGAGTTAATGTATCAATAAGGGCATAAAGAATTTTTTCCGCACAGGGCATTAAATCGGGGATATAAGTTGCTCCCATGCCACCAAGCCCTTCTGCTACTGGCAAAGGTGCTCCTGTTGCTGGCCATGGCCAGCCAATACGCGCTGTTGGTACGCCATAGCGACGTAAAGCTGCGCCATCAGTCTGTCCTGCAAGTAAGTCAGGCATGCCATGAGGACGCTCCTCGATGAACTCCCAACCACGCTTACATGACTGAATAATCCAATTTTCTGGATCTGTTGTACCACCAGGTACCGAGCCATATTGCTCCCAGTCAAGGTCAAGATCTGGAAAACGACTTTTCAGTTCTTCAATAAAGCTTGCGAATTGAGCTTTAACATCGGCTGGACTGACGCGAGGATTCACTCGCACATCAAAAAATATTTCAGTCACTGCGCTAGGGAAGCCAGGGCGTTCAACATCACCACCACGAACACCAGAAATCCAACCATGTGGCTGAATAACACCACTCGTGTTGCGTTCAGTATATTCAACAATCCATTTCTGTAACTCTGTTATCACCGTAGCAGAAGGAACAACTGAACTTCTAAAGTTTGGCAGGTTATGTGGAACACCCGCATAACCCAAAGTGCCTTTAACTTTTAATTTAAACCATGCCATGCCCGGCTCTTCATGAAATACCCAGTTCCATGGCTTCATAATGATTGCAAAATCCGGATACATACCACGGTTTAGCATATGTAAAACACCATTAGACATGCCTGCATTTCGTGACGTGATATCCACCGGCATACCACCATCCGCTATGCCTAAAATCAAATCACCGGTTAACGGGATATCAGCATCAATTAACGCATGAGCTACCTCTGTTAACGTAGCAACCATCGCTTTTGGGTTTGAAGAACCAAGTCCAAAGACCCAGTCATCTACTTGCTTTGCGCAAGGATTTAAATCAACTTCTTGCCCATCGCCGGTGAGTATTTCTTCACCGGGAGTTCGGTCAAGGTGAGTATCTATCGGGGCATACAACAAAACTGTTGCGCCACCGCCAGAGCCACTTCGCTCAGCCATGACATTGCCAGAGATATCACTCATCGGGTAATAGCGTGATTTCATGCCCATTTTTTCAAAGTGGTCAGTCATGAACTCACTTGCTTCACGCACTGCCCCTGTTGGACTATGAATATTGGTTAAATCAAATAATAGTTTTTGTAAACGTTCAGGGTCTAGTTTAGAACGTGCCTCTTGATACCATTTAGTTTGTTCCGGCGTAAAAGGTATTTTTTTAGTAAGTTCCATATCAACCTTCCTAGTTACTTGCAACGAATTGCTCTGCAAAGATATTTTCTGCCTTAACACCAAGTTCTATAAGACGCGCTGTAGCGCCATCAATCATAGGCTGAGGGCCACATAAATAAGCAACGGTATTGGGATCAGTAACATCTGCTTCTTGTAAAGGGCTAACCGGGTTTCCTAGATAATGTCCCTCTTTTGCCCCTTGATCGACACAAATTCTTGCTTCAAGGCTTGGTAACCATTGTTCTCTCAACTGAATATCATCTAAGCAAAATAATGCTTCTGGAGTTGCACAGCCAAAGCTAAGTAGCATCTTAGGTTTCACACCACTTAATTGGCGAATAGTATCGATAATGGATAAAATTGGCGCTAATCCCGTCCCACCTGCGACGAATATATGGGGAGCTCGTTTGTGCTCTTCGCGAAGGAAAAATGCGCCATATGGGCCCGTAAGCGTTAGTATTTGATCGACTTCTGCTCGCTCTTTGAGGTAGGTAGACATGACTCCACCGGGAATAAGGCGGATAAGGAATTCCATTTTAGGGAATTCTTTGTTGGTGCTAGAGGGAGAGTAACTACGTAAAGTGCCAACACCAGGTACATTAATTTGCATAAATTGCCCAGGTCTAAATTCCATGTAACTACCTTCGGCTAATTCTAAGGTTAAGCGAACGGTATTAACCCCTATGTGTTCAATCGAGTCAATAAAGGCATTTACTTCCTGTGCACTTGAAGTACCTACTTCACTGCCGTATGCCAAGTCAATACTACAATCAGCTTCAGCTTGAGAGACACACAGTAGACGCTGACCGAGCTCATGCTCACTACGAAGTAGAGTCGAGCTTTCACCATTAATAGTGGTAATTTCGCCTTTATCCAACGTACAAATACAACTTGAGCAGCTGCCTGAGCGGCATTGGTATAACAACGGCATTCCAGCCGCAAGTCCTTCATCAAGAATACTTTTGTTAGGTTGGACATTAAATTGTTTTGTAACACCATCAGAGAAATTTAGTGTTACCTTATGAGAATTTTCTTCTACGATTGGCGAGTTATGCTCAATCACTGTATCTTGTTTATTCATTAGTTTGATTACTCCATTCATTCTGACAGTTAATTATTAAAACGGGGTAATTCTAGTTATCACCTTAGTTTTTAATCTGTTCTTACTATAAAATATTTCAACTTCCAAACGCTCCAATAAATCACGTTCCTATCCTGAAAGTGCATCTTTGACAAGCATGTTTTAAAGAACAGAAAACCAACCTAAATAAAATTCAAATCAAGCAAAATCAACAAGTTAAAGGGAAACCAGAATGTTTTTAAAATATAACCTAGGTAATAAACGAGCATTTCAAGTGAAAAATCAAACCGATGACTCTCTGTTTCAAAAGTAAAGCTACGATTAATAATTAAGGGATATTGATAGATGAATAGAGAATATAAAACTAAGGTAGTGCAATAACAGGTGTTTTTGATTAACCTCACATATAGCTTCTGCCGATATACAAGGTCAAATTAGTGAATAAATGAAGGTGATATAATTATTTATAGATAATATTAAGTTGCTATTAACTTAGTAATGTTTCATAAGGCGTCTCGCCAAAGCGTCGTTTATAATCAGTGGAAAAGTGTCCTAAATGACTAAAACCCCAATTATAAGCAATGGTTATAACCTTATCTTGTCCTACACAAGCACGCTTTAAATCTTCATGTACATACTGAAGCCTCACTTCTTTCAAGTGACGCATTGGCGTAGTATTTCTGTATTTACGAAATCCGGTAAAAAGGGCTCTACTGCTTACACCAGCATATTCAGCCATATCATTTATTGCGATAGGCTTATGAGCGTTGTCCTGAATATAGTGCTCTACTCGTTTTACAAAATAAGGAGCAATTGACACGGAGTCATTATGGATTACAGATGAGTAATTATTATGCTGATTGGTTAATAGCATATTGACTAGCATGTTCTCAAACTGAGAGACCATTATTGGAGATAAATCTTCTTCACGAGAAATAAAATCAAAAATCCAACCAACCATGCTCATCCATTGAGAGCCTACTTTTGTTTCAGACAACATCGATGAATCAAACTTGATATCTTTATTTAACGTGAGGTTTAAAATCTGTTGGCAGTTTTTTTCAATTAACTTTTTATCCACACGAATGATTAACTTTTCAGTATCAGACTCATGATTCATTACTGACTTAACATTAGGGTTAATAAACCCAAAAACTTTTGGTGAAGATAAAACTTTATCATTTCCTAAGGTTATTTTTTCTACACCACGAATAGGCATTTGAATAAGTAAAAAATCTTCAAACACAACCGGGCTAATCGTTACTTCAGCGCCATAACTAATTCGCCCAACACCTATTCCACCAAGTTTTCGATAAAAAATACTGGCATCAACAGATTTATTAGCATTGCTGAGTTTTAATTCATTTTCACATAATATTTCTGCAGCACTTAAACGAACTTCTTCTAGATCATTCGAGCGACAAACCTCATAGTTAGAAAGCACTACCTCAGGAGGTGTAACTGGATTGAATTTTAATTGATTCATACACATAGCGCCTTATTTTAAATTGATAAGTTTATATTTAGTACTGTCCTTAACTTTAAAAATTCTTGCTTACAAGCTATATCGCTATTTTTCATTTATTAAATAGATAAGAAATAGTACCTCCTTGGTTTAACCTTGCTACAAGCACCATTTTCTTATTCCATTAATGTTGGTGTATTAAAACCTTACTAAAAACAATGTTTTAATACTATATCTAAGGTTAGAGATTAATTCGCATTGCGATATTTGTACATTCAAACTTTATCTATCAAATTCAATCTAATGTAATTTATGGTAATGTTTTAACAACAAATTAATATCGTAACGTGAGTAATTCTTTTTATACTTAGCAACAAATAAAGTTGATTTAAATCAATGAATGGTAATTTTTGCGAAAAACGTATATTGTAAATAAACGTGAATTTACCTGTGAACAATATAATAATTAAAAGGTATAACTATTTAACTATGAATAAGATAATTTTTCCAAGCGTTGAAGATCACCTCAATGGGTTGAAGGGGTTTGATATGCATGCAATGCAATTATCTTCTGGTAAATTTTTGTGCCAACAAAGAGATTTACAGTTACCTAAACTAGTATTGGGTGATCGATTTATTAACACCTCTGTGCAATATCATAGTGTATTGCAACAAGATTGGTTTTATATTCTCATTCCTAGACATAATGATGAAGTCTCTGTGAATGGCCATAAGATAAGTCTAAATCAACCACTCATCTTGACTGAAAGCCAAGAAGCCTTAGTTCAAGTCCCTGATAATTATTATGCTTTCTATATTATTATTACGAATGATGAATTAAAAAAATATTTTGATGAAGAAACTATAGAGCATTTTAAAAACACCCTATCAAAACAAAACTTTTTAAAAAACACATTTATCCAACCTGATAACAATTTACAGCATTTATGCACGTTAATAGAAGCTCTACTTAACAAGAGTAAATATTTAAGTTTTCAAGCAGTTTTAGATAGCCAAGAAAAAATAATAGAATCGTTATGTCAGCTACTAACATTTAGTACGCTTTTACCAGATATTCACAGAGTTAATATGTCGACAAGACTAGCTATTGTTAACCGAGCTTTAAAACATATACATAAAAGTAATTTTCTTAATATAACTATTTCTGAATTAGCTAAAATCAGTTGCTGTTGCATTCGAAGCTTAGAGTACGCTTTTAAATCAATACTCAGTATGACTCCTAAACAGTACTTAACTAAAAGAAGATTTCAATTAATTCATGCTACTTTAAAACAAAAAAAGGATACACCTATTAATCAAATTCTTAAAAACTATGGTGTTGTAAACCAGGGGCGCTTTGCTAAGGAGTATTTAAGATTTTATGATGAATATCCTCATCAAACCCATAGTAAAGCACCTTACTTATAGCTTATGAACATTGAAGAATTTTTATTTTACATAAATCTATGTCAACCTTCACGTCAATTGAACCTATTTCTCTCCAAGACCTAATAGCTCAACCACAATGTTAGCAGCGGTGCTACATTGTCAAAAGTAGTTTAAGTATGTTCTGAAAATCATTCAGAAGTAAATATTGCACTTAGTGAGGAGGCAGTTTTACTGTAAATTCTTCATAATTTCTTAGAAACTTTTTATAGATACTCAAATAACAAGTCAGCTTAGGTTATGCTAGATAATATTTTGCACCACCGTTTTAACAGGTAATCATCATGAGCTATTTTAAAAAACACGGCCAATTAATAGAGCAAGCCGTTGAAGCCATCCACGACCGTGGATTTTACACTCCTTACCCAGAACACCATAAAGCCTATGGTGAAGATGGTATGAGCAAGGGAGAAACACAATATCATAGTCATCTGGGTAAGCGCTTTGACGTCTTAGAAAATAGTAATGACAGCGCCCAATGGGTCGGTGGCGAACAGTCTCCCTATACTGACGAAGCATTAGGAGTCACCTATCCTAGCCACAATGCGGAAACCTGGGTATCGCGCGCTCAAGCAGTTCGTAAGTGCTGGAAAAAAACCTCGGCTGACGACAGAGCTGGTTTGCTCGCTGAAGCACTTGATCGTCTCCAATCACGTTATTTTGAATTAGCCTATGCCACCATGCACACCACAGGTCAGGCATTCATGATGGCATTTCAAGCATCAGGCCCTCATAGTAATGACCGTGCACTAGAAGCCCTTGCACTAGCCTGGCACGAACAAAAACGTTTTCCACAAGCCATAGCGTGGGAAAAGCCTATGGGTAAAAGCAGCCTTGTGTTGGATAAAAATTATACTGCGGTGCCCAAAGGTGTTGGCTTGGTCATCGGCTGTTCTACTTTTCCGGTTTGGAACACAGTGCCGGGGTTATTTGCCAACCTAGCAGCGGGCAACCCTGTAATCGTTAAACCTCATCCAATGGCCATATTGCCTATTGCGATAGTTGTTGCCACCCTACGTGACGTATTACGTGATAGTGATTTGCCAGAGGATATTGTGCAACTAGCAGCCGATACAATCGAGGCACCCATTAGTAAAAACCTAGCGGAACATCCTTTAGTCAAACTCATTGATTTTACCGGTGGCAATGCCTTTGGCGATTACGTGGAGTCACTCTCTGGTAAAACCGTTTTCACAGAAAAAGCAGGTGTTAATAGTGTCATTCTCGATTCCGTGACCGATCTAGATGCCGTATTACAAAATTTGGCCTTTTCACTTTGCCTTTATTCGGGACAAATGTGTACAGCGCCACAAAACTTCTTTATACCCGAGCAAGGTATACGCGAAGGCGAACAACTTATTCCTTTTGACGAAGTCACCCAGCGTTTTAAACAAGCGGTCGATAATATTGTCAACAACCCAAAAATGGGTCCAGGTACGCTAGCCGCCATACAAACCCCTGCAACACTAACCCGGGTACAAAATTATGAACAACTCGGCGCCAAAGTATTACGCATACCAGAGCCAGTTGAACAGCCTGGCTTTAAAAACGCGCGCTCTATTTCCCCAGCGATGTTAATAGTTGAAGCCAATCAATCAGATATCTACAGCCAAGAATTATTTGGACCAATTTTCTTTTTGGTGCGTACTAAAGATACGACACAATCGATTGAATTAGCCGCATCATTGGCGAGTGAAAAAGGCGCCTTAACCTGTGGTGCCTATACAATAGATGAAAAAATTGAAGCGCATATTCGCGATGCGATGGAAGATGCCTACACTCAAGTATCTTTCAATTTAACCGGCTTTATTTGGATTAATCAGGCTGCTGGGTTTTCAGATTTTCATGTTTCAGGCGGCAACCCGGCCGGTAATGCCACTTTTGCTAATCCAGAATATGCGAATAAACGCTTTGTTTGGGTACAACATCGAAAATTACGCAGTTAAAAAGGTATCTTCGATAATCGGTCTGTAAAAAGTTAGTTAATTTATACAGACCGACAACAAACTATCAAAAAAAGTAACTACATTCTTTAGAGAAGATCATAGTGAATGGCTGTGAATTATTGATTTTGAGAGTTTGCTATGAATCAACCAATATCTTACATCATAGTTAGTTGACATGATTTTTAAATTTTGATTTGTTATTATAAAAACAGCATATTGAAGTATTACTCAAAAGTGGAAAATAATTGAACTCAAACCAACCAACTATTCTTTGGCACGACTACGAGACTTGGGGAATTTCACCCAAAGTAGACAAACCTTCTCAGTTTGCGGGGATCAGAACCGATTTAGATCTCAACATTATTGGTGAGCCTGAAATGTTTTACTGTCAGCCACCTCAGGATTACTTGCCCCATCCTGAAGCGTGTTTGGTTACCGGTATTACGCCACAAAAAGCACAGCGTGAAGGATTAACTGAGGCTGAGTTTGCTAATAAAATTAACACCTTGTTTAGTGTTCCTAATACCTGTGTTGCGGGTTATAACAATATTCGTTTTGATGATGAAGTATCACGCTACCTGTTCTATCGCAATTTCTATGACCCTTATGCTCGTGAATGGCAAAACGGTAATAGTCGCTGGGATATTATAGATATGGTACGCGCCTGCTATGCACTTCGCCCTGAAGGCATTAACTGGCCTACAGTTGAGCGTGATGGTGAGCAGGTGGTTAGTTTTCGTTTAGAGTTGCTCACTCAAGCAAACGGCATTAGTCATGAGTCAGCGCATGATGCTATGTCTGATGTTTATGCCACTATTGCTATAGCTAAATTGATAAAAGAAAAACAGCCAAAACTTTATGATTTTATCTTCAACTTAAAAAGCAAAAAACAAGTTGCTGAATTAATTAATGTTGCAGATATGACCCCTATTGTTCATACCTCAAGTAAAATATCATCGCTACACGGATGTACTAGTTGGTTTGCACCGATCAGTTATCATCCGGTGAATAAGAATGCTGTGATTTGTATCGACTTGGCGCAAGATATTGAACCATTATTAACACTGACCAGCGAAGAAATTAAAGCGCGCTTGTATACTCGCTATGATGATTTAGCACCTGATGAAAAGCCAATTCCTGTCAAATTGATCCACATTAATAAGTGCCCTATTGTTGCGCCAGCAAAAACATTATTACCAGAAAATGCCGAACGATTAGCTATTCCGCGTGATTATTGTTTAGAAAATTTAGCTATTTTGAAAAAGCATGCTGAATTGAGAGATAAGCTAAGTGATGTTTTTGCTACCTCAGATTTTGATAATACCGATGTGGATGCTGAACAAGCCTTGTATGGCGGTAGCTTCTTTAGCCACAGTGATAAAGCGCAAATGGATATTTTACGCGGCTTAGCTCCTGAACAACTTGCTAATCATCCATTTAATTTTCAAGACGACCGATTACCCGTATTATTAACGCGATATCGAGCACGTAATTATCCTCATACGTTATCCACTGAAGAGCAGCAAAAGTGGCAGCAGTATTGCCAAAATAAGTTGCAATATGGTGGCAAAGGCATTTTAAGTCTTGATGAGTTTATGATTAAAATTGAAAATTTAGTTCATGAGCACGAAGAAAATAAAAGTAAAATGTCTGTACTCAAAGCTCTATATGAATATGTACAAGGTTAAAAATCACAATTAGGGATATAACAATTCCCCCAGAGTAATAACAACGTAGTTACTCTGGGTATTTTTCATTAGACTTTTAATTCACTAATTTTTTAATGTACGTGATACTCTATTCTTTCAACATAATATAAATTATAAATTAACGATTTTGTATGACAGAGCTAAAAAATATAACCCTAATAGCACTAGGCTCATACTTACTTGCCTTTGGTGTGACATTCTTTTTAATTCCCGTCAACATTGCGACCGGTGGAACACCGGGAATGTCTATAATATTACATTATTTAACTGATATACCTACTGCACTAGCGATGGTGCTAATTAATATCCCTCTTGTCCTCGCAGGGCTTAAATTCATAGATTTTCAGTTTGCTATACGCACCGTTCTCGCCATTATTTTCACCGCTAGTTTGGTTGAAGTTCTGCCAAGAGTAATTACCTTTCCTCCCATTGAGAGTATTTTACTATCAACAATTTATGGTGGTTTGTGTATCGGAGCGGGTATCGCCATAGTAATGAAAGGTGAAGCATCTGCAGGCGGTACAACCATTGTTGCTCAGATAGTTGCCCGTTATTCTTCATTTAGATCAGCACAAGTTATTATGTTTTTCGATATGATTATCATCATAGCGGTTGCTATCATATTTAAAGACATGGAATTGGCATTGTGGAGCCTAATAGGTATTTATGTCACAAGTAAAGTTATTGATAAGATTTTAACCGGAGCCGTTACTGAAAAAGTAGTTCATGTGGTTTCAAATAGCACAGACAGTATTGGACAAGCGATTTCACAAGAGTTAGGTCGCGATGGAACTATTTTAACGGGTAAAAATTTAATGAAGCAAAACGAGAGAAAGATTCTCTTAGTTGTTGTGGGGGCTCGTCAAATTCCTAAATTACAAACCATAGTATTAAGCCGTGATGAAGATGCTATTGTACTTGTTATGGATGCTTCAGAAATGATTGGTTCAACCGCTCATACAACAACATAGAACATTACACTAGCTTTATTCACTAATAAAAAACCGGCAGATTAGTATCAGCCGGTTTTAAAAAATCTACATACGATTTGTTGTCGTATCACTTTATAAACTTAGGATCTTTAAAGCGACTAATTAAGCTTGAGGTATCCCAACGATTACCACCATTTTCTTGAATTTCTTTATAAAAACCATCTACCATTTCAGTCATTGGTAATGAAGCATCATTCTTCTTCGCTTCTTCAAAAGCAATGGCTAAATCTTTACGCATCCAATCAACCGCAAAACCAAAGTCATATTCTCCTGCGAACATTGTTTTATAGCTGTCTCTTATACACATCTCCGAGCCCACGAGACGT
>OJGT01000043.1_pt1 | contig 47036 bp, 42 predicted proteins | sample 1595031 | NCBI WGS metagenome assembly OJGT01 (sample SAMN05416857, study PRJEB24817) | seawater metagenome | isolation source: Sea water | place: Canada:Atlantic | collected 2013-11 | reverse complement strand
TACCTAAACGGGTTGAAAAAGGAACACTGGATATGGATGTTATTATCCATACAAGGCATTCAAACGGACAATTTACAGTTGGTTGTTCGCTTCGCTCAAGTTTAACCAACTGTAAATAGCCGCTTAATGTGGCGTTAGCTTTCAAATCTAGTGTGGAGGTGTTTATAAAATAAGTCTAAAAAGTAACTATAATCAATTAATATTTTTTAATTTATAAGGAAATAACATGAAAAATTTACTAGCTATTACTTTAACTTCGATTCTACTATTAGGTTGTACATCAACAAGTATGTCGTTAAAGGAGAAAAACAATACATATTCTAAATATGTATTAGATGAAAACTTATCTAATAAGGATAAAGTTGAAGGCTTTAAATTTAGTGGTTGGAAGTCCCTTTCAGATAATTATTTAATAATTACTGCTTTTCATAAAAAAGATTACCTTATAGAAACTAAAGGGAGATGTATTAATTTAAATGACTCGCACGGTATTAAGTTAAACCGCTCCTCAAACTGGGCTATTTATAAACTTGGTGATTCTATCTCTCCTGTTGGGGTCTCTCCTGCAAGTGAAATTACTGATAAATGTTTTATTAAATCAATTTACCCCATTACAACCGACCAGAGCGACTACCTAGTTAATTTTGGCAAACCTGTTGAAAATGAAAGCTAACAAGATAATCAAACGGAAAAATAACAGTTGGTCATCGCTTCGCGATTTTAACCAATTGTTATTTTCCGCTTATTAAGGCGTTAGCAGTTAACTAATTCTTTGTGTTTTCTTTTTCATGCGTTGTTGATATTTCAGTGCTTGTAAACGCAAATTCTAATAGCTCATTCTTCTGATTGTGTGCGTGGTTATTGGTGAGTTTGTCGCATTAAATTTGCTAACCGTTAGTCTTGAGTTTTCTGCTTGGTTTTAGTGGTTGTTTAACTCAAAGTTTAAATATCAGTGTCTTATTAAAATATCTTTGCAATACAAACTATTGTGCTTACTTCAAAGGTTGTGTTAAAACTGCTAACAAGCAATTCAACGGGACAAAAAACAGCGGGCTTTTTCGCTCCGCTCAAGTTTAGCCCACTATTTTTTGCCCGTTAATATGGGCGTTAGGTGGCACCACTTTTCTGTTTTAATGGTTAACCAACTTTCGTGTTTTTATTATTGTTTTGGTGGTTATTCTGTTTCGTGGGTTTGCGCCAAAGCGTTTGGTGAATGTCGCGAATCATTGTCGAGAGTCCAGCAATAACATTTGTGTTGTGCGCTAAAATTCCTTTTGTGTAAATGGCTCAAAATAATGGTTTGGTATTTAGCCGTGGTGCGGTTATATTAACTTACTGAGTTTGCTTTAAGTGATTGTAATTACATCATTGTTCACCTAACAAGCAATTCAAACGGACAAATAACAGTTGGCTTTGTTCGCTTCGCTCTCTATTTTAGCCAACTATTATTTGCCGCTTAATATGGGCGTTATGAGTACAAAATTGATGAGTTCCGACTATTCTGCACAGTGGAAAAACTTTAAGGCATAACTAGGTAGTCGAATCCATCAGACCACGTCACTCTTACACAAATGGCCATACGAAAAATGCCCTTAATGACGGTAAAGCTTTACCACGTCACTCTAATGATTATGTTGAGTTGCCGTTTGAGGTACTTGATGGTGATCTAATGATAAGTTTGTTTGGAGAGTTACATTATGAGTAGAGTTAGTCTTTTTAGGTTACCTCTACTCTTTAATTACAACTTTTATCTTTTAGAGTTAATCCAGTTGGTGATTGAAGATCTCAAACATTAGGCGTAGTAATGCATAATGCTTGAGGTTATTATAATATCTTAAGAATAAAACTTTAGAGTGTTAATTTTATTAAATATTACTTTAATGGCAATTTTATTGAATAAAACCAGTGCCCATATTCGTCCCATTCTTCTCGCCACATTAAGAAAAACCCGTTAACGAAAGTTAACGGTTTTTTTGCTTTCTAGCATTCAATATATTTATCTCAGCGTCACATTAAAGAATCCGCTAACCGAAAGGTTAACGGATTTTTGCTTTTTTAAGTTTTCGAGGTTACAAGAAGGTATAAATGGCAAAGTTGTGTAATGGTGTGTCATGTGTTTTTAATGCTAACTATGCAATATGATGGGTTGCTTAGTTAGTGCTTAGTTAGTTGCTTAGTTAGTTCAATGTTGGTTTTGTTTCATAATGGCCTTCAACTTAGGCCAATTGAGTAGATGTTTGATGAGTATCTAGGTAACCAAAAATATGTTACATTTCATGATGCTATCACGTTATGAGAAGCCATTTTGTCTATATGGCTAAATCAAAAAAGCTAGCATAGCTATTTTTAACTTTAAAAGGATAATTAAAGTGTCACACAGCCTTGAGTCAGACCATGTAAATACAAAGTTTTCAATCACGTTAAATAAGCTTGTGCTATTGGTTTGTTTATTAGTGGTTGCCTATTTTGTCTATGGAAAATATGCATTTCATAAAGCAGAGCAAGCAGAAGCTTCTATTTTGATTTTGAACCCCAAAGTGAATGATATTTACTTTTTAGACATGAGATTAATCAGTGATGTACTAAAAAGTAAACATAAATATAGATTAGCTAAAGTGGTAAGTGTGACTGATGATACCGTGGCGATAGTTTATGGAAGGGTTGCCTACCAATGGCAAAATGCAGTTGTGAATAGTATTAAATTTGATGATGTAAATAACTATGACTATTTCAAGTTAATACCTGAATACCTTTCTTTTAGTAAAATTAAGGAAATGAGAAATAAGGAAGCTATTTATTTAGCTAAACGACCTATTCAAAATAAACTCTATGGTAAATTTGTTAACTAAGGCTGCCAATAATACCATTGAGGGAGAAGCCACTTTATATAATATGTAGTATATAAAGTGTTTAATTTGCTTTATATTCTTGCTAACTATTATTGCATCTTAGTGAAACGTGGTATTTTCATCGTATTTTAGTTTTAAATGTAAACTATTCATCAATGTTTTAACTGGACACTCGCTCACAATTTTATTTTGTATTTGCCATTGAGTTTATTTAAGCTCATTGGCTTTTCGGTATTTACCTTGATAGTCAAAAAGTCTGTCTTTGATACGCCAATAGAGTTTTTGTTTTCTGGCAATAACAAAGTCAGGACATGGCAGTATGTTAGCTAACTTTAATGCTTGTTCAAGAGTAGTCACTTCAAACGACTCAGTAGCACCCAGTTGCACGCTGATTTTAGCGCTGAGGCGTTTAGCAAAAATATCATTGAACGCTTTAACTTGATTCGGTTTAGCGAAGTCAAAAGACTCAGTAAGATCAGTACCTTCTTCATCATGGTAAGTGATTTTTAACTTATCAGCGCCTTTATCACTTAGCTTATTACTGGCCTTGCCATTAACTCTGGTTAAATTAAGACCTGCACAGCGAATAATTTTTGAATCTTTAAGTTTCAGTGCCTTTTTTAGCATATCATCAGGGTCAACCAATACTTCAAGGCACTGTAAACAGTTACGAGCAGCTATATCATTTTCACCACCGCAGTGAGGGCATTCTTTAAATACAAAACGATAGTCACATTGACTCTGGCTTTCTACTCGATATTCTTGCTCTTCACTGCCAGTATCGATGAGGCCTTTGCATCGTCGGCCGTAGTGTTCCACTAAATATCCGTCATCGTCACAAATGCCCCAAAATATATTGGGAAATTCACAGCTCGGGCAAACCACTTGTACCGGCTGACTTTTGCTATTCGGTTTTTTCTCACCGACTTCAGGATGATAGAGGTCAAAATCATTGCCGGTATAGTCAATCACCAAGCAATCTTTTTTGTTATCACTCAAACGCAAACCTCGACCGATGATTTGCTGATAGAGACTCACTGATTGTGTTGGCCGTAATATCGCAATCATATCGACATGGGGGGCGTCAAAGCCCGTGGTTAATACTGACACATTAACCAGATATTTAATTTCTTTACGCTTGAAGGCCTTAATTAACTTATCGCGTTCAGTGTTGTCGGTAGCGCCGGTAATTAAGGCACTCAATTGTGAGGGTAAATAACTAAAGACTTCCTTTGCATGCTCAACGGTAGCGGCAAATATCATTATACCTTGACGTTTACCGCCTAACTCAATGACCTGCTCGATAATGCTTTGAGTCACCCGGGGATTTTTGTTTAATAGATGATTCATATCCGAAGGACTATATTCGCCAGAGGCGTTTGACCGCAGGCTGCTAAAGTCATAGTGCTCTATGGTGGCATCAACTAAATTGGGCTGGGTTAAATATTTACGTTTAATTAAGTTACGAATGGGTAGTTCATAAATACAGTGCTCAAAAGGTCGTTTTTCTTCACTTTGCATAAAACCACGGTAATGCTTTTTATAAATCCAGCCCAACCCTAAACGATAAGGGGTTGCGGTTAAACCCAATAACTTTACCTCGGGATTAACTTGCATCAACTTTTCAATAATTTGTTGATACTGATTACTATTGGACGGCTTGCTTGCGCTTTCTTGTGACGGCTCTTTGGGTTCGACTTTGCTTTTACTCTTAGGCTTACTTTTAGCGTTATCTGTAGGTTTTTCAGTAGACAAGTCAGGGCTAGCTAAGTTAACTCGATGACATTCGTCAATAATAATTAAGGAGTAGGGCTCATTAAAGTCATTTAGATTGCGGGCTGCCGATTGTATGCTGGCGAATGTGACTTGGTGCTGCGTTTCTTTCAGTTTTAATCCGGCAGAATAAATACCAGCGGTAACACCATAGCTTTCATATTTTTGATGGTTTTGCTCGACTAATTCTTTCACATGGGTGAGTACCAATATTTTTCGCTTTGCCAAGCGCGCAAGCTCAGCAATGACCAGACTTTTACCTGAGCCTGTAGGTAAAACAATCACCGCAGATTCGTTGGTTTTTCGAAAGTGTGTGAGCACCGAAGAAACGGCTTCTTGCTGATAATCTCTAAGTTGAAAAACTGCCACGCAGTGCTGCTGCCTTATAGGGAACTAATACCAACTAAAATAAACAATCGATCATTCTAAGGTGGTCTAAATATTCAATGTCAGCGTTGCTTTCAATCCCAATAGCCAGCTATTGCTCGACAATATGCTCCTGCATTGTTCTATTGACTTACATCTATGTAAGAATCAATCAAACGCCTTTTCTTGAATGTTTATTCTCACTTATAATTGATCACTGATTTAATTCAATTGGTATGAAAGCCGCCATAATAGCAAAAGAGCGGATAAGTCCAAAACTTAAAACAAACTTTAAGCCTTCATTAGTTTACGCTAATGGCCATTTTATTGAATAAAACAAGTAGTCATACTCGTCTCATTCCTCCTACTACATTAAGAAAAGTCGGTATTGAAAATTACAGGTTTTTTGCAATTTTAAATTACGAATCTAAATTACAATAATAATTGTCTTTCAAGTAACCGACTAAATTCAAAATAAGCGTGTAACTATATAAATAACAATTGTTTAATGATAAGTTTCTTCTCAAGGGAAACATATTATTAAAGGATTAGTACACTTGTCAGATCTCATTTCAGCGCCTAAATTAACGACTTCCATCATTGATTCAATCAAAGACCTTTGTAAAGTAGGGCTTTACCATGACGCTTTAGCTAAAGCTGAAAGTGAGTGGGGGCCAATAGAAACATGGGATAAACGTGAAAGTAAGTTAATTGCTATTAGGTTGTATATGAACCTAGGTGGAGACAGAAAGTCAGATGCTCTATTGCTAAGACTATGGCGAGAGGAAAAAAATTGTCCTGATTTACTAACTAGAATGCTTTTCTATAAGTTAAATAAGTTAGGTCCAACCCTAGCAAACGAATTTGTGAAAGAAGTTGAATCGATTATTTTAAGTGTTGATAAGCACAAATCGGATTTATTAGGTTTCAAATCAATTATACAAAGAATATTTAATAACTATTCTAAGGCTGATTCTTTAATAGATGAGGCAATAATTATTGAGCCTTCAGATAGCTGGCTCACCTCTTTAAAAATTCAGTTGTTAAATGAACAGAACGAATTAGTTGAAGCTAAAGAGCAAGCTGAAAAGCATTTTGACGCCTCCCCATCGCCTTATAATTTAAGATGTTTGTCTAATATTCTTACCAAAGTGGATGGTGTTAGTGCATCTATTGCTTTGTACGAACTGCATATAAATAAATATCAATCTGCTAATGTTTGGCTGGAATACGCTCAATTGCTTGCAGGGAATCATGATTGGCCTAAATGTAAACATGCTATCGAACAGTTTGAAAAAACTCGTATTATAAAAGATAAACGTGACGAGCAATTTTTATTAGCTTGGAAAGGACAGATTGCAATTAACGAGCAAGAAATTGATAAAGCAATAAATATTCTGTCCGCGCATAAAAGCACTTATTGGAAAATTGTTACTGAAAATCTTAAAAATTCAAAAGGTGTTCTAAATAGGAAGGTACTAGATGTTCCTTTTCTCAAACAAGAACATATGACATGTGCTCCTACTACACTGGCAGCACTTTGTAGTTATTGGGGGCAAACGTTCGACTCAAAGGATATTGCAGATGCTATATGTTTTGATGGAACACCTGCAACAAAAGAGCGGCAGTGGTTACGAGACAACAACTTTAACTTTTTAGAGTTTGAGCTAGAAAGTGAGCTTGCTTATGAATTAATTGAAAATGATATTCCTTTTGCGTTAGTAACTACCAATGGGTTTTCTGCGCATATTCAGGCCGTTATTGGTTTTAACAAGCAAGTGGGAACTTTGTATGTTATGGACCCATCACAGTCAATAATGCAAGAGATGCTGACTAAGGAAACCATAGCAAGTGAAGGTTATAGTGGTGCACGTTGTATTGTCTTTGTTCCATCTGAAAAATCAAATTTATTGTCAAAGTTTAGTTTTCCAGCCTCTGATCTTTATCCGCTATGGGACAGTTATAGTATAGCGGAGGAAAAAAATGACTATTTAGCGGCGAAAGCTGCATTAGCCAAGCTTAAAGCAATAGCGCCTGAGCATAGGATAACGCTACGAGTTGATAGAAGCTTTGCTGCTTGGAATAATGATACGACAAATATTCTTGAGTTAAACAATAAACTATTAAGTAAATATAAAAGTGAGACGTTACTACTTAATTCAAAGTATTTTTGCTTAAGAGATCTTGGTAAGCGTGATGAAGGCTTAACAATGCTGAGCGACTATTTGGAGAAAAATGTAGATTTAGACTTGCTTGGGACACTTTTTGACCAAGTTTATGACACTAATGAGCAAAGTAAATTAACAACCCAATCATTGTATCAATTGAAAGAATTAGGTAGTTATTCTGCTTACTCTCATTGGTTAATTGCAAATTACTATTGGTCTCAGCAATCTTTTGAACTTGCAACTGAGCATTATCTTTACGCATATTGTTTGGATGAAACCAATAGTAGCTATATTGAAAGCTACTTCAAAGCATCGCGATATTTAAAAAGAGAGCAAGCATCAATAGACTTCCTAAAAGAGCGATTTAATAAATATAAAGTTCGCTCTGCTGCACCTGCGATATCTCTTTTTAAAGCTTATGAATTGCTAGAACAAGAACATGTTGGAATAGATTATCTATTTGAAGCATTGGCACTTCATCCTGACGATAACAATCTCATAAATTATCTTTCAAATAAGTTAATAGATAGAGGGCTAATTGAACGCTTTGAGAGTATCGAAAATCAAATTAAACCCCATATTGCAATAAAAGATTTTAACGAAATTGTTGCAAGAAAAGATGAAAGGTTAGGGAATATAGGGTCAGCATTGGACTTTTTCCAAGCTTGTTTCAATGAAAACCCTTTTATTTATAAATATGCTAATAGCTACTTTAGACTGCTGTTTAAAAGGGGCGACACAGCCCAAATAGACTCTATTCTTGAAGAGCTATATGGCAGAAACTCTCAAAATACCCAAATACTTGACTATATTGCCGATTGGCATAGTGACCCTGTTTTTCAAGAAAAAGTATTAACTATTTTTGTCGAGTTAAGACCAGACTATGGCGTAATCAGAAGGCAACTGATTGATGTTAGATTAAAGCTGGGGCTGTTCGAACAAGCACTATCTCAAGCTAAAGATACTTGTAAAAATATTGTTGGAGAGCATATTAATCAAAGTTATTTGGCTAAATGCTATTTTAAATTAGGGGATTTTGAAGAAACTAGAGAGTTAACAAAACAGGTGTTATCACGCGCTGTTGATAATGATTTAGCTTTTTTTACCTTAATGAAAGCGAGTATCAGTAAAGAAGAAAAAGAAGCATCTTTAGCGTATGTTTTTTCACAAATGCAAGTACAAGTCATTTTTGGTGACTCTGCGTGGAACTATTGGTTTGAAGCAAAATCAATTTTGAGCCAAGCCAAGCTAAAAGAATTCATTGACTATTTGTTGAACCAACATGGTCATTTTTGGTACACATACAGCTTGGCTGCTAGTTATTTTAAGCAATACGGGGATCTGGTTAAAGCAAAAGAATTGCTTCTAGAAGGCCAAAGTAAATTTCCTTTAACACCTAGAATATATAGTGATTTAGGACAGTTGCATGAACTTGAAGGGAACATTGAACAATCTATAGAAGCAAATTCCCAAGCATTGATTATGAACCCAGCATGGGCTGATGTAACGAAAAGGCAATGTGAGCTTCTTGAAAAACATGAAGATGTACAAGCAGCAATTGAAGTTTTAAATAATGGGATCAAGCACGACCCAAATGACGGCGTATTATATGGTTTTTTGGCTGATTTGCTTATCAAACTTGGTAAAAAGGCAGAAGCCATAGAGCCACTTAAAAATGCTGTAAGGAATAATATTGATTATCGATGGGCTTGGGAGCATTTAATAAGCATTTCAGATGAACAAGGCATAAGCGAAGTGCCGTTTGAACTTGCGAAAGAATTGTCACAACAATCTCCATATTTACCCCATGTATGGCGTGATTTGGCTTACATAACTAAAGATTATGAAGAGAAATTTGCGTTGTATGAAAAGTCATTAAATTGTGATTTATACTTTATTCCTTCATATCAAGACAAAGTTCAATTCTATGTTGATAAAGGAGAATACAAAAAAGCCTTAGGTATTCTTGAAAGTACGCCTTGGAAAGATGAATTACCCATTGAATTAACAATGCAAAAAGTTGATTTGTTAATAGATATTGGCCAGAAGAAGTTGGCCATAGAAAGCTTGAAAAAAATATTGTTCAGTGTTCATGGCTATGCCTATTTGTGGAAAAAGCTTTTTGATTTGTTAGAGCAAGTAAAAAGCAAACAAGATTATATAGACTGTTGCCATAAGAGTGTAGAACAAAACAGACATGACCCTGATGTACTTTGTTATGCCGGCGAAAACTTGCTCAAACATGGCAGTAATAATGAAAAAGAAATAGCTCAAAAATATTTGCGTAAAGCTTTTGAATTATCGCCTAATGAGCAATACGTTGTTATGACTTATGTTGATTGCTTAATAGAAAATGAAAAGTATGACGAGGCACTAGCAGCTATAAATGTCTTTGAAGAACAAAGAACTGTAAGTTACGCAACCACTCGTAAAATAGGTGTTTTGTGTAAATTAGACCGTGCGAATGAAGCGTTTGAGTCATTTAAACAATCAATTGTTGCTAAGGAATCAGATTATTGGTGTTTAAATCAATCGTTCATCTCCCTAAATGAGAAGTTTAGTTTTGAAAAATTAATCAGTTTATTTAGAGAAAAAATAAATTACTTAACAAGAGAACAGTCATATTTTTATGCAGATAAGTGTTTAAATCGAGAAGATAACAATAAATACAAACATGTATTAAAAGATATTCAAAGTTATGCAAACGGTGAACATTGGATAGGGGCGTTTTTGGCATTGTTAGAGTTTTGGAATGACAAAGGAATAACACCGCCAGACGAAGTGATTGATATGTTTTTTGAACGAATTATTGAAGCACCTACTTTAGTGGCGCAGTTAGGCAATGGTTATGTTAATGCTGGTCACTATCATAGCTTGATTAAACTCTTTGAAAGAACTAAGGAAAAAAGTGAGCTTCCTGCTTTTGTTTTTTATCATTATCGATTAGCGCTTCAAATGCTAGGGCGATGGGATGATGCTACGGCAGCAATTCACCAAGGCATTCAGCAACAACCTGATAATACGGTTCATAATATGCGTTTATGGTATGCCTATGAGCTTATTAGAACGGGTCAGGAATTAACCTATGAAGATATTGAAGTAATAGATTACGAAGAGCTTATAGAAAACGAAAAATATGTTTATTCAACACTTCTAGTTGTTTTAGAGTTAGGTAATAACGCACTTGAAAATAAGTTAGAAGAATTGACTCCATTGTTGAGAAATTGCCAGCAAGACTACCAGCAAGCAGCAGGGCAAGAATTAGCAATACATGCACGTAAAACGCTCAAAAATCGCTTGAAAAAAACCATTGTTACGGAAAAGTTTTTCGGAAAAATAAAGTTAGCTTGGTGGATAAGTAATAGGTTTTAACTTGATATTGTTTACTTAGAAGGATATTAGTTATTGCTAAATTAGTGTTGTTGCCTGGCATGGATGGAACTGGAGAATTATTTGCAGAGTTTCTGTCGTATTATGACGGAGACCATTTAGTTCTTTCTTTGCCTCAATTTGGCCTTCAAGAATATGCTGATTTAGCTGGTATTATAAATAAACAACTGCCAACAGAAGGCTATATATTATTAGCTGAATCTTTTGCTGGTGGTGTTGTTCCTGAGTTACTTAAGCTAAATTCTTCAAATATGAAAGGTGTGATCTTCGTTGCTAGTTTTCTTAGTTCGCCTAATAAATATTTACTACAAATAGCAAAACGTTTGCCCATTAAAGCTTTGGCATCAGCACCATTGTCAAATATTATTTATAAGGCTATTTTTCTTGGGCCAGGAGCTTCAAAAAAGCTTTTATCTAAATTTGTTAAAGTGATTAAATCTATTCCTGAACATGTGCTAAAAAGTAGGTTAGAGGTAATGACCCATCAACGGCTTCCAGAGATGACTTTTGGTATTCCAGCAATTTATATTCGAGCACTTTCTGATAGGCTTATATCATCACAGAAAGGCCGAGAGTTTAACAAAGTATTCATCGATATTGAGTACATAACGATTGAAGGACCTCATTTTATCTTACAAGCAAAACCAAAAGAAACTGCCTTACTGGTAAGTAAATTCATTCGATCAGGAACGCTATAACAGTGTCTATCCCAAATATACTTTCCTACTACCGAGATTGCTACAAGGAAGATAGTACAGACCTCAATTTATGGAACTTAAACAAACTCAAACAAGAAGATTGCCTAATTATAGAGGGGCAAGATGATTTAGGTTCAGGCTTTCTTCCTCGTATGCCAATTCCAACAGCGTTTGCAGAGCAAATGATGAAACGTGTTGAAGTATATCAACGTGAACGTGTACTGCTTTATGCGAGTTTTATTTTAGTTGGTAAGTTGGAGGTAAAAGGTGAAGTGAAGCAAGTTGTCACACCTTTATTATTTAATGAAGCTGTTATTGAAAAGGAAAACAGCAACTACTACTTTTTCGTAAATGAGCAAAGGCCAGAAATAAACGAATCGTTAACTCAGTTATTAATGCCTGAAGGGGATGGCATGCCAGACTTTGAAGGTCATGAAAATATTCAATCCGCTTCACTTTGGACTTCGTGGCTTAAAAATAGTCCGTTAGATTTAAATTGTCTTGAGCTTTTGAACTTTCCCAATCTGGTTAATTCAGATGAAATTAAGAAGGCACTAAGAAGAAAAACACCAACGCTTCTTCCTGCTTCTATGTTGGTTTTTATTGAGAGATCAGCAAGTAGCCGCGGTGTACTTCATGAACTAGAAGAGATTCTTGAGTCGAATATATTATCTGCACCTCTATCTGAGCTACTGTTATCGAAAGAAAACTCTGTTACAACGACCCAATACAGCAAACCTCTTAAGTATGATTATCTACCAGGCCTACTTTCGACACCACAAAAGAAGGTTATTTCAATTGCCGCTAATGCTCATTTAGGTTGTGCTTCTGGCCCTCCGGGGACCGGAAAGAGCTATACAATAGCCGCTATCGCAGCAGAACATATGGCACGAGGCGAGTCAGTACTCATCGTTGCTAATAATGATGCTGCGTTGGATGTAATCGCGGATAAGTTGGATGAAAACTTTGGTTTAAGTGATGTATCTATTCGAGCAGGTCAGAAAGAGTTTCTTAAAAAACTAAAGGGTTATATCGCTGATCTTTTAGCGGGATATTTCGAGGAAGAATTAAATAAAGAACCAGACGTATGTGAATCAGAATTAGAAGCGATCAATAACTCACTAAACAGATTAGAAAAACACTTTGTTAAGTTTTGTCATAAAGCTATCGTAAGAGGTCAAAGATTAAAGGGGTTAGAGCAAGATTACTCTCAATGGATGACGCGCATATATTTAGCTTTGTCTCGTTATGGAATTAAACAGTTAGCTAAACAGTGGACTGCTTTGAATGAAATCAATAGTAAAAATATTGAGCGAGAAGAGCTTGCTGGTACATATTTAAGCGCACTAAAAAATCGAAGTTTAAAAGCTTTAGTAGAAAAAGAAAGAAAATCGTTACAAGCTTTTAATAAAGCTATACGTAGCCGTACGTCGAAAAGGCAATTTGAGCTATTTGATGATATTGAGTATTCTGCACTTCTTTCAGCCTTTCCTGTTTGGTTGGTTAGCCTTAATACACTTTACCGAGTATTACCTTTAAAAGCAGAAATGTTCGATTTAGTCATCATTGATGAAGCAACGCAATGTAATATCAGTAGTTGCTTACCAGCACTTTATCGAGCGAAAAGAGCAATGGTAGTTGGAGATACTAAACAACTAAGACATTACTCTTTTTTGGCCAAAAACAAAGAAGCCCAGTTAACGACTAGAAATGATCTCACACCAGATAGTGAAGGAGTAGTGAGTTATCGTGACAATTCAATTTTAGATTTGACGTTAAATGCGATAAGTAGTCATCAACAGTTGGCGTTTTTGGATGAGCATTTTAGAAGTAAACCTGAGCTTATTCACTTTAGTAATGAACGTTTTTATCAAAGTAAATTGAAAGTAATGCAGCATAGACCGTGTACTAGCAGTGGTCATCTTCACTTACAAAGAGTAGAGGGAACAAGGGATAAATCTGGTGTTAACCACCTTGAAGCTAAGCATGTAATAGAATCTATTAAGGGCCAAATTCGTGAAGATATACAAGCAGGAATTAACCATAGCATAGGCGTTATCTCTCCTTTTAGGCATCAAGCAGAGTACATAGCTAAAGAAATTGAAGACAGTTTCAGTGAAGCTGAAATTATTAGGCATAAAATCCGTGTCGCAACCCCTTATGGTTTTCAGGGAGAAGAAAGAGACATTATGCTTATCTCTTTTTCAGTTGATAATGACTCGAAACGCGCTGCTGTTTACTTGAATAAAGCTGATGTTTTTAACGTTACCATTACTAGGGCACGTCAGAAACAATTGTTGTTTTTATCGATAGATGAAACTCAATTACCAGAGCATAACTTGTTACGTAGATATTTGGATTCTATTAGTGAATTTGAAGCAACTCATTCAGTAACTTCTGAACTTGATGACTTTCAGCAAAGTGTAGTAAGAGAATTAGATACATTAGATATCGAAACATGGCCTGGTTATACAATAGCAGGAACAGAAGTTGATATTCTGTGTTGCTATAACAATCAGTACTTGGCAATAGACCTAATTGGATTTCCCGGACCATGGGCAGACTTCTTTGAATTAAATACTTATAAATTATTTAAGCGTGCAGGTGTTGAAGTATTACCGATTAGCTATGGTTTGTGGGTAGTAGATAAAGACGTTTGTATTGCAGAGGTCGCGAAAAAACTAAACTTAACTAAGAGCAAATCATCAGTAAGGTGTTCGAAATGAAGCATACTATTTTGGCGTTCTTCATGCTATCAGTACCTGTAATGGCTGAGGAAAGTACCTGTTATGGAACCACATCAAAAGGGCGTTTGGAAAAAGGTATAGAACTACCAAGCTCTGGTGAAAATTTTGTCGCTTATAGTGCTATCGGTCGGTTAGCCGGTAGAGTTTATGTTCATTCTCAAGTAAACAGCATCATAGTAAACGCCTATAAATCTTTAGAAACAGAACAACCTGATAAGGTTTTTAAATATGCTGAAACGGGCTTCAAAGAAGGTGGGCAGTTCAAACCCCATAAAACTCACCGTAATGGTTTATCAGTAGACTTTATGACACCCGTACTAGATGAGTCGGGTCAATCAGTGCATTTGCCAACACACCCTTTAAACAAGTTTGGTTACGATATTGAATTTGATAGTAAAGGGAAATACGGTGAGTACACTATCGATTATGTTGGTTTAGCTGCACATATTGTCGCTCTTCATAAAGAGTCTGTTACTCAAGGTGTGAATTTATGGCGAGTTATATTTGATCCAAAATTGCAACCTGAGCTATTCAAAACATCATACGGTCCATACCTTAAAAAGCACATTCAGTTTTCTAAAAAGCGTTCATGGGTAAGACATGATGAACACTACCATGTTGATTTTGATATTCCATGTCAGGAAATGAAGTGATGAAGAAAGTAATCGTTCTTGGTGGCTATGTAAACTTTGGTAAGAGGATTGTTGAAAATCTAATTTCGAAAATACCAGCTAAATCGGAAGGTATTGGTGACGCTACATTAGCAACAGTGTTCTAGATTTCTTATCGTACTAATAGCTTTATTTTATTAGAGTTTCAAGACAGTATAAAGTAATCTACGTATTAGCATAGAGTATAAAATAAAAGGGAAATCAATTGGATAAGCAATGGAAGCCTAAGGGATGGTTAGCAATTTTATTTGGCCTTATTTTGCAGCCTTTTACTTTTTTATATGTAAATAAACAAAAACTGTTTTGGGGCTATCTTCTTTTAGCTATTGGCTTAGGGCTTATCGATGTGAAATTACACATTAACCCTCCTGAAGATGCTTGGTATAAGGACATATACATTAATTGGGTTTTATTTATCATTTACCCTATTCATTCCTTCATCATTACTAAGAATTATGATGTCAGCCAAACAAGATCTTGGTACGCAAGTTGGTGGGCAACATCATCATGTTTTCTATTAGTCTTTTCTTCGGTTATCGTCTTAAGAGCCTTTTATTTCGAACCATTTTCCATTCCGGCAGGTTCTATGAGTCCAACGTTAAACCCTGGCGATCAATTGATAGTGACTAAAAATGGTTTTGGAAATTATAGATATCTTGGCATACAACTTTTAAAGACAGAGCCAACTGAAAAGCCTAATCGTGGTGATATTATCGTTTTCCAATACCCTCAAAATCCTCAAATAGATTACGTTAAACGAGTAATAGGTTTGCCTGGAGACAAAATTATTTATCGAAACAAGACAATATTTATCAAAGAGGCTTGCTCAAAACCTGAAGGTGAATGTCCTTCGTATGTTGCTATTAAGAAAACAGAAATAGAGAGCGCTCAGAATAACTTCTCACTCTATGAAGAAAGTCTTGGAGAGCAAACATATTCGATACTCATCGACCCAAAAGCTGGCGATCGAGTAAACTACTATTACAGCCAAGTAGGAACAGGCAGGGATGAATGGTTAGTGCCAGATGGACTTTATTTCGTTCTCGGTGATAACCGGGACAATAGTTTAGATAGTAGATTCTGGGGATTTGTTCAAGAAGGAAACATCATCGGTAAATCATTTTATGTTTGGTAAGTTTAAGCCCAAACAATAAAGGTAAAAGGAATTATGTTAAGTTTTTTCAAATCAAAGCCACTGTTATCGCAATCAGACATAGAGTTTCAGGTGGCTACTTTTAAGTGGTTGTTAAAGAATTTTGGTGGAGATGATTTTTATAAAACAACTGAATTAGTTTTGCCTACAAAGGAATATTTTCCATCAAAGGTAGACAGTCCAGAAGGTGCGGCCAGTGAAACTTTTGAAGCTGTTAAAAAGCATGCAGGACTTGAAAATTGGATGTGTAAATTGGAAATTCAAGAAGAGGATGCTGACCCCGTAGTTGCAGCAACTCTTGCGATTCAAAATGCGCCAACTAGTCCTCATGGAACTTTTCAGGCAACTGAAGATAATGAGGTTGTAATTACATACAACCCTGCCTTGGCCTCTCAGCCGACTCAATTAGTTGCAACATTTGCGCATGAGTTGGCGCATTATCTTACCGCTACTTCAAAAGAAGAGCCGCCTGGGGGTTGGGAAAACTGGGAATTCGCTACCGATATTGCAGCAACATTTCTTGGTTTTGGTGTATTTATGGCTAATTCTGCATTTAGCTTTAGTCAATATACCAACTCTGATTCTCAAGGCTGGAAATCAAGTAGAAATGGCTATTTATCAGAAAGTGAACACATCTATGCTCTAGCTATATTTAATGCACTGAAAGGCATATCAGCAGAGCTGGCATTAGACCATTTGAAGCCTCACTTAAAGAAACTCTTAAAGAAAGCTCATAAAGAATTGGTCAATTCAGGTATCGCGGAAGAGCTAAAATCTGTGGCGTTTGGGCCTTCAACGCATATTTTAGAGGGCGAACATGTATAAATTTTTAATTGTACTTCTACTTTTGGTATCGGTCGATTCTCTTGCAGGACATGCAGCCAATGATGAAGATATTAGCATCAACATAGCAAACATTCCTGAAGGAAAGCATGTTGTTTTTGAGTGGCTAGGTATGCCGACAATGGTTCTAAAACCAACGAAAGAACAGCTACAGTTAATTCAAAAAAATAAGACTCAAGTAACACAAAAAGATTTAGATAGCGCATTTCAAAGTTATGCCAAAACGAGTGGTAATAAAAAAGCCACCATGCTTTATCATTCAACATCAAATGCTTATAAAAATGATAAATTAATTAACCAATATCCAGCAATAGTACTACTCGCAGTAAGCCCTAAACGTGGGTGTGCTATTCGAGCTGATTATGAAGGTAATGTATTGGAAGATCCTTGCAGTGGAGTCTCATTTTCTTTAGATGGTAGGCCATTTGAAAATATCAGCGAGTTTTCTGCTCCATTGTTTATTCCAAGTTACACAATTAAAGGTGACTACTTAACCATTCAATCGGATAGTGTTGATAGTGTTATAGACTTTTCACCTGATATTTTAGCGACAGAGAAGCCTGATAAATTAAAGCTGTTTGATGCTGTCTCTTGGGATAAGTTGAACATTGTAAAAACATTGATTGAACGAGACAAAAACTTACTAGCAGCTAGGACCAGTGTGGATTGTAACGTAGTTCATTTAGCTTCTACTAAATCCAAAGAGCTATTGTCATATTTAATTGATAAAAAAGTATCAACTACACATATTTGTAGCACTAAATATACACCTATCATGTTTTCTATGTTGATGAAAAAATATGACAATGCTGCTTTGCTGTTAAACCACGGAGCAAAGCTTGAGGCATATTGCGAAGGGGATGAGTGTGCAAAATCACTACTTGATTATTTAGAGTATGAAAGTGGATATTCCCCTGAATATGCTAAAAAGCTGATAAAAGATATTGTTATTGAAAGAGAATATGTGAATTAAGTCATAAGAGGACTATTTGTGTTTAAAAAATTTTTAAGTGGGGTGGTGTTTGGTGCAGGGTTTGCGCTCTCCTTTATTGTTATAGTAATAATCTATTTTCAGTTTTTCTTCATTGATTCGATTAACTCTAGAACCCCATATAAAGAAAGCGAAGAAATCACGACTGAGGTCAGTAGCGTTTCGAAGCCAAGACTAGGCTTCTTAGGCTCCTCTGCTGTATTTTCAGGGGATTTCCCTAGTGATAAAAGTAAAACTCTCTCAAAGGGAGTTGGAAAGATTATTGGTACTATCTATGCTGAAGGTGAGCCAGTTAAAGGTATTGAGCTTAGACTAGGCTTAAATGGAGAGGTGATGAGTCAATGGGCAACGACCGACAATACAGGGAGATATGAAGTTAATGTACCTGCTGGTGAATATCAAATAAATGGGTATGAAATTGATTTTCAAACGGCAAATAAATATTTATCTGGTTTAATTGATGAACCAAGGAATAATCATTCAAGTGATATTTTCAAAGTAAGTGACGGCAAAGATGGCGTTGGTTTGAGTTTGTCATTTGTTAAACCCGTCATAAAGTTAAACACGCAAAATGAGCTAAACATTGATCAAGAGGTGATAATAAGCTGGGAAACTTATCCAGAAGCAGCGCATTATATGATCCAAGTTTATCGGAAAGAAGGTCCTACAGATTACATAACTAATGATACCCTTTTTCAATGGTCAAATAGAGAAAAAACAACATCTACATCACTAAAGTTGAATGGATTAAGTGAGAAATTAGAGCCGGGTTTTTACTATGTATTTGAAGTACACGCTATTGATGAAAATGGGAAACATATCTCCGGCTCTGGCAGGCAACATAGTTCTTTTGATTTCTATATCAAAAAACCAGAGGAACAAATTCAGTGAAAAAAGTAATCGTCCTTGGTGGATATGGAAATTTTGGTAAAAGAATAGTTGAAAACCTCGCAGGTGTTAATGACGTTACCATACTGATCGCTGGTCGAAACCTAAGTAAGTCATCAGCGCTAGTTGAAGAGCTTAAAGCTATTTCTCAGGCTCACTTAGAGCCTTTAGAAATTGACATTTTTGCTAAAGATTTCAAAGAACAGTTAGTTAAAATTTCACCATACCTTGTTATTCATACCAGTGGACCTTTTCAGGGGCAAGACTATCGTGTGCCAAAAGCATGTATTGAATGTGGTGCTCATTATATAGATTTGGCTGATGACAGAAGCTTCGTTTGTGATATTGGCGCTTTAGATCAGCAAGCTAAAGATAAAAACGTACTAATTGTAAGTGGTGCTAGCTCTGTACCAGGGTTATCTTCAGCAGTTGTTGAGCATTACCAAGATCAGTTTAGCGTGCTTGAATCAATTGATTTATCCATTGCGCCCGGTAATAAGGCCGAACGCGGTTTAGCAACAGTCAAGGCCATACTGTCGTATACAGGGCATCCTCTTAATGTATTTAAAGGTGGTCGTTGGCAAGATGTTTATGGTTGGATGGATTCTAAGGTAAATGACTTTAGCGGCTTTGTAGGAAAACGCCATTTAGCCAATGTAGATGTACCAGATCTAGAGCTATTTCCTGGCCGTTATGGTGTAACGCAGCAAGTTAGCTTTCAAGCTGGGTTAGAGCTCCCAATATTACATTTAACTATGGTTGGTATGGCTTACCTATCTAAAGTAGGTTTAGTCAAAAGCTGGGCTCCGTTATCAAAAGCTATTGTTAGCACAAGTAATGTCTTTCTTCCTTTTGGTAGTGACAAGGGCGCGATGGAAGTTCTTATAAAAGGTAAAAACATCGATGGTAATGCAAAAGAAGTAAAATGGGTTCTATACGCACCAAAAGGTAATGGCCCTTATATTCCAACACTTTCCACCATTATCTTAGCAAGAAAAATTTTAAATATTGATGGTCACAGCTCACAACAAGAAACTGGCGCTATACCTTGTGTTGGTTTGATTGAGTTGAACGAGTTTAAGAATGATTTTGAAGCGTTAGATATTCATTTTGAAGAAAGGGTTATATCTAAAGGTGAGGCAAGGGACACATAATGGAGCACTACTTAATATTCAAGCTAATCCACATATTGGCGGCTGTAGTTGTAACTGGTACTGGTGCAGGTATCGCCTTTTTCATGTTTATGGCAAATCGTTCTAATAACCCACAAGCCATTTATGTAACCGCTCAACACGTTATTCTAGGGGATTGGGTATTTACAACACCTGCTGTTATTACCCAAATAATTACAGGCGTGTATTTGATGAATATGCAGGGCTATTCATTTTCTGCGCCTTGGTTTTATTGGGTTATGGGATTGTTTGCATTTATTGGCACTTGTTGGATACCTGTACTTCGCATTCAATACAAGCTAAGAGAACTGGCGAAACTCTCGGTAGATGCTAAAAACGTAACACCTGAGTTTAAGTCACTGATGAGAACATGGACGCTACTAGGTATTCCTGCCTTTATTGCCATATTAGGCATATTCTGGTTAATGGTTTTTAAACCGTTTCCATTGGCTTAAATGATTACTTAAATGAAAGTTAAAGGAATTATTAGTGAATAACTTTAATCTTGAACAACCAATATTTACAAAAGTATTAGACCAATCTGCAAAACACTCACTAGCTTTTTTATGGATTTTTACTGGGCTGACCTCGGTGTTTTTCTCCCCAGAAATTGGTTATGAAATATTAGCAAACGCTAATATCACAGGGGCAATTGCCGATCTATCAATTTATGCTGGAGGAATCTTAGACATAATAATTGGGCTTTGGTTAATAACATCAGTTAAAAGCAAGTTATGTTGTATTGTGCAAGTATGCGTAATTGTAATTTACACCTTACTTTTAACGTTTATAGAGCCGAGTTTTTGGTTGCATCCATTTGGGCCCATAGTTAAGAATATTCCTATTGTTGTTTTGATCGGTTATGTATATGCCAGTAACGTCAATATAGGTTCAACGAAAATCTAATAATTCAATTCGGTAGTAAAGAGGTTCACCTTGTCATCAATACAAATTTCACGGTTCATCATTGCCTTTAGTTGGCTATATCAAGGTATTTTCCCAAAGCTTGTACATATAGCCCCACTAGAAAAATTGATGACATCTAGTTTAGGTTTATCAAATGAGCTTTCTTACTTTGTAACAAAATCAGCAGGAGTAGGTGAGGTTATTTTCGGGATACTATTCTTTGTTTTATATCGTTCAAAAGCGATTATTTTAATATATATATTAGGGCTTACAGGCTTGTTAGGTTTTGTTGCTATGATGCAGCCTCATTTACTTATTGAAGCATTTAACCCTGTTACTACTAATATTGCTTTGATTGGCTTTAGCCTTATATTACTACATGAGTTAAAAGATGAGTTTAAGAAGAAAGGCGCATGAATGTAGTAAAAATTCTCTCTAATGTTGGTGTTAATGATGGTGTAATATTATTTGATGGTGTCTGTAAGCATTGTAATACTTAAAGCTAGTTTGTCATTAAGGTGCTATACACAGTAGCGCTTGAAACTATGCATCGTAAATACTATTTTCACACTTTAGGTCGCTAAAATTTTTCTTTTAACATGGCATTATTTTGGTCATTAAAGTGAGCAAAAATTTTGTGTGTAACCGCTCAAAATTAAAGAAGTAACACTATGGGAATTAATCTATTTTGCTAAACGCTATTAAAAAATAAAATTATCTTTGTCCTTGCCTGTTTTATTGTGATAAAAACATCACCATTGATAGTGATAGAGTAAAAAGACTTGCAAGAAATTTTAAATGAAATTGCTGAGTTCATGAGTGAGAATACAGACAGAGGAAAAGTTGCTGATTATATTCCTGAACTTGCGACAATCAATCCAAATCAATTTGGTATTTCAGTCGCTTTGCCAAATGGGCAAGTGTTTAGCGCAGGGTGCGCTCAACAGTTATTTTCAATTCAAAGTATATCTAAGGTATTTAGCCTAACGCTAGCATTAGGAAAAATAGGCGATAGGGTGTGGACAAAAGTTGGTCGAGAGCCGTCGGGCGATCCATTTAACTCTATTGTTCAACTGGAACATGAACATGGTAAACCACGTAACCCGTTTATAAATGCCGGTGCTATTGCTATTGTTGATGCAATTATGATGGGGCATGAGCCTAAAGAATCGTTGGCTGAAATTTTACAATTCGTTCGTTATATTGCCAATGACGATAGCGTAGGTATTGATGAAAAAGTTGCTATGTCGGAGCTTGCATCAGGACATCGTAATTCATCATTAGCGCATTTTATGGCCTCATTCAATCGTATTGAGCATCAAATAGATAAACTGTTGGGGGTTTATTATCATCAGTGTTCAATTTCAATGAGTTGTGAACAACTGGCAAAATCAGGGTTGTTTTTAGTGTCTGATGGCGTAAATCAAAGTACCGGATCTAGAGTTGTATCATCGCATAGAGCTAGGCGGATAAATTCGTTGATGATGATGTGTGGACACTATGACGGTTCAGGTGAATTTGCTTTTCGTGTTGGTTTACCTGGAAAAAGCGGTGTCGGTGGAGGCATATTAGCTATTGCTCCGGGCAAAGCGTCAATTGCTGTTTGGTCGCCGGGGCTCGATAAAATTGGTAATAGTAAATTGGGTACTCTAGCGCTAGAAATGTTGGTTCAGCGCACAGGGTGGTCAGTTTTTTAACGTCTGGTATGTTGTGTAATAAGTAAACTGAGTGTTGGTAATTGAATGCTAAAACCGTCGGTTGTTTAATCTGTGTCAAGAGTGAAATCGCAACAAAATAAGAATTTAAAACCGGTAGAAAATATACTCGTTTTCGGTACATATTTTGACAAACAATGATTAATCCTTTAAATAGTCAGCTATTCAAATAGGTATTACGCTGCTTAACCACGTTCGTCATAAACTGAGGCATCTGTGAATACTGCTAAAAACATCAATGTAGTTGGTACTAGCGCCAGCGGTAAGTCAACATTTAGCAAAGCATTAGCGGCTAAATTGAATGTTAAATATATCGAGATGGATGAACTATTTTGGAAGCCAAATTGGCAAGAGTCGAATAATAGTGAATTTCTTCCTAAGGTGCAGGCTGCCATATTAAATGATGGCTGGGTTCTTGATGGTAATTATTCAAGAACCTCCTCATTAAAATGGGCTAGGGTTCATACTGTTATTTGGATTGACTACTCGCTCAGCCGTACGGTATTTCAGGCATTTAAAAGAGCCATTCAGCGCATTGTAAGTAAACGAGAAATATGGCCTAACACTGGGAATGTTGAATCGCTTCAAAAAACCTTTTTAAGTAGAAAGTCGATAATTCTTTGGACATTACAGAATTATCATTCTAATCGTAAAAAATATCTTGGCATAATGACATCCGATGAATATTCACATATTAATTTTGTAAGGCTAAAGTCTCCTAAAGATGCAAAGGAATATATTGCTGAGTCTATATCGTGATCAGCAATATACTGTAAAAAATATCAATCACCTCAATGAAACTTCAGGATCACAAGCTCAAATAAAGCTAATAATTACACCTATAAATACCGCGGTAATACGGTGTTATATTTTGAAAAACGCTCATCAATTACTGTTCTTGGCTTGATATGAAATACTGCTTTGGCTGATAGCTGTACCAAGCAAGGACAATAAACAGTATGCGGTAAAGTAATAAAACCCTGCACCCAATGCCGATAACGTTTCACTACTGACAATTAAGTCTAATTTGAAGCCAAATAGCGCTAATTGTTGTTGTGTCGCGGTTTCTGCGTGGTTGGTTGATAACACAGCAAGGAATATTGCGACAACGAATACGTCTGCCATCGACCACTTTCCAATTTGGCTGATAAAGTTATAAATTCTAACTTCTAATGTTGAATGCTTTTTAGCATAAGCAAAGCTTAGCAACGTAAATTTTATGGCTGGAATACAAATTGAAAAGGCAAAAATTAATCCTGCAACCAACAGACGTTCGTCTTGCCACAGCTCTTGAATGGTTTGTAACAAAGACAGGTTTTTGTCGATCAATGTGTTGGTAAGTTCAGCACCACTGACATTAGCTGTCATCGCCATATTTAGTGAAAACATCGGTAATAAAATACCGGGTATGAACAGTGCAATGGCGATGAGGTTAATTAAAAAACCTAAATGTTTTCTTATCATTATTTAAAAACTTCCTAAATTATTTATCTATGTAACTACTGGCATAATACTTAAGTGGCTATCAGTTTAACGGGCAATAGCTTTTCGATACATAGTTAACAAATATTAAATTCACGATATTTTCCTACATATTTGCCAATAGCTACTTAAACTGCTTTGCAAAATGCAAATTACTATTTTTTACAATCGTAAACACACTTTTCTATTTTTATTTTATTATTTAAAATCATGGGCTTGGTTTATTTCTCTTTGTTGGCGTACGTTTTGCTGTCAATCACATGTAAGTACAGGAAAGTACTTACCACCAATATTTGATGAGGAAAAAATTATGGCTTCTATTAATGATTTTAAAAACACAAAAGAATTAACTCAATATCATGAAAGTATGCGTATGAATTGTCGTGGTGATAATCACCAGCTAGTCGAAACCTTGAGTTACGCACAACAACACCCTTTAAAAAATGATAACCAACCAGACGCTTCATTTGGCTTTGTTTTAGGTTATAACTAGGTTGAGGTATCGTTGGATGACTTTAAGTTTTAATGATAATTGCCAATATACGCGCTTGCATATATTGGCTAAATTACTTTTAATGGTAGCTGTTTTTAAAAATATCTAGTTCAGTATTTCTAATTCAGTAAGCACGTGTCGAAAAGTAAAACATTACCAACTTAAAGGATGAAAAGTGAAGCAAGTTCATATTCTTAACGGCGACTCATTGAAAGGCCAGCTACATGGTTTGATTGAAGCCGAACTAATCATAGCTCGAGAATGTTTGATTGATGGTAACGTCGAAGGTAATTCTTTAGCTGAATTCTATCGTAACCGTGCAAACTTTATTGCTGAATATGATGGCCTTAAAGCTGATGATTACTACCTTAAAACAGTGCCTGAAATAGAAAAAATAATAGCGCTGCCAGTTGATAGAGAAGTTATATGCTGGTTTGAGGATGACTTATTTTGTCAAACTAACTTTTGGTTTGTTATACATTTATTAGCGAACTACACAACCGTTGATAATATTTATCTTGTGCGCCCTAATAAAGGCAATGAATATAGTTTTGCTACTATGTCTGAGCAAGAGCTAATAGACACACTAGAAAACCGTCTACAACTATCCAGTGAGCATAAAAAACTTCTGGCGCAATTGTGGCCTTTGTATCAAAAACAAGATTATAAACAGATGCATATTATTGCAGATACACTAAATAGCGTGATGCCTTTTTTAATTCCTGCTATTGAAGCGCAAGAGAGGCGAACACCTGATGAAAGTGGTTTAGGTTATCCTGAGCGACAGTTACTCGCTATTATGAATGATTTAGAGTCGACTGATTTTCCAACGGTATTTCGTGCGTTTTCTGCACAAGAGGGCATTTATAGCTTTGGTGATCTGCAAGCAAAGCAGATGTTTGATCAATTGATTAAACGCCTTTAATAACTTTAATGACATGTTAAGTTGATGGGGAAAACTGTTAACTTTTTTAATTAGCTTGTAACTACTTAGGTGCTATTTTTTCGCTTGTTCAGCAGTAAGTTTATCCACCGTTGCTGAACAAGCTTGTACAAATATATCCATAAAATACTCAACTTCTGGCATATTTTGCTTAAGCTCGGTTAACTTTAATTCTAAACGTTCTTTGACGTGATCAAATTCATGGTTCTGATGATTTAACTCATCAAGTGCTTTGATGTAGGCGACTAAAATGTCTGCAGCTTTAACTATTTGCTTATATTGTTCTTCAACGTGATCTTGCACGATAACATCGGCAAAAATTTCTTGAAACTCGTCTGGCAATGAAGCCAAACATTGTTTTTCTGCTAAATATTCAATTTTTTTAAATTCACGGGCAATTTCAGCATTGGCATATTTTGTTGGGCTAACAATATCGCCAAAACGGGTTTCACTGGCTTCGTGATAAAGCGCTACGGTGGCAACTTTGTCGGCATTAATGGTGCCACCAAATTTCTTGTTTTTTATCACCGCTAATAAATGTGCAACTATGGCAACCTGATGAGAATGCTCTGCAACATTTTCAGGTTTTACGCAAAACATTAATGCCCAACGTTTGATAAGTGGCATTCTAAACATCCAAGCTAGAAAAGTACTTTGCATAATGGCTGCCTTATAGTTGCTGATTGGTTCTCACATCGTGGTGAGAACGAATTATTACGGTTATTAAAAAATGATGATAATTGCTATTGGCGATAGCTAGCGAAAAAGTTTGCTAATTTTTCCATCGCTGGTTTTAATTCATCAACATGAGGCAGGAAAACTAAGCGAAAGTAATTTTTTTGCTCAATATTAAAAGCTCTGCCATGAACCAATAGAATTTTTTCTTGTTTTAATAAATCTAAAACCATTTTTTCATCGTCGGTAATGTTGAATTTTTCCTGATCAACTTTGACAAATAGATATAAAGCGCCCATTGCAGGGTTACAAGATAAGCCGTCAATGTTGTTGATCATTTCGTGGGCTAAATTTCGTTGTTTCAATAAGCGGCCGTCATCATGAATTAGCTCATTAATACTTTGGTAACCGCCTAATGCCGTTTGAATAGCATGCTGACAAGGCACATTGGCACATAAGCGCATAGAAGAGAGTATATTTAAGCCTTCTAAATAATCTTCAGCATGAAGTTTTGGCCCCGTTATTACCATCCAGCCAGCGCGAAAACCAGCAATACGGTAATTCTTCGACAGGCCGCCCATGGTGATAATTAATACATCATTAGCGAGTCGTGCTGTCGGAATATGCTGTGCTTGGTCATAAAGAATTTTATCGTAAATTTCATCACTAAAGATGATTAAACTATGCTTACGAGCAAGTTCGATAATACCTTGTAAAATTTCTTCACTGTATACTGCACCCGTTGGGTTATTCGGATTAATTAAGACAATAGCTTTTGTTTTTGGTGTGATTTTACTTTCCATGTCTTTTAAATCTGGAAACCATTGACTTTCTTCATCACAAGCATAGTGCACAGGGTTACCACCTGATAACGCTACAGCCGCGGTCCAAAGTGGGTAATCAGGTGCTGGAATTAACACTTCATCGTCGTTATTTAATAAGCCTTGCATGGCCATAACAATCAGTTCGCTTACCCCGTTACCAATAAAAATATCATCAACACTAACGTCTAAAATGCCTTGCTGCTGAAAATACTGCATAACGGCAACACGGGCAGGGTAAATGCCTTTTGATTCACAATAACCCTGAGCTGTAGGTAAGTTATGAATAACGTCTTTGAGAATGTCATCAGGAGCTTCAAAGCCAAACGGCGCAGGGTTGCCTATATTAAGCTTAAGAATTTTATGCCCTTCATCTTCTAAACGTTTGGCTTCTGCGGCGACTTGGCCACGAATTTCGTAACAGACATTTTTTAGTTTTGAAGACTTTTTGATATTTTTCATAGTGGCATTCTTTTATTACTTAATTAAAGGAAACGGAAAGTTTTAGCTCTGCGCAGAGTAAGTTGTGGTTCTATTTGGCTTTGGCTCAACTAAATTTAGCTAAGCAACAGGAAAATCAACTTAAGCCATTGTTGCTAATATTTCATAACTTTGAAACAGTTACTTGCAAATTTTTTATAGTAAATTGACTATTTTTACACCATCTTGTTATTAGTAACATTTTTAATGATAGTTTTAGTCTCGCTTCGACAATAGTTAACGCTAATAATAAGCCTGATTTAAGGAGAACTTATGCCTTTACCGTTATTGTGGATTGGTGCAGCAGCTGTATCAGCTATGGCTGTTAAAGGTTTAGCTGATGATAGAAAGTCTCAACAACGAAAACGTGCGAACAGTTTTCGTGTGCAAACATTGGCTGAACTCGATCGCCATGACAGTCCTATTGCCACTTATCCAACTGATATTTTTGATACAGAGCAAAAAGTGTTGCCTGAAATTGGCTCTATTGTTTGTTGTGGTATTGGCGGCGTATTAGATCACACCGGTATTTGGGTTGGGGATAATACCATTATTGAGCTTGACGGTAATGGCTTAGTCAAGCCTGTTTCGCCACGTCGTTTTACTGATGACCGATCAGGCAAAGGTATTTTTATTGTTTGTGATTCGTTAGGTAAGCCGTTAAGTAGTGAGTTAGCGGCACAAAATGCTATCGAACAAATTTATCAACAGCGAGACTATCACCTGTTTGACAATAACTGCCATCAGTTTATTTGGCAGTGCTTCCAGCCAAATGCTGAAGCAATAACAACCTTTAAGTCGTTATCGGTCAATATAGCGCAATTATTCGATCGAGTTATTTATTGGGACCTGTGTGATTGTTAATGGTCGCTAGCAATTTAAAAAAGAAATTATACCTTTTTATAGCATTTACTAATAATGGAGCATAAAATTATGGTATTACTGTTTTAAATTTAAGGATTTAATACCACCAGTTTAGCTCCTTGTGGTAATACAATAGCACTCTTCAATGGAATGAAACCAGTTAACGTTGTTATTTTAACTTGTTCGTGGTGATTTCCATATGTATAAAAAACTCCTTATCCTGATATTTTCTCTACTAAACTTATTCTGTTCTGCAATAACCTATGCACGTGATATTAACGTTGTATTTCTTAATCCAGGTCATCCAAGTGACAATGCGACAGGAAAATTTTGGTCCAACGTAACTCGTTTTATGGAAGCTGCTTCAAATGATCTAGATATTAACCTAGTGACTATTTATGCCTACCGTAATCATGTACTGATGAAATCGCTGACTCAACAAGTTATTGAGCAAAAGCCTGACTATGTTATTTTAGTTAATGAAAAGGGCATTGCGTTAAATATTTTTAAAGAAATAGCTGCTCATGAAATACCTGTCTTTATGTTGCTGAATACGTTAAGTAGCGATGAATATGATTTATTATCTCAAGATGAAAAGAACCTTTTAATTGGCAGTCTAACTCCTGATAATTATCGTGTTGGCCGAAAGCTTGGTGATGATTTAATCAAAACTTACGTGCAGCAAAGTCGCCATGATAGTAGCAATAACACGATAAAAATTTTAGCATTACAAGGTGATCATACTACGCCGGCGGCAATAGCAAGAGCAAAGGGATTTACTGATAGCTTGAAAATACATAAAAACATTAACCTTATTGATAGCACTGTGGCAAATTGGTCAAAACAACAAGCTTATCAAAAGGTAAAAGGTATGCTGCAGCGTGATCGTATCGATATTATATGGACGGCGAACGATGCAATGGCATTTGGCGCAAAACAAGCTGTTTTGGAAGCAAAGTTAATTCATCAGCCGATTATTGGTGGTATAAATTGGGATGTAAGTGATGAGGGGTATGCGATTGACATCTCTTATGGTGGTCACGTTACACTTGGTGCATATGCGATAACAATGTTAAAAGATATTGATGATAAGGTAATGTCTGATATAGAAAAATATCAAATGATAGATATTTTTGAGTCTAGCCGTAGCAATCACTTTCCTTTATTTAAAACACTTCTAATTAATAAAGAACTATCACGATATGACTTTACACATTTTAACGAAAATTCTGACGCTAAAATGAGATTTTCAATAGCAAACCTAATACAAACACTTAATTAAATTATGTTATAACAAATGCAATAAGTGGAATCTAATATCGGCCTCGCAAATAATGCAAAGCCGATAATAGCATTGTATGTTCGTTAGTATTTTAGGTGACTAACTAGAATTAGCGAGCAAAAAGTGACATAACGTCGTTAATAGCTAGTAGTGATTTTTCACCAGTAATACGGTTCTTCACTTCAATTTCTTGGTTATCTAAATTACGCTCACCAATGACTAATAATAATGGTGTACCCATTAATTCATGGTCAGCAAACATAACGCCAGGACGCTCTTTGCGATCATCAAAAATAACTTCGATGCCGGCAGCTTGTAACTGTTCATATAGCGTTTCAGCCGTTTCTTTAACACGGGCAGATTTAGCCATGTTCATTGGCACAACCGCGACTTGGTAAGGTGCGATAGCTTCAGGCCATTTAATACCGTATTTATCGTGGTTTTGTTCAATGGCCGCAGCAACAATACGAGATACACCAATACCGTAACAACCCATAGTTAACGTTTGGTTTTTACCCGCTTCGGTTAATACACCACATTTCATTGCTTGGGCATATTTTTCACCTAATTGGAAAATATGACCTACTTCGATACCACGTTTGATAACGATATTACCTTCGCCGCAAGGGCTAGGGTCGCCTTCAACCACGTTACGGATATCTTCAACGCTATAGTTTGTCGCGTCACGATCCCAGTTTACGCCGCTAAAGTGCACATCGTTTTTGTTTGCACCACAAATAAAGTCAGCTAAATGTGCTGCACTGCGGTCAACAATAACATCAATATTTAAGCCGACAGGGCCAATAGAGCCAGCATTACAATTAACCGTTGCTAATATCTGTTCATCAGTAGCAAAAGTTAATGGCGTAGCAACCTGCGCTAAGTTTTCAACTTTAATTTCGTTTAATTGATGATCACCACGGACAACTAAGGCAACAACTGGTACTTCATTATCTGCGCTTGCAACACCCATAACCAATAACGTTTTAACCGTATTTACCGCATCAACTTTAAAGAATGCAGCTACGTCGTCAATCGTGCGAACGTTTGGCGTTGATACTTCTGCTAATGTTTGAGTTGCTTCTGGACGCGTTCCCGTAGGTGATAGCGCTTCAGCTTTTTCAACGTTCGCGGCAAAGTCACTAACATCACTAAAGGCAATATCATCTTCACCTGAATCAGCTAAAACATGAAATTCATGTGACGCATCACCACCAATTGAGCCAGTATCAGCGATAACAGGGCGGTAATCTAAGCCTAAACGATCGAAAATACGACAATAAGCATCGAACATCGCTTGATAAGTTTTATCTAGGCAATCAGCACCTAAATGGAAAGAATAAGCATCTTTCATTAAGAATTCACGGCCACGCATTACACCGAAACGAGGACGAATTTCATCACGGAACTTTGTTTGAATTTGAAACATGTTCAATGGCAGTTGCTTGTAGCTGCTAATTTCATTGCTAACAAGTTTAGTGATAACTTCTTCGTGGGTAGGGCCTAATACGAATGAGCGATTGTGACGATCTTTTAAACGTAATAATTCAGGGCCGTAGTCTTCCCAGCGACCTGATTCTTCCCAAAGGTCAGCAGGTTGCACCATTGGCATTAATACTTCTAATGAGCCAGCACGTTCCATTTCTTCACGAACAATGTTTTCAACTTTACGTAACACTTTTAAACCTGTCGGTAGCCACGTATACATTCCTGAAGCGACATTACGCACTAAACCAGCACGTAACATTAATTGATGACTGATAACTTCAGCACTAGCAGGGGTTTCTTTCAACGTTGAAAGTAAATATTGGCTTGTACGCATTGAGAATAAATTCCATTAGTAAGCGAGTAATAAATATGAGGCGTATTCTAACAGGGCAATTTCACGCAAAAAAGGTTTTTAATTGCCCATTTGATAAAAACTTAGCTAAATAATTTTTTCTTTAGAAAGGAAGTCACGTAATCAGTAACTTTTATCGCCTATATAGAGGTTAACAAAAGCACGGTAAACATCTAGTAGGTATTAATGCTTTTAAGTACTTTTTGGTTTTTACCCATACCGCCAACGGTGAGTAATTTACCATTAAGTTCCAGCAAGCCACGATGATCCATCGTTGCTATGTTGCTATAAGTTATTTGCCATGTTGCCGTGGCAATATTGTATCGCCAAATTTCATTGCTCGGCGTAGATGGTTCGCCGTTATAACCGATACCATTGTAGTTATATGGGTTATCACTGCCGCCAACAAAAACTATTTCTTTTGAGTTTGTTACTGAATTTATTACGCCTCTAGCTGCCATACGATAACGTGAGGTGCCAGTAGGGTGCTTAACCTGATGCCATGAAATATTACTAGGATTTTTGAGATTTATTTCGCCACGATAACAGGCATTTTCTGCGGCATAACTGCGACGTTTAGTAAGGTGAACATCAACTCGAACGCCGTCACAAATAACTAAGGTGTTATCAACTATACCACCAGCATGACCAAATACAGGTTTACCAGGAAATGGTGATGCCTGCTGCCATTGATTCGTTTGTGTATCAAACAACTGCACTAAATTCACGTTTCCGTCGTTGTGCCAGCCACTAATTAAGTAGATATAACGATTTTTGTACGCCAGAGCAACGCTGTCATCAACTGGCACTGGCATCGCAGCTAATTGCTGATATTGATCAGTCAATACATGGTAGGCATATACATCAGGCACTGATACTTCACTATGATCTTTTGCTACGGTATAACCGCCAAATACATAAGCGGTATCATTGATTGCGGTGGCAACACTCGCAAGTCGTCCGGTTAAACCATTGATTGCTTTAGCAATAGGTACTGGTGACTTTACTTGCCATGTTTGCAGCTTAACATTATAAACATAGGTGTAATTATGAACGTCTTCAAAACTTTTGCCGCTGGCCAAACCTGAAAATGAAATTATATAATCTTGGTTGTTAGCCTTTACTTGTGCAACGGCGTTATTGCTTACGGCTTTAGGTAATTCACCATGTTTATTTGTATTGGCAAATACAGTTGCGGTAGCCAAAGGAAGGATATAGCACAATGCTAATACGCTCAAAGATAGTATTTTAGACATGAACACTCGGGCAATTAATTCAGTTGTATAATCGGCAATCCTATCATGGAAGATAGAGTGCAGGAATAATTCTTGTAACATTCAATATTCAGATTGCTTTTAAGTACTTACCCTGTAAATAAATCTTGTGTCGAGTATAGTCAATTGGTAGTAACCTATGGTTTTCTTAGTGAACTAATTTTCTGATAAACAAAAGGATAACCAAAATGGCGATATCGGTAATTACTGCGGATTATAATGATCAACAACAAGCACAAGATGTGATGACGTGTTTGTCAGCATATGCGCTTGATCCTATGGGCGGTGGTGAGGCGTTATCTGACTTTGTGCAAGACAATTTAATCGCCAAGTTACGACAGCAAACTAATGTATTTAGCGTGCTTTGCTATGTTGATGGTAAAGTTGCTGCATTGGCAAACTGTGTTGAAGGCTTTTCTACTTTTAGCGCAAAACCACTGATCAATTTCCACGATATTGTGGTACTTGAAGCGAATCGAGGGCAAGGGTTAACTCAATATTTATTTGATTATGTTGAAGCCATCGCAATTGAAAAAGGCTGCTGTAAGCTTACTTTAGAAGTGTTAGAAGGTAATGCAATTGCCAAAAAGGCTTATGAAAAAGTTGGCTTTGGCAGTTATGAACTTGATCCTAAAATGGGCCAAGCGGTATTTTGGCAGAAAAAATTATAATCACCACAACATAGTTATTTTAAAATAATGCATTATTTATTATTAACCTTTATTACTATTTTCCTATGGAGCAGTTTAGCGCTGCTTGTTGCCAAGCTTAATCATATTCCGCCATTTCTTTTATTAGCTGCAACGCTATTAATTGGCGGAAGCTTATCGTTGCCGCAATATAAAAAATGGCGGGTAAACCCACAACTATTATTGGTTGGAGTCTGCGGCGTTTTTGGTTATCACTTCTTATTGTTCATGGCACTTCGTCTAGCGCCACCTGTTACCGCTAATTTGCTTAATTATTTGTGGCCGTTATTTATTTTGTTATTTACGCCACTGTTTTTTAAAGACATAAGCTTAAGTAAACGACAAGTTATTGGAACCTTAATTTCGCTGGTGGGTGCCGGGCTAATTGTTGCTGAAAATGGTGTCACTATTTCTAGCGATGACGCACTAGGTTATAGCCTGGCAATAATTGCGGCAATTACTTGGGCGTGTTATTCATTGCTTTCAAAGAAACTAAATCAAAGCCACACTCCGTTTGGCTCAGCGACGGTAGGGCTGTTTTGTTTACTTTCAGGTGGCTTAGCTGCAATGTCACATTTTGCATTAGAAACAACGCCAAATGTAACATTAAGTGATTTGGGCCTGATTGTTATGTTAGGTGTAGGCCCTTTAGGACTTTCTTTTTATTGTTGGGATGCGGCACTTAAAAGGGGCGACCCAAGAGTTATTGCGACAATGTCGTATTTTACGCCGCTATTGTCGACGTTAGTACTGATAAGCTTTAGTGATCAAATGTTTACTAAACAAATATTTATTGCCATGGCATTAATTGTTGCAGGCGCTTTAATTGCAAACCTAAAAATGCGTGTAAACCGTAGTTAAAAAGAGATTGGCTTGCGCTTTGAGCGTGGTTGCTCAACTTGTACCATTTCATTTGGCACATTTTGAAAAGCAGCAGGTTGCTTTTTCTTTGTTTTGGATTTTGGTTTATTACCCTGTGCCTGCTTCGTCATTGAACTTGCTTCAGATGATTTCTTTTGGCTTTTAACTACATTAACTTGCACAATTTCGCCATTAAATTCAATAATGTCGTCTTGGTAAACTTTTTTACGCTTTTGAAATTCAACTTCGTTATTGACCAGCACATAGCCTTCGCTGATAACAATTTTAGCTTCACCGCCACCACCGACCATATTGGCTATTTTTAACAATTTACACAATTCAATAGGTTGTACGGAAATATCGATAAGAGGGATGTCAGCTGACATAGCAAACCTTTAAAGCTGAAAATTAAAAAGTGATTATAACCGAGTCAGCTAGTGATGTCGTGTGTTCTTGTGATTATCACGTCAGTAAAACTTTGCTGAAATTTTCTACTAGTAGAGGTACTTAATATACAAATTTTTGCAGAAATATTTTGGATAACAAATTTTAACCTTGTGTAACAATTTTGTCTCTGTATAATGCGCCTCCAGCAGAAACGGCAAGATATTTGAAAGAGTATTACGCAAAACTACCGGTCTAAGGGGATTACCTATGGCAGCGGGGTTTCCAATGCGATTTAGTATCGATAGTTCGTTTCACTAGTTTTATTTTTATTGATATTAAGGCACCCCCATGAAAAACATTTTATTAGCAATCACATTCATATTTCTAGCAACGACTTACTCGCAAAATGCGCAAGCGACTAACGTTGCTACAAAACTGTGTGAGTATGTTTCAGTTGATGATAAATCTCGCTTCCGTTCATTTTTAAAGACTAATAAATTAAAAATTCGTAATGTGTTTGACGGCATTCAGTGTAATGGCCAAAACTTAGTTGCTTTTGCTGGTAAAAATAACTCGATTAAAACAGGTACATTAATGTTAGGTAAATTACCTAAAGCAAAAGTTGAAGGTATTTTAGCAACAATTAATTCAGCAGAATTAACTGTGGTGGCGCAAAAACGCATTAATGGCTAACCTCTAGTATCATGCAAATGAAAGCGGACTGTTGTCCGCTTTTTTATTGCCTAAATTTCAGTTACTAATACAATTTCAAACTTAACTTCCCTCTATTGAAAGTTTTAATTTTAATCAGCACATAGATAGATAGCCACCAAAGTAACTTGAACGGCAAACTGCGGGAATTTAATTGTTAAAACGAGAGTAGAGGCTGTTTAGCAAAATTTTGCAGGCATTAATAACGGGATAATTGTTCTGGTGCTTTGTTAGGTTATTGATTTTAGTGATGGGTATGAACTTTAATTCGATACTTGCTTAGGCTTAGAAAGCCAAAGGTGTAAATAGTTTGAAGCTAAAGGAGGGCTAAAGGGGTGGTGAGACGAATAGCGCATAACTGCTAATGAATAATAGTTCTTTTGAACTGAAAATTTAGCAACGAAAATAGAGTTAATTTACCTACGAATATATATTTGAGAAAATAAGTAGATTTTTTGAAATATTATTTTAAATATTAATAGAGAAATAATGATGGTGGACGATACTGGGCTTGAACCAGTGACCCCCGCCTTGTAAGGGCGGTGCTCTCCCAACTGAGCTAATCGTCCGTCTCTGTCTGTGGAGGCGTATTATAGGGAGATCGTAAAAGCTGTCAACAAAAACTAAGTAATTTTTTGCTATTTTTTTAACTATTTAGTTCAACAGCTTTAATTTTCATCAGACTGATGGTTTTGTGAACTTTTTTTCATCTTGCTCTGAGCATTTGTGCGGAAATTCCCTATCGAGTAGGTGTATTTAGCGCTTTTGCCTGATAAAATGTCGGCAACTTTATTCACCAAAATATTTGTTTATAGCGTTTCTATTAGCGCATAAGCATTTTTAGTTGAGATTTTTATGACTTTAACAACTCGTTTTGCGCCAAGCCCAACAGGATACTTACATGTTGGTGGAGCACGTACTGCTTTATATAGTTGGTTATATGCCCAAAAAAATGGCGGTAACTTTATTCTTCGTATAGAAGACACCGATTTAGAACGTTCAACTCAAGCTTCTGTTGATGCCATTATGGATGGTATGAACTGGCTAAACCTTGAATGGACTCATGGCCCTTATTTTCAAACCGAACGTTTTGACCGTTATAAAGAAGTGATTGAACAACTACTTGCTTCTGGTAATGCCTATCGCTGTTACAGTACTAGCGAAGAAGTTGAAGTGATGCGTGAAGAAGCGAAAGCGAAGGGTGAAATTGAAAAGTACAACGGTTTATGGCGTGAGCGGACAGATTACCCGGAAGATAAGCCTTACGTTATTCGTTTTAAAAACCCTTTAGATGGCGACGTAGTGATTAACGACATCGTAAAAGGTGATATTACGATTAGTAACTTACAACTTGATGATTTAATTATCGCTCGTTCTGACGGTACTCCTACTTATAACCTTACGGTTGTTGTTGACGATTTAGATATGGAAATTTCTCACGTTGTACGTGGCGATGACCATATTAGTAATACACCGAAGCAAATTAATATTTTAAAAGCCTTAGGTGCAACTATTCCAGCATATGCACATATTCCGATGATCTTAGGTGATGATGGTAAACGTTTATCAAAACGTCACGGCGCGGTAAGTGTTATGCAATATCGTGATGATGGTTACTTACCAGAAGCATTACTAAATTATTTAGTACGTTTAGGTTGGTCACACGGCGATCAAGAAATATTTTCTCGTGAAGAAATGATTGAGCTGTTTGACTTAACAGGTTGTAATCGTGCGCCGTCTGCGTTTAATACTGATAAATTAGTATGGGTAAACCAGCATTACATGAAAACACTTGAGCCAAGTTATGTTGCTAAACAATTAGCATGGCATATGGCCGAGCAAGGTATTAATGTTGAAAATGGTCCAGCACTAGAAGAAATTGTAAAAGTACAGGCAGATCGCGTTAAAACTTTAAAAGAAATGGCACAAATTAGCCGTTACTTTTATGAAGACTTTACTGAGCTAGACGCAGCAGCTGTTAAAAAGCATTTACGCCCAGTAGTAAAAGAGCCTTTATTAGTGGTTAAAGAAAAATTAGCTGCGTTAACTGATTGGTCACCAGCGTTGATTCATGCTGCTATTAATGATACCGCTACTGAACTTGAAGTGGGTATGGGTAAAGTTGGTATGCCGTTGCGTGTTGCTGCAACAGGCGGCGGTAATTCACCGTCACTTGATATTACTTTAGCATTGTTAGACCAACAAAAAGTGCTTGATAGAATTGACCAAGCAATTGTTGTTGTTGAAGCGCGTATTGCGAATAGCTAATAATTATTGACGTTCTAATCAAAAGCCACCGTTAACGGTGGCTTTTTTAATTCTATTTTTACTTCTGGAACTTATTTTAAATAGCTAGACTATTTTATCCAGGCATAACTAAATTTCATAAACAGGCTGCGTTGCTCTTGCTCTAAGTCGTTAAACTCTTCTTCGCTGTAATGACGGTCAGAATAACCTAAGTAAAATACCGTTTGAGGATTGATTTTATAGGCATATAACAATTCAGTGGACAATGTTTTACTTCTGCGATCAATATCCTCAGGCTTGCTGTACGTATAGTTATTTGGATTTCGACTGGTGTTGTTATAAATAATGCTTAAACGTAGAAAACTTTGTACGTTAAATTGATAAGTTGTACGTAAATCGGTTAATCGGGCAATAAAAACATTTTCACCTTCAGCATTTAGCTGGCTAAAGGTCTGTTTAAGTTTTATTTCTAAATGCTTGTTTACGTTCCAGTTGAGATTATTACGTAAGCGTTTAATCTTTCCTAGACGGTTATTTCGATAATCAATTTGGTCGCCCAACTTTATGTTTGCGTTAATATAAAAGCCTAAAGCCGGTTTGGTTTCTGCGAAAAGAAAGTACTGGTTTTCAGTAAATAAAGTCGTGTTACCGGCAATGGCAATATCACTTTTAATAAGTCGGCTACCTACGCTTTCTCGTTTGGTGTAGGCTAAGCGAAAATAAGAACTATAACTGGCGTTAAGCTGGGCATTAATATCAAACTCTTTTTCAATGAGCTCATTTTCATCATTGTGGGTAATGTCCCAGTCGGAATATATTCTAAAGTTAGTCCACCAATTACCTGGCTCTGCGTACCATTTACGCTCGCCACCAACAACGAATTTATTGTGGTCAACCCGCGACATAAAACCTAAATCACCACGAAAGCCCGCATTTTGTCTGTTGTAGCTAACACGATATTCCCACTCACTGTCACTATGGTAATAACCGGCTTTAAAGGCATTGCCGGTAAAGCTATCATCTTTCAGTGTTCTTAGAACACTTTCACTATATATACAGTCACCTATTTCACAGTTATTGCTTTGTTCTGGCGTAGAGCAATCTGTGGGGACTTGGCCTTCATCTTCATCAACATGACAAAACTGCTGATATAAATCTGTAGGATATTCTGTTTGAGAAAATAGCGATTGAAATTTAAACACATCATTAGTATTTAAACGGAATCTGGCATCAATACCATTAACGCTATTACTGTAGTTTTCAGCGGTACGTAGTGTGCTTATCCAACCTAAAGTGATGTCATCATCATAGCTGTAACGGTATCTAAACGCTGCGGCTTTAGATTCACCATCAATGGTTGCCACGGAAGATGAACGATTGCCAGGAATTAGAATATTGGTATTTTGATCATCGGTGACAAACAAACCAAAGGCATGGTTATTTTCTCGGCCCGTTAATTTTGCGCCATAATTAGGGGCGTTAATATTACGGGTATAAACGAGATTGTAATCACTATCAAAGTAGTCTTTATTATCGAGAAAGAAAGGGCGCTTTTCACGGTTAAATAATGCAAAGGTATTGTTGATGTTAAGTTGAGCACTATCTGACTCAACGGTTGAAAAATCTGGGTTGATGGTGGCATTTAGTAGCCAGTCAGGTGTTATGCCCCAACGAACATCTAAACTACCTTCAGTATTATTATCTCGCTGCCATTCGTTATCATCGTCACGACTTTCCTGCGCTCCTAATACTACAGAAGGCGTGATGGTTAAGTTACTACCTTGCTTAGCACCTTCAAACCCAGTTGCCGTTGCTATTTGGCAAATTTCACAGTCGTTGCCACGGTCAAGATGAATATTAGATAAGCGCAGGCGCTCACTGCGAGGGTAGTACCTAAGCAACTCCAAACCCCAAGTTTGCTTATTGTCGCTTTCTTGAAAGTTTAGCATTCTCAGTGGCAAGGCCATTTCAACAACGTAGCCGTCAGGGCCTATTTTTCCTGCACTTTCCCAAATACCATCCCAGGCGTCACTTTCGTTGCCGGTTACTTCGCTTTCGATACCGTCAATTTGTACACCTAATGGGTTAACAAGAAAACGATAGGCACTTCGTTGGTCATTATAACTGTCAATTTTGATACCAACTAAATCATCTCCCCAAGACTTATCACGGTCTTTTAAAAATGCACGAATTTCTTTAATGTCAGGATCTTTTGCGATAAATGCTAAGTAGAAATAGCCTTCGCTTTCCATTAATAATGCTTCGGTATGCACCGGGCTTGGAATATTGTCGTATGGGCGAGTAACGTTATTAATCAGTACTTTTTTGGCAGACTTCCATTGTGGTTCATTGAGGTTAGCGTCAATAACCATGCTGCCTGAAATTTTGGGGATATCGATTATTTCATTGTGGATATCATTGTGAGTGTCGTTGTGGCTGGCGGAAAATGCTACTTGGGGCATAAATAACATAGCAAAAGTCAAAAACATTGGCTTTTTTTGGAAAAACATTGAAGCTCCATCTAAACGGGTTACAGAAAATTACAACTATGTGCTGATGCTGAATAAAGTTAGTCTAGGTGTCAAAACAAATTCGATAACTTGCTGTATTCACACGTTCAAATACTAAACTTGTTGCTGAATGTATTTAATATACAATTCATGGTTTGTCATCGTTGTTAGATATTTCTTTTTTCGAGTATTGAATAAAATATTCATGAATAATCACTCGAATCTTAAAAATTTCTAGAGCATAATAACTTTATCTTTGTTTATCATCATAAGTCGTTATACAAAACATGCCATTTTCTTTGCTTGATGTTGTTGCTATCAGCTGTTTTATTATTTGTTGGGTTGGTTATACTTGGTTTGCTCGTAAAAAAGCCAAAACAACAAACTGCGTTGCCCGCTGTTTGCATCAGCATCGAATCCATTGGATGTATGAAGTTATTGGTCGTGATATTAGAGTAGGTGAAGCGGCTTTATTAGCAAATTTGGAACGAAACATTGCCTTTTTTGCTTCTTCCACGTTATTGATATTAGCGGGTGTTTTAACCTTGTTCTCTCAGGTTGAACGCTTAGAGTCGGTTATTGACTCGATTCCTTATGCTGAATTTCCAAATCATGTCATGATACAACTAAAGCTAAGCTTATTGGCGTTGATATTTGTTATGGCTTTTTTCCAGTTTACTTGGTCGATGCGCCAATATGGTTTCGTTAATGTTATGATAGGTGCCTGCCCGTATGACGCAGGCGGTAGTAATAAAAACCTACAACAATATGCTGAGCAAATGGCAGTAGTGCAAGACCAAGCCGCCCATTCATATAATTATGGGCTTCGTTCTTATTATTTTTCAATAGCGGCTTTGTGTTGGTTTTTTCACCCGCTTATTTTTATTATTGCCAGCTTGTTTGTTGTTTATACCTTGTATAATCGAGAATTTCATTCGAAAGCAGTGAAAGCGATCACGCTTGGTCAGCAGTATTTAGAGCATGAACGTGCGACAAGGCACCCTGAAATGAATGATTCAGTGCAAAGTGTAATGCAAAGTAATAACGAAACTAAAAAGTAATAAATTTTTATGACAGCTAAGTACTACGCTAACTTCTTGCCTAAGCACTTTGACAATTTTGATTGTTTAAAGCTTGCCCCAGGTATTTACCTGGTTTTACTATTTGTACTGCGTGCTTATATTGTCTGGGTTATGTCGGTAACCAATATGCGTGATCATGTTGGTATTATTCAATGGATATTTCCGCAAACTTCATTATTTTATTTAAACTTAGCTTCAGGTGCTTTGGGTTTATTCATCGTTTTGGTATTAAGCTTACGACGACCTAATGCAGCAAGTTGGGTGCGAAGTAGTTGGAAGAAGTGTGATGTGCTATTAATTATTGCGCTGATATTTGATTTACTTATTACTCTTTTGGGTTACTTTATTTGGCAATTGCAATCAATGTCGTGGTTGTTAGTACATGGCACTTTAGTCGTTGCTGCTATTACTTATATATTGTTAAGTAAACGTTTTGCTATTAATTTAGCTGAATTTCCAGAAGAGCTTCCTGAAAAATAACCGTCATAAAATTAATATACGTAAGTTAAAATTCATAAAGCTAGAAATAAATAAAGGTAAAGAACTTGATTGATGCAAACACCCAAGATGAACGATTAATTATTCTTGATACGGAAACCACCGGTATTAACTTTCGTGAAGGGCATCGTATTGTTGAAATAGGTTGTGTTGAAATGATCAACCGTCAGTTAACTGGTCGAAATTATCATGTATATGTCAAGCCTATGGCGTATGGCATGCAAATGGTAATGGAACAAGAAGTTATCAATATTCATGGCTTAACGGATGACTTTTTAAGTGATAAACCGGTATTTGAACAAGTAGGGCAAGAGTTTGTCGACTTTATTAAAGGTGCACGACTTGTTATTCATAACGCTAAATTCGATGTCGGCTTTATGGACCACGAATTTTCTATGATTCAGGGCTTACCAAAAACTACTGACATTTGTAGCGTAACTGATACGTTAAAAGTATCAAAAGATGAGTTCGGCTCGCCTAAAACCTTAGATTACTTAGCGCGCTTTTATAAAGTTGATAAGCTTATCGACCGTACTTATCACGGGGCATTGATTGATGCTCAGTTGCTGGCGTTCGTTTATATAGAAATGACACGTAAGCAAGAAACATTGAATTTGCAATCAGGTGACGGCAAAAATGAAGATGTCAATGCTATTCGTCGAATAAATATAAATCGTCCAAAATTAAAGGTTTTACAGGCAACTGCCGATGAACTAACAGAGCACGAAAATCGTTTAGCTATTGTTAGTGAAAAAGGGGCTACGCCATTATGGCAAAAATAGAAACGGCAATGTTAAGTATTACAAAAGCAACTATAGCGAAAAAAAAACGACTAAAAACCAAGTCATTGCTTGGTAAAACTATAATAAATTTAGTGTTAGGTGTGGTAGTGACTTTGAGTGCTAACGCCCAACAGCTCAAAGGTGAGATTGAATATTATGAAGATAATATTACCAATCAAATTCCTTATTTCGACAATCGTTTCCGTATTGATGAAGAATTAGAAGAAGTCACATTTTTATTTTATCGTCGAAGTGGTACACAGCCTGTTATTTTGGTGCGTCCTGATGGTTCAAAATTAAAAATTAACAGCGTACAAAAAGATAAAGTGCAATGGTTTGATGATCGCACTTTCGACATGATCAAAATAAAATCTCCGATGGTTGGTCCTTGGCAAGTTATTGGGCAAGTTGAACCTAACAGCAAAATCATGATTGTGTCGGAAATAAAATTAGAAGTAACACCATTACCTGACATTATCTTGCAAGGTGAAACGCTTAAAATGGAAGGGCGTTTATTTAATGGTGAAATGGCAATAGACAATCCTTCATTTAATGACGTACTGGTACTTGATGTAGACTTCTTTAGCACCAACAATTCAGCTTATGATAATTTTGGCGCAGAGCCAGTTAAATTAACTTCATTTCGTGATGATGGTCGAGACTTAGATGAGCACGCCAACGACAGTCTATTTACTGGTGAGTTCGAGTTAGACTTTGCTCCAGGTGAGTGGGAACCCATTTATATTGTTAAAATGCCAATGGCAACGCGAGAGTTAAGACAAACGCCGGTTGTTGTGGAAAAAAATCCTATTAGTATCTCAGTTGAAACAACGCAAGATGAAAACGGTGTTCATGTTGTCACTTTTGCTATTGATGACAGCTTTGTGAAAGCCGACAGTATTTTGATCCAAGGTAAAGTCACCTTTCCCGATAGGCAAGTTGAACCATTCTCGGTAATGGAAGGGAAGGGAATATCAAGAATTCATAATATTGGTTTTACTGAACCTGGTGTACATAGAATAAAAATTGGCGTATTTGGTGAAACTTTGCATGGCAGAGAGTTTCGAGCAACACTGCCAGAATTTAGCTTTAATGTTGATCGTGAAGGTGGGTTACTTGTTCCAACACTAAATAGTGACGGTACAGAGTTGAGTGTTGAGCAACAAAATGCTCAAGCGATTGCCGATGCAAAAATGGCAGCAGAGCAACTTGAACAAGAATTAGCGCAAGCGAAAATGGCACAAGAAGCAGAAATTGCCGCGAAACAGCAAGAAAATATTTTATATATTGTCGGTGGTAATACGATAGTTATCTTAATTGCTGGAATTTTATTTTTAGTAATGCGTCGCAAAAAAGCGAAAAGTTAGCGCTTTACTGAACTTTTATTGATGGTTTTGCTGTTAAAAACGTCGGATTGCTTATCAATTAGGCATATAGACAAATGAATGAAAAAAACTGGTTGACGGCGTCGATTCTTAACCGTATTATTCCCGCCGCATTCAACGAGTTGTGTTGAAAGCAACGATTAATGTGTGGAGTGGTAGTTCAGTTGGTTAGAATACCGGCCTGTCACGCCGGGGGTCGCGGGTTCGAGTCCCGTCCACTCCGCCAATTTATTTAATTCTTGCCTTGCTCATCTAAAAACAGAAAATTCACCGTAGTAATCTTTTAAACAATTGAGCAGTTCAGTTAGTTTCATTTTGTTAGTTCAATTGCTGTTCGTATCTCTTTAACCTATCTTCACACTAACTTACTTGTTTAACGTTATATTTGCTTTTTAAGCTTAATTTATACTTCATCAAAAACGTTATGTTTACCCATATTGCATGCCATTGATTGTAGTAATGCTTAAATTAGCGTTGATAGAGGGCTTGTAACACCATTTGCACCACGATCTATAACATGGGTATATATTTGTGTTGTTCTGATGTCACTATGACCGAGCTGTTCTTGTACCGTGCGAATGTCTGCGCCCGCTTGAAGTAAATGAGTTGCAAAAGAATGACGTAAAGTATGACAAGTAATGTTCTTGTTTATATTTGATTTAATAGAAGCTGCCTTTATCGCTTTTTGGATAACGGATTCATTTAAGTGATGACGCCGAACCCGGTTTATGTCGGGGTCAGTAGATAAACGATATGACGGAAATAAGTAGTGCCAATTAAACTCTTTTGCAGCATTAGGGTACTTTCGGGCCAAAGCGAATGGCAAGTAAACGCCTGAATATGTCGAGTTCTGCATATCTAGCTGATAATAGGATCGTACGCGTTCTATTTGCTCTTTTAACACTGTAGATAGTTCAGCTGCTAGCGTCACGGTTCTATGCTTACCACCTTTGCCATTCCAGACTTGAATGCAGTGATAGTCAAAGTTTATATCTTGAACTCTCAAGCGAATGGCTTCCATTAAACGTAAGCCACTGCCATACATTAACTGACAAAGTAGCAAGTTTTTGGTATTTAGTAGGTTGAAAAGAATTTTAACTTCTGAAGTTGTTAATACTGTAGGTAGTTTTGGCGTCACTCTAGATTTATTAAAGCGTAGCTCCATACTTAACGGGTTTGCTAAAATATGCTTGTATAAATAGCTAACTGAATTTAATGCCAACGCTTGTGACTTTGGTGCAAGATTTAACGTATTTGAAAGGTAACTTAGAAATTGTTCAACCTCTTTATCATGACAGTCTTTTGGATGTACTTTTCCAATAAAAATAATATATGCTTTAATCCAATATAGATAAGAATCTATCGTGCGTTTAGCGTAGCGTCGTGTCCACATTGTTTCTTTGATATGAAAGAGAAACTCAGAACTCATATTTTTTATCCTTTTAATTATTTGCACTGTTTATACATACAGTTTAGTGCTGTTTCCATGTTTTGTGTAGAAAGTAGGAATTAATCGGCCTTTCTTTTCTTAATATGCGTATAGAGTATTAGTAACTTGTTGAATATTATGATTAACGTATGTATATTGATTTGAATAAATATTCATTAGGTAGATAAATTTTTTGTGGAAAGCAAGATCTGATCTGTCTAATAAGCTGTTAGAGGCCTCTCGACTTATGAGATATATTATCTTTCTTTGCATTATCATTTCGAATATCACATTTGCTAGTGAAAAAGTGCCTAAATTCAAAGTTACGAAGCTAGCTGATAATGTTTATCAGCACATTTCATATAAAAAGGTTGGTTCTTATGGAATGGTAGGTGCATCAGGTTTAGTTGTTGTTGATGGATCAAATGCACACATTATAGATACACCATGGACAGTTAAAGATACAAAGAAATTAGTAGAGTGGATTACATCAAAAAAATTAACGCTCAAAAGTGCTGTAGTCACACACTTCCATAAAGATGCTAGCGGTGGACTTTCATTCCTTAACAGCTTAGAAATTAAAACTTATGCTACACCATTAACTAATAAACTACTCAAATCTAAGAAAAGAGAAAAATCTAGCCACGAAATCAAAAATAATGAATTCGAATTACTTACTAATAAAATAGAAGTGTTTTATCCAGGTGCTGGTCACTCACAGGATAATATTGTTGTTTGGCTTCCAAAAGAAAAAATTCTATTTGGTGGGTGTTTTGTTAAAAGTATAAATAGTAAGGGCTTAGGTTATACGGGACATGCATCAGTGGAAGATTGGCCTATATCAATTCAAAACGTTATTAATAAGTACCCTAATTTAGATAGGGTTGTGCCGGGGCATGGAGAAATCGGTGATATAGGTTTACTTAGACATACAGCGAAACTTGCTTTAGGCGAAAAAGGCCTCTAACAAAGGTTTTCAAGACGGACAAATTACAGTTGGCTTTTTGTTCGTGCCTCACTTATTTTAGCCAACTGCAATTTGCCGCTTAAAACGGCGTTAGTTTACTGGTGTACTTAAAATAGATATGAGTTTAAATAAAGTTATTTTATTATTTTCTCTTTCATTATTTCTTGTCTGCGGATACTTAAATGAAAGGCATGGTGCAGAAGATTGGATAGCTTCATTCTTCGTATATAGCGTTGCCCACTATTATATTTTGCCTTTCTGTATGGGTAAGCCTATGTCATTACCATATTCAAGTGAAGTCGCTATTAAAGGTGAAAGAGATGGTTACCGCTATTTTTTGTTTGGGATCTCTTTCGTGTTGGGGTTAGCGGTATTAGCAAATTAAGTAAAAAGTAAACTAACAAGCTGTTCAAGCGGGACAAATTACAGTTGGCTGGTTCCGCTCCGCTTCACATTTTAGCCAACTACAATTTGCCCCTTAACAGGGCGTTATATTTTAAAAATTGGAATGGTGATGAAATTTAAATTTTTTTCGTTGGCTATATTAGCCTTATTTGTATCGAATGTTCATGCTGTCACTGAGTGTAATGCAAAAATCACGAATTATTTTGTGGGTACATCGGAGTTAAATCAATCAGATGCTATTTTATGGATTAGTTTCGATGGTGGCTCGGCGAGTATAAGCTCAAAAAGCGCAGCTTTTGATGGTATCCTTTCTACAGTAATAACAAGTATTGCTACCGACAAAATAGTTAAACTTCGCTACTTAACTGACAATACAGAATGTAAAAACCATCATAGTGATTGGGTTGGTATGTGGATGTATAAATAATTACGGAAGTTGTGTATGTAAAAATATAACAAGGGTTTTCAAGTCGGACAAATTACAGTTGGCTTTTTGTTCACTCCGTTCACTTATTTTAGCCAACTGCAATTTGCCGCTTAAAACGGCGTTATATTTTTATGAATGATCGTGAATATTATCTACTTACAAACTATCAAGC
>OJGT01000042.1_pt1 | contig 47530 bp, 36 predicted proteins | sample 1595031 | NCBI WGS metagenome assembly OJGT01 (sample SAMN05416857, study PRJEB24817) | seawater metagenome | isolation source: Sea water | place: Canada:Atlantic | collected 2013-11 | reverse complement strand
TCAGATGTGTATAAGAGACAGTAAACAGATTATTCCCTGAATTTTTTTTAGCTTCAGACTTGGCCTTTGAAGCTAAATCTGCGATTTGGTGATATGAAACATAGCATGCAGCATCAGGCTGAATAACACCTATTGCTAAGCTAACTAACGGGTGAAATACCTCATTACCTCTTCTATCAAGTGCACTATAACCTTGTTGATTTTGATGTTCTTTATTTATAAATACTAAACTTTGTTTAGCAAAGTTATGTAGTATTTTTTGACAAATAGCCTCTACATTATCGCTTTTAAACATGATTATAAAATCATCACCACCGATATGACCAACAAAACAATGTTGATTATTGGTATTGACCATAATGCAATCAGCCAACGCTTTAAGTAATAAATCACCTTTCGCATAACCATAAATATCATTAAAGGGTTTAAAGTGATTTAAATCTAAATAAGCGATGTGGAAATTACTTTGTTTGCTTAGCATGTAATCAATTTCTTTTTCTATAACAACATTACCAGGTAAACCTGTAAGAGGATTAGCATAGCGAGCTTTTTCTAGTTTTGAATCAGTAATACTTCTAAGTAAATCACGAGGTGAAACAACGCCAAGGTAATGTCCATTTTCAATAATAATACTTGGATGTGTAAATTCTGAATTTGCTCTTGCTGTAAGTAAGGCACTTACTTGTTCTAAAGGCATTGTATGCTCAATAATCATAGCTTTACTGAACATGACATCGACGACTTTCTTTTTCGCAAATAAAGCACGTCCGTAAATATCAGAATAGGACTCCATCAGTTCATTACGATAAATCATACCTAATGGTTTTTCCCCTTTAAGTACAGGAATTGCATGTATGTGGGGACTTTTGGTAAAAACATCGTAGGCGTCATTAACACTTTGATCAGCGTTAATTGTCAGTGCTGATGTGACAAGTGTGGCAATAGTGCCTAAGCGAGACTCTTTTTCAGCGTATGAACAGGTATTAAGCTTTGGGTAGATTGTTGCAGGCAATTCACTCGGTTTAGCTAAGAAGAATCCCTGACTATAAATCATACCCAGTTCACGAAGTAGTTCAAACTCTTCTTTTGTTTCAATGCCTTCTGCAATAACATGAGCATTAGATATACGGCCTAATTCAAAAAGAATTTTGAGAAATTCTCTTTTCATTACATCTTTATCACATTGCTCGATAAAATAACGGTCAATTTTGACAATATCGGGACGAAGATAACTCCATTGTTTAAGGCCGGAATAACCAGCTCCTAAATCATCAATAGCAATATCAAAACCAAATTGTCGATATTTGTTCAATGTCTTTAGCAGTATATCGTTATTTGGAAAAGGAGATTTTTCACTGATTTCAATAACAACTTGTTGAGGTGGTAAACCAGATTGCTCTACTAATTTAATTGTTTCACCATGAGGGTGATCTTTATTTAGCATGACATTTAAGCAAATATTTATAAATAATTTGCCTGTTAACTTTAGCTCAACAAATTGAGAAATGGCATTTGCACGACAAAGTAGATCAAGCTCTGATAATAAGTTATTTTCTTCGGCGGCTTGGAATAGTAGATCAGGAGAATATAAAGGGCTTTTTTCAGGGCCACGGGTGAGTGCTTCGTAACCAACAATCACTTCATTTTCAATATCAAAAATTGGTTGGAAAACTGTTGTGATAAGTTTATCTGATATTATCGTTCGAATTGTTTCTTTCATTAAATTATCTCGCTATTCATTACGAGAGTACTTTAATTCTTTCATGTGACAATTTTATTACAGCGAAAGGAGATTAACTAACAGCACTTGATATGCTGCTAGTTAATTGTTTACTTAGTTTTTGCCAATGTTTATGCCTTAGTTGCCGCCTTCATTTTATTAATAAAATCAGACAACTCAGTTATCATTTTTGCATTATCAGCTAAATTGTTTTCAATAATTTTTACAACGGCTGAGCCACTTATAGCACCATCAGCTCCCGCAATAAATGCATCTTTAACTTGTTGTGGTGCTGAAATACCAAATCCTAAGACAGGCGGCGCAGCATGATATTCTTTGAGTTTATTAATTAAGTTTTTTGCTGGAGACTCTGCTTGAGTCTTTTCTTCAATAACATCAACACCCGTAACACCGGCACGGCTTAACACATAGGTATAGCCGCGACTGTATGAAGATACTTCACGTAAAGTATCTTCACTAGCGTTTGGTGGAGCAATAAAAATAGGTGCAACGCCATGTTTTAATGCAGCTTCTCTAAAGGGGAAGCTTTCACGAATGGGTAAATCAGCAATAAGCACTGAATCTACACCTACTGCTGCCATATCTTTATAAAAGTTATCGATGCCTCGTGCAAAAACTAAATTACCATACAATAATAAGCCAATAGGGATATTAGGTGCATATTCACGCACTTTAGCCAGTATATCAATACAAAGATCAGTATTCATACCCGAGTTTAATGCACGTAAAGCAGCCATTTGAATGGTGATACCGTCAGCACTTGGATCTGAAAAGGGAATACCTAACTCTAGTGCATCAGCACCGGCATCAATTAAAGTCTTTATAACTTCAAATGATTGTTCTGCATTAGGATCGCCAATGGTAACAAAAGGAATAAAAGCTTTTTCATTTTTCTCAGCTAATTCAGCAAACGCTTGTTGATAACGGTAACCAGCTTGTGGTGTGGATTGGTTGTTACTTGCTTGTTCCATTACGCTTCTCCTCTGTGCTTAACACCTGTGCTGTTATCTTGTTCATTAGGGTTTAATACTGCATGAACGTGAGCTAAATCTTTATCGCCTCTACCTGATAGGTTTACTAGGTATATAGTTTCTGTGGTTGCTGTTTCTGCCATTTTAAGGGCTTGTGCTAACGCATGAGAAGACTCAAGAGCAGGGATAATCCCTTCATTTTTTGCTAATGTTTGAAAAGCTTCTAACGCTTCATCATCATTAATTGGTACATATTGAGCTCTACCGGTTTCTTTTAAGAAAGCATGTTGAGGACCTACCGCTGGGTAGTCGAGTCCTGCAGAAATCGAATAAGATTCTTCAATTTGTCCGTATTTATCTTGCATGATGTAAGTGTAATTACCATGAAGCATACCCTTGCTGCCAGCAACTAAGGTTGCGCCATGTTGATTAGTATCAATGCCTTTACCGCCAGCTTCAACACCAATAAGTTTTACTTCTTCATGTTGAATAAAGTCATTGAACATGCCGATAGCATTAGAGCCACCGCCTACAGCAGCGATAACGTAATCAGGTAATCGTCCTTCTTCATCAAGAAATTGAACTTTGGCTTCTTCACCGATCATTTTTTGGTATTCACGTACAATTGTTGGGAATGGATGTGGGCCTGCAGCGGTACCTAATAAATAATGAGCATTTTCATAATTAGCAGACCAATCCCGTAATGCTTCATTAACGGCATCTTTTAACGTACCTGAACCAGCCGTTACCGGGATAACTTCTGCGCCCATTAACTTCATACGAAAAACATTGGGTTGTTGACGCTGACAGTCCACAGCGCCCATATAAACTTTACATTTTAAGCCCAACAATGAACAAGCTATCGCTGTTGCTACGCCATGCTGTCCTGCACCTGTTTCAGCAATAATTTCAGTTTTTCCCATGCGTTTAGCAAGTAAGGCTTGGCCTAACACTTGGTTGGTTTTATGAGCGCCACCGTGTAGTAAATCTTCACGTTTTAAATAAATTTTAGCTAGCGGATTTTTAACTATGTTTCTACAACAAGTTAAAGGAGTAGGGCGACCCGCATATTTGGTTAATAAATTATTAAACTCAGTTTGAAATGCTTCATCAGTTTGAGATTCAATGAAAGCTTGCTCTAATTGCTCTAAAGCAGGTACTAATAATTCACCAACAAACATGCCACCAAATTCGCCAAAATAGGCAGGTAATGTTTCTTTCACTTTGTTATTTTTGGTATTACTCATTTTCTAATAATTCCTTATTTGCGCAAAAACTTGTGAAAGTTTTTCGCTTGATTTTATACCTGGGCTCGTTTCAACGCCTGAGTTGAGATCGAGTCCAAATAAATCTAATTGGGTTAATTGCTGAAGGGCTAATTGGATATTGTCGTTATTAAGGCCACCGGCTAAAAAGCTTTGAGACAAATCTTGGTCACTGGCTGATAATACATTCCAATCAAATGATTGCCCTGAACCTGGCGACTTACCATCAAGTACATGATGAGCAACTTGTTGACTTAACTTAGGTACATTCGTTTGTACTGGCGTAGCTTGCCAAGTTTCACAATATTCAAGGTTATTTTCTGTTAATTGTTGTTTAAGCATAGAAACGTAAGACTCATCTTCGCTGCCATGTAATTGCACTGCCGATAGCTTGAGGCTACTAACTAGATCAATAATGTCAGCGATTGGATGGTTAACAAATACGCCAACATAATCTAAATGTGGTGTGCTGTTTACTATTTCTAATGCTTGATTTTTTGTGACAACACGAGGTGATTTTTCAGCGAAAATCAAGCCACCAAAGCGCGCACCAGATTTTGCTGCAAGTGCAGCATACTCAGGTTTTGTTAATCCACAGACCTTATTATCACCAAAAATAAGTTTACGGCAGGCTAAATCAATATCGCTATAACGATTATTATCCATCGCCATTAATGAACTACCAACGAGGAAACCATCAACGGCTGGGGCTAATTCACGTACTTGAGCGTTGCTGTAAATACCCGATTCTGAAATGATTATGGTATCGTCAGGTAAGCTCGGTGCTAGATCAAAAGTACGAGCAATATCAGTACTTAAATCACGTAAGTTACGGTTATTAATACCGATCATTTTTGCTTTTAATGTAATGGCTCTTTCACATTCATCTAGCGTCGATACTTCGGTGAGCACGGCTAAATTATATTGCTCAGCAACATTCGCCAGTGTTAAATATTCTTCATCTGATAACACACTTAGCATTAATAATATTGCGTCTGCACCATAATAGCGGGCTAAATAAACTTGATAGCTATCAATGAAAAAATCTTTATTTAATACCGGACAGTTAACTGTTTCAGTAACAGTTTTAAGGTAGTCAAAATTACCTTGAAAATACTTTTCGTCAGTTAGTACAGAAATAGCCGCTGCATATTTATCATAGGTTTGGCAAATTGCTTTAACATCAAACTCAGGACGAATTAAGCCTTTTGAAGGAGATGCTTTTTTACACTCCAAAATAAATCCAGCCTCAGGTTTATCTTCAGTACGTTTCAGAGCAGCGTACATATCCTTTTTTGTCGGAGTCAGTTCATCAATAAAACTTGCTAAAGGTTTTTCCTTTTTAAGCGCTTCTATTTCAATACGTCTATTTGCCGTTATTTTTTCTAATATGTTTGCCATGTTACTTGCTTTCCTCATCAACACTTTCTTCATTAGAGAGGGATATCAGTAACTCTAACGTAGTTAAACCTTTACCACTTTTTAAAACGTCACTAGCAAGTTGAGCAGCGGCTTTTAAATCTTTAGCTTTGTCATGTAAGTAAAGTAGAGCTGCACAGTTAATAATAACCGCTGCATTATGTGCTTCTTGACCATTGCCTGATAAAATAGCCTTTATAATGTCAGCATTTTTTTGTGGTGTGCCCCCTTTAATATCTTCTAGGGAATAATTTTTTAGACCAAAATCTTGTGGTGAGATCGTGCGCTCAATTAATTGTTCACCTTTAATTTCAACTACTTGCGTTTCGCCGTGAAGTGCTATTTCATCTAAACCACTACCGTAAACAACAAAAGCACGTTCAACACCGGTTAGTTGTAATGCTTCAGCCATAGGCATTAATAACTCAGGCGTATAAACACCTAGAAGCATAATGTTAGGGTAAGCGGGGTTAGCTAGCGGGCCTAATATATTGAATAAGGTACGTACACCCATCGCTTTGCGTACAGCTGCTGCATGTTTAAAACCACTATGATAAGCGGGCGCATATAAAAAGCATAAATTTGCCTTATCTAAACAATTACTGGCCGTTTCAGGTGACATCATTAAATTAACACCAAAGGCTTCAAGTAAATCTGCAGAGCCAGACATACTAGACACACTGCGGTTACCATGTTTTGCTATTTTTAAGCCGCATGCAGCCGATAAAACGGCAGCTGTCGTTGAGATATTAATGGTATTTGCACCATCACCGCCGGTACCAACACAATCAGCAACGGTATTTTTTTGTGGTGGAAATGCAGTTGCTGCAGCTTTGATTGCAATGGCTGCGCCTGATATTTCAGTAGGTGTTTCACCTTTCATTTTAAGTGCAGTTAACACACTGGCTAATAAAATAGGGTCAGTTTCACCGTTAAGCATTTGTTCAAAAAATGCAGTGATTGTTGCTTGCTCTAGATCTTGACCGTCAACTAAGGTTGCTAAAATGTCTTTCATGTTATGCTCCTTGCGCTTTGGTGTTTAAGCGCTCGCTTAAAGCGAGTAAATAATCGAAACTTTGTGCCAATAAGGTTGTGCCAAAAGTTGTTAAAATAGATTCAGGGTGAAATTGATACGCTAATACGGCATCCTCTTCATGACAAATAGCCATCGGCATATCATTAAAATCAGCAATAACTGATAAGGTTTTGGGCACGTTTTTTCCTACGAGGGAATGATAACGCGCCACGGGTAATGGATTTTGAATACCAGCAAAAGGACCACTTTCACTATGATTAACAGCAGATGCTTTGCCGTGAACAATTTCATCAGCGCGATCAACACTGCCGCCATAATGCTCGATTAGTGCTTGATGACCTAGGCAAATACCTAACATTGGAATTTTTCCTGCGCACAGCTTTATTAGTGCCATTAAGCACCCAGCATGGCTTGGATCACCCGGCCCAGGTGAGAGTACTAAAATGATATTTTCATCATTATTTTTGCTATGTTCAAGCATCTTATTGAAAATAAATTCTGCGCTTAGCGTGTTGCGATAAATAGTAGGATCAAAACCTAAACATTGAAATTCATCCACAAGATTATAAGTAAATGAATCAAGGTTATCGAGCATAAATAATTTAGTTTTTTGTTTGTTACTTTCAACACTATTAGTCATTAGTTTGCTCCTTGTGCTGAACTTGACGCTTTATTTGAAAGCAATACAGCACTGATAACGGCTTGTGCCTTTTGTCTAGTTTCATCTGCTTCACTTTGAGGAACAGAGTCATAAACAACACCTGCTCCTGCTTGCACATGAGCAATATGATCTTTAACAAAAGCAGAGCGAATGACAATACAGGTATCCATCTCACCTTCACCGGTTAAATAACCCACAGCGCCGCCATAACTGCCGCGTCGTTTACCTTCTACTTCTCTAATAAGTGAGGTTGCTTTGATTTTAGGTGCACCTGATAATGTGCCCATATTCATACAGGCTTGATAAGCATGTAAAGCATCGAGTTCTTCAAGTAAGGTTCCACACACACGAGAAACCAAATGCATGACGTGGGAGTATCTATCAACCTTGAGTAAGTCAGCCACATGGCGAGTACCCGCTTTACAAACACGAGCAATATCGTTTCGCGCTAAATCAACCAACATAATATGTTCAGCTGATTCTTTTTTATCTTGTCGTAATTCTAGTTCTATTCGCGAATCTAAATCTAAAGAAATGCTACCGTCTTTGTTAAAGCCACGTGGGCGAGTACCAGCAATAGGGTAAATTTCAACTTGGCGTTTGCCTTCTGGTGAATCTTGTTGGTATTTTATGGCTGACTCAGGTGATGCGCCAAACATACAAAAATCACTATCTTTAAGGTAAAACATATAAGGACTAGGATTACTTATTTTTAATGCTTGATAGGCGGCAATACTGTCAATACAAGGCAAAGAAAAAGTACGAGAAGGAACAACTTGAAAAATATCACCAGCACGAATATTTTCTTTTAATTGATTAACCGTATTACAAAAGTCTTCATCACTTATATCAACAGAGACTTTTTGTGATTCAGTAGGACTAATTTTCAGTGCAGAAGAAGATTTAACCGCCGCTAGTGATGGAATATGTTCAGGCGTTATGCTTGTTGATAGTTGTTGCTTTATATCATTTACACGTGCGTTAAGTTGTTGATGAACTTGTGCTTGAACGTTTGGCGACTCAGCAGAAAATATATTAGCGATAATTTCAGTGCTTTTTACTTCATGATCAATAATTACTAGAGTTTCAGCTAGGTAATAAACAAAGTCTGGGCAAGTATTCTCGCCTTCATTTACTTCAGGTAAAGGCTCGCTCATTGAAATCATGTCAAAGGCAAAGGCACCGCCAAGAAAAATAGCAAAGTGATGATTGTCGTGATTTTTAATTCTGTTAAATAAGCGTAGACTTTCAAAAGGGTTTATCGCCATTAAGCGTGCTTTTTCGTCTAGCTCGGTAGGAATATTGCCAAAGACAGCGGTTAAGGTTTGCTTATCGTCTGTCAGTGTTAATTGCGCATGGGGTGCAAGTTGCGCTGCAGCAAATTGGAGTGCTGCTTGACCGTTTAACGTTAACGCAGTGTAGGTAACGGTATTGCCATTACAAACAATTTTTACTGCCGCATCGGTAAGTAATAAACTTTTTAATAAGTGCTTTTGCGTAATTTCTGCTGATTCAAGCAGTAAATTATTTTCTTTGTCATGGCAAAGTAGCTGATAAACACTTAATGGATCGCTTTGGTAATTTGCGTTATCTGTCTGTGTTGAAACGCTGATCAAATTTGGGTTGTATTGTGTCATGGTACTCTTCTTGAAATTTTAAAGTTCTAGGGTGTCATCCGGCGTAAATTGGCTGTAGCCACCAAAGAAACCATGTTCTTGTTTTGTTCATTGTAAATCCTGTTGTCTAGTTTATATAAAAATAAAGTTTAAAACGAAAAAAACCCGCTAATTTAAGCGGGTTTTTGAAATTTGTTTATTGTTCTGTTTAGCTTTTTATTTCAGCTTTAACAAGATACATGCAATTATCACAACCCGATTATAGAGAGTTATGCCACCACCAACGGTTGTTAATTAAATTAAATTGCTTTGTTTGTATCATTATTTTGTTCTTCTCAGTAAACTTGCGGATATTATTTTGTAGTGCTTTTATCAATTTTAAGCCTACTTGCAAGAAAGTCCCTATAGAAGACCTTATTATGGCGTTGCTGTCAACTACTGATTTCCCTTTAACTATTGAAAAGTGCGATGGTTTCTCTCATGGCCGAATCGATTTACATAGTCACACCCATTGCTCTGACGGTAGTTTGTCGCCACAAACCTTGATAGATAGGGCGGTTAATTATCAAATTGATGTGTTAGCGATTACTGATCACGATACCTTGGCTGGAATTGATATAGCACAGCGCTATATCAATGAACAAAATGTTCCAATAACCTTAATATCAGGTATTGAAATATCGACGGCTTGGCAAGGTTTTGAAATTCATATTGTTGGTCATAATTTTGATAAAGATAATGTTCATCTACAGCAATTGATCACTGAACAACAACAAGCCCGTGAACAAAGAGCGATAACCATTGGCGAAAAGCTGAAACAATGTGGTTTTCCCAATGCGTATGAAGATGCGAAAAAGCTCGCTGGCGAAGGTTCAATTACGCGTGCGCATTTCGCTAAAGTATTATTTCAGCAGGGACATGTAAGTACGATGCAAAAGGCTTTTGATAAATATTTAGGAAAAAAAGGTCGTAATACGCAAAAAGCTTATGTGAAACCAAATTGGTGTTCTATTGAGCAAGCCATTGAGGCAATTCACTCTGCCGGTGGTAGTGCTGTGATGGCACATCCCATTCGTTATGATTTATCTGCTAAGTGGCTAAGACGCTTAATTGTGCATTTTAAAGAGTGTTCGGGTGATGGTTTAGAAATAGTTTTACCGCAAATGAATCCCCAACAAAGACAAACAATGTTAAACTACTGTTTAGAATATGATTTGCATGCATCTACGGGATCTGATTTTCACCATCCTAATAATAAGTGGTCAGATTTAGGAAGAAACCTAACCCTGCCTGATGGTGCAAAACCCGTTTGGGCATTATGGTCGTAAATTGTAGTTTGGACTTTTTGTCAAAACTATTACAAAAGGAAAGTAGTATGAGCCAATTTTTTTACGTACACCCAGATAACCCTCAAGGTCGCTTGATGCAACAAGCCGTTGCGATCATTAATAAAGGTGGCGTTATTGTTTATCCTACTGATTCAGGTTATGCCCTTGGCTGTCATTTAGGGGATAAAAAAGCGTTAGAGCGTATTTGTCAGATAAGAAAAATAGATAAAAGTCATAACTTTACTTTGGTCTGCCAAGATTTATCACAACTTTCAGAATATGCTCGAGTAGACAATAGTGCTTACCGGTTATTAAAAAGTAATACGCCAGGTGCTTATACTTTTATCTTTATGGGTAGTAAAGATGTTCCTAAACGGCTATTAAATCCTAAAAAGAAAACCATCGGTATTCGCGTACCTGACAATAATATTTGTCAATCCTTGTTGGCTGAACTAGCAGAGCCTATAATGTCTACTAGTTTGATCATGCCAGGTGAAAGTACAACTGAGTGTGATCCGGAACAAATTCGTGATTTGTTAGAGCACCAAGTTGATTTAATTATCCATGGTGGCTATTTGGGAGAACATCCTACCACGGTGGTTGATTTCTCTAATGATGATATTGAAGTCTTACGAGTGGGTGAGGGCGATCCTTCACCGTTTGAGTAATCGCATCACGATTTAAATCTAAATGAGTCAGAAGTTAGTTACTAGGGAACGGCTACTGACGTAACAGAGTAAAAAACATGTCACAAGACAAAAAAGCACCTAAAGATAAAAAAACATCTAAAGACAAACAAGCTTCTTCTGATAGCAAATATGGCAGTCGTGGTACAGGTAAAAAATCTGTAGCTAAAAAAGGCGCTGCTAAAGATAAAAAAGGCATTAAAAAGGGAAGTAAGCCGGTTGAGAAACCAGTAAAAGTTGACTTTCAAAAAGCCACAGTAAAAGATTCTGAAAAGCTACAGAAAGTACTTGCTCGTGCGGGTAAAGGTTCACGTCGTGAAATAGAAGCAATGATCAGCTCTGGACGAGTAAGTGTTGATGGAAATAATGCTTATTTAGGCGATCGAGTTGATGGCACTGAGCAAATACGTATTGATGGTCATCAGGTTAAATTAATTGCGCAAGCGGATGAACTTTGTCGTGTATTGATGTACAACAAACCTGAAGGTGAAATGTGTACACGTAAAGATCCCGAAGGTAGAGCAACTGTTTTTGATCGTTTACCTCCGCTTGAATCGGGTCGTTGGGTTGCTGTTGGTCGTTTAGATATTAATACGTCGGGTATGTTATTGTTTACTACTGATGGTGAATTGGCTAACCGTTTGATGCATCCATCACAAAAAGTAGAACGTGAATATGCGGTTCGTGTATTTGGTGAATTTAATGAAGCCATGCTACAAACGTTGCGAACCGGTGTTAAATTAGAAGACGGCATGGCACGTTTTCAAAAAATAACTTATCGAGGCGGTGAAGGTCGTAATCATTGGTTTCATGTAGTGTTATCAGAAGGGCGAAATCGTGAAGTACGTCGTTTATGGGAAAGCCAAGATGTACAAGTAAGCCGCTTAATACGTGTACGTTACGGTGACATGGAAATGCAGCGTCAATTACCATTGGGTGGTTGGACTGAACTTGGATTAAAAGATGTTAACTATTATCGTAAATTAGTTAATTTAACTCCTGAAACACAATCTAAAGTTAAAGTTGATGAAAAAGCGATGGACAATGCAAAAAGTCGTCGTATTCGCCGCTCTGTTAAAAAGCATCAACAACGTAATCAGCAGGCTAATCGTCGTCGCAGAAAATAATAAATCATATACTCATGCTGCCTTTTAACTCTCGTTTTAGTGAGTGTTAAAAGGCTTGTTTGTAGGTAAGGTTTTGATTGAAGAGAATGAATATGCAGTATCAATTAATTGAAGATGAAAGCAGTTTACAAGAACTATGTCAGCAATATAGCCAAGCAGAAGTTCTCGCGATAGATACTGAGTTTGTTCGCACTCGCACTCTATATCCCAAATTAGGTTTGCTGCAAATTTTTGATGGTAAACAATTAGCCTTAATTGATCCTATTGCCATTAATGATTTATCACCCTTTTGGCAACTGTTAACGAATGAAAGTATTGTCAAAGTACTACATGCTTGTTCGGAAGACTTAGAAGTATTCCTAACCAGTGCAAACTGCAAACCAGTAAACTTAATTGATAGCCAAATTATGATGTCATTCCTTGGGCATGGTTTATCTCTTGGCTATGCTGCAATGGTTGAGCATTTTATGGGTGTTAAACTGGATAAATCAGAGTCTCGCACCGATTGGACAAAAAGACCTCTCACTCAAAAACAACTTGATTATGCCAGTGCTGATGTTGATTATTTGTATCAAATTTACCCTAAATTATTGGCTGAAATAGAAGCGGCGGGTCGGTTGGATTTTGCTAAGCAAGAAACACAATTGCTCATAGAACGTAAATTTACGCCTATTGATGAAGATAATTTATATCGTCAAATGAAATTGGCTTGTCGATTAAGCCCTCAACAACTAAATACATTACAGCATTTGACACGATGGCGCTTTCAACAAGCAAAAAAGCGTGATTTACCTATCGGCTTTGTTGCTAAAGATCATACGCTAATGGCCGTTGCTCAGCACAACCCACAAAGTATTGATGCCATGAGGCAACTAAAAGGTGCCGAGTTACTTGATATTCGTCATAAAGGTAAATCTATGTTATCGATAGTCAAAGCTGCATCGCAAACAAATACGGATGATTACCCTAAGAAAGTTATGCGTTTAGATGAGTACCCAGGCTATAAACAAATTTTTAAAACAGTAAAAGCGTACATTGTGGCTATTGCAGAAAAGCATGATTTAGCCATTGAAAACTTAGCCTCAAAAAAGCAAATAAACCAATTTCTAACGTGGCACTTTAATATCAATGATGTGAAAGAAATAGCCTTAGAATGCTCTACAAAGGCCATTAATTCAAATGTTGATATTTTAACTGGCTGGCGTAATGAACTATTTGGGGAAGCGTTACAAGTTTTTGCAGATAATGATTTTAAACATTAATATTTTAAAATTTAACCTTTGTTAATAGTAAATATTCTATGTAATAACACCTGCAGCAATAAAAAGTTGTAGGTGTACATTCACTAACGCTTCAATATCTCTTTGGTAACCACCACCAATGACCGCAGCAATTGGTATTCCTCTCAGCTCACAGTAATCAAAAACGAGTTTGTCACGGGCTAAAACACCTTCAGTTGAAATATCAAGATGCCCAAGATCGTCATTACAATGAATATCTACTCCCGCATCATAAATCACAGCATCAGGATTAAAGTGAGTAAATGCTTCATTCAAAGCATTATCTACTGTTTCTAAATAAAGCTTATCTGTTGTTCCTTTTGATAATGGAAAGTCTAAATTTGACACCTGTTTTCGGTGTGGAAAGTTTTTTTCACCATGAATTGATACAGTAAATACATTCGGGTTATTTGATGCTAATTTTGCTGTTCCATCACCTTGATGCACATCCGTATCAAAAATAAGTACCTTGCTGATATGATCTTTTTGTAACATAGATAGCGCAGCTAAATATAAATCATTGATCATGCAAAACCCTGAACCAAAATTAGCAAAAGCATGATGGTAGCCACCGGTTAAATTAATAGACTTTCCATGCTGTAAAGCCAACTCTGCTGCCAGTATAGTTCCACCAACAGCTGTTAACGTTCGTTCAATTAGTTGTTGTGACCACGGAAAGCCTATTCTTCGCATAGCTTTAGGATCTAATTGATTATTAATTAACTGGTGAATATAAGTGGGATCATAAACAGTTTTTACCTTATTAGTATTGACAGGTATTGGTGTTTTAAACCAATCTTTTGGGACTCCACTTGCAGCAAGTGCATCTCGTATTCCTATATATTTTTCTATTGGAAATCGATGCCTAAAGGGTAATTCAAGTTGGCTATAAATAGGGTGAAATACTAATGGTGTCATAATTTAACTTCTAGAATATTTAAAACTGTTATGAGTAAAACTATAATATCGAGCATTTAATTACGCCTTTTTGTTACTGATAAAGCTGTAATTAATACGTCACTTTAAAGTATCACAAATAACAATAATGAGCTTAAAACTATCTATGAGAATTGCTCTCACTATCTATTTATGGATATGAGTAAACCTTAAGACGCACAGCTTCAATTATGCATCTTAAGGGGAAGTAGCAACATATAATCTGTTAAGGTAGTAACTCATTTAAAATCGTTGTAACTAGACTAAAACGGGCCTGTTCACCTTCGTTTGCTCTAACAAATTTGAATTTATTTGGTGGTACCATTTTATATACCGTTGGCTGTTTTTGTACCAAGCGCATTAATTGCATTGGATCAACTTTAGTATTATCACTAAATTCAATTGAGCCGCCAGTATTGCTTGCTTCTATTCTATTTATACCAATGCTTTGTGCCTTTAAGCGTAACTTAGCAATATGAATTAAGTTTTTGGTTGCTTGCGGTAGTAAACCAAAGCGGTCGATTAACTCAACTTGTACATCGTCTAATTGGTTTTTGTTTTTACAGCTGGCAATACGTTTATATAAACTTAAACGCATACTGACATCGAAAATATAATCTTCAGGGATAAGTGCGGCTAATCGTAATTCTATTTCAGTTTGTTTTGCTGTTACTTGACCAAGGGATAGCTGTTTACCTTCTTTCAATGCATCAACGGCATGATCTAACATTTCCATATATAAGCTAAATCCAACTTGGCTCATTGAGCCTGATTGGTCTTCACCGAGTAATTCACCTGCGCCACGAATTTCTAAATCATGAGTTGCTAAGGTAAACCCAGCACCCAAATCTTCCAATGAAGCAATGGCTTCAAGACGTTTTTTAGCGTCTTTGGTAATGCGTTTTTCATGGGGTGTTAATAAATAAGCATAAGCTTGATGGTGCGATCGACCAACACGTCCGCGTAATTGATGTAGTTGAGCTAAACCAAGATGATCAGCACGGTCCATGATTATAGTATTTGCACTAGGAACATCAATACCTGTTTCAATAATAGTGGTGCACACAATAACATTGAATCGCTGATGATAAAAATCACTCATAATACGTTCAAGTTCACGTTCACGCATTTGACCATGGGCTGTTGTTATGCGAGCTTCAGGCACTAATGCTTGTATATCGGCAGCAGTTTTTTCTATGGTTTCTACATGGTTATGTAAGAAGTAAACCTGACCACCACGTAGTGTTTCACGCAGTATAGCTTCACGAATTAAGGCATCATCTCGCTGACGAACAAACGTTTTTACAGCTAATCTTTTAGCGGGCGGGGTGGCAATAATTGATAAGTCTCGCATGCCGCCCATTGCCATATTTAAGGTACGAGGGATAGGAGTTGCCGTGAGAGTTAAAATATCAACATTGCTGCGTAGCTTTTTAATTTTTTCTTTTTGTTTAACACCAAATCGATGTTCTTCATCAACAACTAATAAACCGAGATCTTTATATTTGATACTGTTTTGCAGTAGTTTATGTGTGCCTATGAGAATGTCTATTTGTCCAGATTCAACTTTCTTTATTACTTCATTTTGTTGTTTGGCTGTTTTAAAGCGTGATAACACTTCAATTGCTACCGGCAAGTTAGCAAATCGATCACGAAAGTTTTCATAATGCTGTTGAGCAAGTAACGTAGTAGGCACTAAAATAGCCACTTGTTTGCTGTCATTTACGGCAACAAAAGCAGCGCGCATTGCTACTTCGGTTTTACCAAAACCAACGTCACCACAAACTAATCTGTCCATAGCTTTTGTAGAGAGCATATCGCTAACTACAGCATTGATAGCTTGTTGTTGATCGAAGGTTTCTTCAAAACCAAAACTGTTACTGAAAGCTAAATATTCTTCTTTATCTCGTTTGAACTTGTAACCTGTATTACTTGCACGTTTGGCGTATATATCGAGTAATTCAGCAGCAACATCACGCACTTTCTCAGCGGCTTTTTGTTTCGCTTTACTCCATGTATCGCTACCTAGTTTATGTAACGGTGCATGTTCGTTGTCAGTACCTGAATAGCGGCTAATTAGGTGTAATGAGGCAACGGGTACATATAATTTGGCATCATTAGCATAAGTTAGCATCAGAAACTCGGTCACAATACCGCCAGTCTCAAGGGTTTGTAAGCCTAAATATCTTCCAATACCATGGTCAATATGTACAACCGCTTGACCAATACTGAGTTCAGCTAAATTTTTAAATATAGCATCAGTGCTGATATCTTGCGATTTATCACGTCGTCTAGATTGGCGAACATGATCGCCCAAAAGCTCAGCTTCTGTTATGAGTGCTATCGCATTTTTCTTGGCTGTGCCTTTAGACTGAAAAGTAAAGCCCTGATTCAATGCATTGACACTAATGCCTAACTTTTCATCTGATTCAATAAAATCATCAATACAACTAAATAATGTTGGTTTGATATTATCTCTGGCAAGTAATTCTAAAACACTTTCACGTCGGCCTTGGCTTTCTGCAATAAATAAAATTTTGCTTGGCGTTTCTTTATCTTCAATAAACTGATTAATTAATGAGAATGGTTGTTTTAATTTATGGTCGATGGTTAAATCGGGCAGTGCTTTAACGTCAAATACAATTGCACTTGTTTTTTGCTTTTCAGGTGCTTGTTCTTCAGTTTCTACTTTCGGCGCAACAATGGTGATGCGAGCAAAGGGTTTTATGGCGTCATAAAGCGCATGTGAACTTAAAAATAATTGCTCTGGGGGCAATAGTGGTCTGCTAGGATCATAGCGTCTATTTTCATAACGATAATCGATATCTTGCCAGTATTGTTCCAGCGACTTATCTAAATCACCTGAAATAGCAAGCATGGTATTTGGTGCTAAATAGTCACAGAGTGTACTGGTACTTTGCGTTGAAGTTGAGTTGGTATTGTCATCGCCTTGGTTTGTTTTATCGAAAAACAACGGTAAATAATATTCAATACCCGGAGGGAGAATATTATTACTCACTTGGTGATAAATTGATTCTTTATCTATAGAACTTTTAAACAGTTCTCGATATTGAGTACGAAATAAATTAATCGCAGCCTTATCAGTAGGGAATTCGTGTGCAGGTAATAAATTTATGTGTTCTACTTTTTCGCTTGAGCGTTGGTTTTCAGGATCAAATAAACGTATCTCATCAATTTCATCATCAAAAAAATCTAAACGAAAAGGTGTTTTACTGCCCATTGGAAATAAATCTAAAATAGCGCCGCGCGCTGAAAACTCGCCATGTTCCATGACTTGATCAACACAACGATAGCCACTAGCTTCTAAGTTTTGTCTTAATTGATGTAAATCTTTTTTATCACCCTTATTAACGATTAGGCTATTGGCTTCTAAGTATTGTTTTGGAGCGAGCCTTTGTACTAAGGTTGTAACAGGTACAATGATGATGCCTCTTTCCATGCGAGAGAGTTGATAAAGTGTCGCTAAACGTTGAGAAATAATATCTTGGTGAGGCGAAAAGGTGTCATAAGGTAAAGTTTCCCAATCAGGAAATAAGCAAATAGTTAGCTTATGTTCACTTTGCGATAAACTGAGTAATTCTTGTTCTAACTTTATTGCCGATGGCGTGTCATGAGTCACTAGCAATATTGGTGCATCACTTGTTATAGCACCTTGATATAAAGCAATACTAGCACTGGAACCTTGTAAATTTAGCCAAGTTTTTTTGTCAACCTTGGTGGAGGTATTGGTAGTTTTGTTTTTTGCTAAAGTGGGGGTTAGTAAACAGCTTAGTTTGCTCATTAAATATAATAACTTGATAGATTGAAACTTATGATGGCTTATTCTAATTAAGGAATAAGACCAATTCAATGGCTCGTTGCTGTAAAGGGAGATTTGACAATCTTTTATTTTACTTCTAAACCTAATATGTTAATTGGATAATTTGTTTTTGGGATTATTTAATTACACTTTTTCTACCATTTCGTTTAAGGACTCGAACGAAAGTTGTACGAATGTTTATCCGGATTGGTATTCATTAATGGATGTATTACAAGGAATTAATATGAAAAATTTATCACCAAAAGCACTTCTCTGTTTATTCTTAGCCAGCTTGTTATTTTATACTAAAGCTTCCTTAGCTGAACCAAATGAAATAACCAATGTGATTTCTGTACAGCAAGATGTTCATTTAAATAACTCTACAGTTGAAGATTTAGTTACCCTTAAAGGTGTGGGACAAAAAAAAGCACAAGCTATAGTCATTTATCGAAAACAACGAGGTGAATTTAAATCAGTAAGTGAATTAACTAATGTAAAAGGGATAGGCGAAAAAGTTTTAACAGATAACAAGGGGCGTCTTAAAATATAATATTGATATCGTGAAGATTATATTTCTAAAAGTCAGCATTTTGCTGGCTTTTTTATTTCCTCTTGGACCAATACTTACTAGGAATTGGTTCTATATTTTTTATTTGTTTTTATTTGTTATTCCTTTTTGTTATAATAACACGGTTTGTTATATTGAAAAGTATTTATTGATGTGGCATTCTTACACCATCAATTTTTATCAACGTTTGTATTGGCAATGAATTTAACACATTTAAAAAAATTAGAAGCTGAATCTATTCACATCTTTCGCGAAGTAGCCGCTGAATTCGATAATCCAGTAATGCTTTATTCTGTCGGTAAGGACTCTGCTGTTTTACTTCATCTTGCGCGTAAAGCATTTGCTCCGGGTAAAATACCTTTCCCATTATTACATGTTGATACGAATTGGAAGTTTAAAGAAATGATTGCCTTTCGTGATCAAATGGCGAAGGACTATGGCTTTGAATTACTTGTTCATCAAAACCCAGAAGGCATAGAAATGGGCATGGGTCCTTTTACACATGGTAGTGCAAAGCATACTGATGTAATGAAAACCCAAGGTTTAAAACAGGCACTTAATAAATATGGCTTTGATGCTGCATTTGGTGGTGCTCGTCGTGATGAAGAGAAATCTCGAGCTAAAGAGCGTGTTTATTCTTTTCGTGATGACAATCACCGTTGGGACCCTAAAAGTCAGCGTCCTGAGCTATGGAATATCTATAACGGCAAGGTGAATAAAGGAGAAAGCATTCGTGTTTTCCCATTGTCAAACTGGACAGAACTTGATATCTGGCAATATATTTATTTAGAAAGCATTCCTATTGTGCCACTTTACTTAGCTGAAAAGCGTCCAGTAGTAGAACGCGATGGTACGTTGATCATGGTAGATGATGATCGTATGCCTATCGAAGAAGATGAAGAAATTCAAATGAAGAGTGTTCGTTTTAGAACTTTAGGTTGTTATCCATTAACAGGTGCGGTTGAGTCAGAAGCAAATACCTTACCTGAAATTATTCAAGAAATGTTATTAACAAAAACATCTGAGCGCCAAGGTCGAGTTATCGATCATGATAGTGCTGGCTCGATGGAAAAGAAAAAAATGGAAGGTTATTTCTAACCTCCTATTTACCCAATAACATTTTTATTTGATTAGAATTTTTGAAGGAACACTTATGAGTCACCAATCAACATTAATTGAAGACGACATTCAAGCTTATTTAAAGCAACACGAAAACAAAGAGTTAGTAAGATTTCTAACTTGTGGTAGCGTAGATGATGGTAAAAGTACCTTAATTGGTCGTTTACTACATGATTCAAAAATGATCTTTGAAGATCAACTTGCTGCTATCGAAAAAGACTCAAAAAAATCAGGTACAACAGGTGAAGCCATTGATTTAGCTTTATTAGTTGATGGGTTGCAGTCTGAACGTGAGCAGGGCATTACTATTGATGTTGCTTATCGTTATTTCTCAACTGATAAACGTAAATTTATCATTGCAGACACCCCAGGCCATGAACAATATACACGTAATATGGCTACAGGTGCTTCAACGTGTGATATCGCAATTATCTTAATTGACGCACGTTACGGCGTACAAACGCAAACACGACGTCATTCTTTTATTTGTTCATTGCTCGGTATTAAACATATTGTTGTTGCGGTAAATAAAATGGACTTGGTGGATTACTCTCAAGAGCGTTATCAAGCCATAAAAAAAGAATACCGTGAGTTTACTGAAAGCTTAGATTTTTCTGATGTTCGTTTTGTTCCAATGTCAGCATTAAATGGTGACAATGTTGTAGAAGAAAGTGAAAACATGCCTTGGTATCCTGGTGCAACAATGATGAAATTGTTAAACACCATGGATGTTGAAGAGAAAAATGAATTTACAGAACTCCGTTTCCAAGTACAGTACGTTAACCGCCCTAATCTGGATTTCCGTGGTTTTGCAGGCACTATTGCTTCAGGCCATGTTTTAGTTGGCGATACCATTGTTGCTCTGCCATCAGGTAAAGAAAGCATTGTTAAAGAAATTGTTACTTTTGATGGAAACTTAGATCGTGCTGATAAAGGTATGGCGGTAACGTTAACCTTAGAAGATGAGATAGATATTAGCCGCGGTGAAATTATCGTTAAAAAGGGTTGTGTGCCAACATCATCAAAAGAATTAAATGCAACTGTTGTTTGGATGCATGAAAACGAGCTAGAACCAGGTCGTGAGTATTACATTAAACATGGTAGTAAAATGACCACAGGTCATGCGAGTAACATCGCAAGCAAGTATGATGTTAATACTATGGAAAAACAGCCTGCTTCACAATTAGCGGTTAATGATATCGGTATTGTTGATTTTGAAGTGAGTGAAGAACTACATTTTGATAGCTATCAAGATAACCGTGGTTCAGGTGCATTTATCATTATTGACCGCTTGAGTAATGTAACCGTTGGTGCGGGTATGATTAATCATGCTATAGATGAAAATACTCATGAATACTCGGCTTTTGAATTAGAGTTTAACCAATTAGTTCGTAAGCATTTTCCGCACTGGGGAGCACGTGATATTACTAAATAACTAGTTATTATTTATCTAGTTGTTATAGCACTTAATTAATCTGCGTAAAGTACTTATTATTTTTTGATATGTAGTACTTTACGTTAGTTTAAATATTGCTGCCTAAAGGTAGCTATTAGCTATGATGATATGTTTAGTTTAAGTTTTAAAAGTACTGTTAACATGATAATGACAATTGAACAGTGGCTGATGATTGGGGTTTTTGTAGCTACATTTATCAGTTTAGTTAAATACAGCAAAATGCCAGAAAGAGTTTTTTCTGTAACAATACTGATTTGTTTAGCCTTATCTTTTGTTAGTGTTGACGATATTCTTGCCAATGCGGTAAACCCCGGACTAGTGACATTAATTTTACTCGTGCTTTGTTCATTTTCTTTTGAACGTACCAGTATGTTACGCCGCTTAAGTCAACGTGTTTTTAATGGCTCTAAAATTAAGTCTATGTTACGACTTTTTATTGGTACAGCATTCGCTTCTGCCATCATGAGTAATACAGCCGTTGTGGCGACACTCATTAATAGTGTTAAAAATAATAAGTTAATCAACCCAGGCAAGTTATTACTTCCCTTATCTTATGCTGCAATTTTAGGTGGCACGCTTACTCTAGTAGGCACTTCTACTAACCTCATTGTTAACAGCTTGCTTATTAAACAGGGTGTTGCTGGATTTAGCTTTTTTGATTTTACTGCTATTGGTATTGTTGCTTTACTTCTTTGTTTACTGTTAGTTATCTTACGGGCGAGATCATTACCTAATATTGAACAAAGTCAATTATTAGTTCAAGACTACTTGCTCGAAGCAGAAGTTTCTTGTGACTCTAAATTAGTGGATAAAACCATTGAAGAAAATGGTTTAAGAAATTTAGATGCGCTATTTTTAGTTGAAATAGTTCGTCAAGAAAGGTTAATTACACCCGTTACACCAGAAGAAAGAGTACAGGCTGGCGATAAGTTAATCTTCAGTGGTGATATTTCAAAAGTATTAACATTACAACAGTTTGATGGTTTAACGCTTTTTGCTGAGCAAGATGATCTACTTAAAGATAATTTAACAGAAGTATTAATTAAACCAGACTCTGCCATTACCGGAAAAACATTAAAAAAAGCAGGTTTTCGTGCTCGTTTTGATGCGGCTGTTGTGGCTGTTCGTCGTGAAGGTTGTGCATTGTCAGGAAAGCTAGGCGATATTGTTTTACAGTCTGGTGATTTTTTAGTGTTAGCTGTAGGACAAGACTTCTCAAGTAGAACAAACTTATCAAAAAACTTTTTCATTTTGTCAGGCCATCAAGCCATTAATATGTTGAGTGGATGGCGTGATCAAGTAACTGTTTGGGGATTTATTGCGGCAATATTTACTTCGGTATTAACACCTATTTCTTTATTAAGTTGTTTATTTATCTATGTAGCTGTACTTATCTTTAGTGGTGCTTTAACCGTAAATGAAATTAAACGTCGTTTTCCTTTAGAAATTTGGATGATAGTACTTGGCGCATTAACATTAGCAACAGCCATTGAAAATACTGGTTTGGCGGCAATGATTGCTAACTCTATAAAAGAACTTCTTGACGGTAGTGGAGTTTATTTAGCTTTTGTTGCTATTTTTGTTATAACCCTGTTAATGACTGAATTGATAACTAACAGCGCTGCTGCAGCATTAATTTTTCCTATTGCTTATAACATCGCTTTAGGTTTAGGTGTTGATCCTATTCCCTTTGTGATGGCTGTTGCTTTTGCTGCAAGTGGCTCATTTATTAGCCCTTATGGCTATCAAACCAATGTTATGGTGTATAACGCAGGTAATTATAAATTAGCTGATTTTGTCAAATTTGGTTTACCCGTATCAATTATTTACAGCGTAACCGTACTGTTGATGATTCCTTTAATGTTTCCTTTTTAATAAGTAACACCTGTAAAGATAATAAATTCATGAGTGCTGCTGTTCATTTGTCTCTCATGTTATATTTTCAATCAAAATTTAAGTTGAGTAATAATAATGAAAACAGAAAATACCGTATGGCATGAACAACATATAACGAAAGAGCAGCGCGCAGATATTAAACAACAAAAATCTTGTTTGCTTTGGTATACCGGATTAAGTGGCTCAGGTAAGTCAACTGTCGCTAATGCGGTAGATGCTTTATTATTTGAACAAGGATGTCATAGTTATTTGCTTGACGGTGATAATGTGCGACATGGACTAAATGGCGATTTAGGCTTTAGTGATGAAGATAGAGTTGAAAACATCCGTCGAATCGGTGAAGTATCAAAACTTTTTCTTGATGCAGGTTTAATTGTTTCTACCGCTTTTATTTCTCCTTTTACTGAAGATAGAGCTAATGCGAGAAACAAACTTGCACCCGGTGAATTTATTGAAGTATATATTGATACGCCGATAAGTGTTTGTGAAGAGCGTGATCCTAAAGGTTTATATAAAAAAGCACGTAAAGGCGAGATTAAAGACTTCACTGGTATTGATTCAAACTATGATGTTCCACAAAACCCAGAAATTCATGTGAAAACGGCAGAGCAGTCAATACAAAGTTGTGCACAGCAAATAGTAAATTATTTGGCTGAACAAGGCTTTATTAAATTAGATAATTAGAGGCAATACTATGCATTTTGATGTTTTTAACGGTGATGCTGATGGCATTATTGCACTATTGCAACTTCGCTTGTCACAAAAAATAGAGCAACCAAACGATCCTGTACTTATTACTGGTGTGAAACGTGATATCAATTTACTGAAACAAGTTGATGTAAATAAAGCTAAATCTGTAACTGTGCTTGATATATCTTTAGAAAAAAATCATGATGCTTTGGTAGAAATCCTGCAAAAAGAAATCAATGTATTCTATGTTGATCATCATCGAACGGGTGAAATCCCACAGTCAAAAAAATTAGTTAGTTTACTTGATACCGATGCTAATACTTGTACCAGCCTTTTAGTTAATAACTACCTTAATGGAGAGTTTTGCACTTGGGCTGTCGCCGCTGCGTTTGGTGATAATATGCAAGCTTCGGCTGAAATTTTAGCGAAGCAAAATAACTTAACGCTAGAGCAACAATCATTGTTAAGTGAGTTAGGTGTTTATATCAATTATAATGGCTATGGTAGAAGTGTAGAGGATTTACATTTTCATCCAGCGGATTTATTTCAACAACTATTGAAATACCCAGATCCCTTTGAACTGATATATGAAAAAAATTCTATTTTTACCCAACTAAAAAATGCTTACTTAGCAGATATGGATAAAGCTAAAAATGCAGAAGTGCTATTTAATAATGAGCATTGTAAAGCTGTTCAGTTAGCTGATGAGCCTTGGGCTAGACGAGTTAGTGGCGTTTTTGGCAATGAGTTAGCAAATGCATCACCAAATAAAGCACATGCGGTAATAACTAAAAATGATGATGGTAGCTATACTGTAAGTTTAAGGGCTCCGTTAAAAAATAAACAAGGAGCAGGTGATCTGTGTGCTCGTTTTCCTACTGGTGGAGGAAGGGCGGCAGCAGCAGGTATTAATGCATTACCTCAAGAAATGCTTAGCGATTTCTTTAATAGCGTGTCAGAATATTACGCATAAAAGATAAGTTATCAGCTCAGAGGGAGATTATTTATGAGTTTATTAATTACAGGTGGTACAGGTTATATTGGTAGCCATACGGTTGTTGAGTTGCAAGCGTTAGCAAATGAACAAGATATTGTTATTGTTGACGATTTATCAAACTCTTCTACTAAAGTGCTTGATAGAATTGAAAAAATAACCAGTAAAAAAGTAACATTTATTAAAGCGGATGTTTGTGATTATGAAGCGATGGATAAAGTGTTTAATGAACATACTATTGATGCCGTTATTCATTTTGCAGGTCATAAGGCTGTTGGCGAGTCGAATGAAAAACCGCTAAGTTATTATTATAATAACGTTTCGGGCACTGTTATTTTACTTAAAGTAATGGCCGCACATAATGTTAAAAAACTCGTTTTTAGTTCTTCTGCAACAGTCTATGGTGATAATGTTTCACCACTTAACGAAACTATGCCTACATCGGCAACCAATCCATATGGGCAAACCAAGTTGATGGTTGAACATATTTTGTTTGACCTAGCTAAAAGTGATAGTGACTGGTCTATTGCTTGTTTACGTTACTTTAACCCTATTGGTGCTCATGAATCAGGTTTGATTGGTGAAAATCCAAATGGTATTCCAAATAATTTATTACCTTATGTTGCGCAAGTAGCTGTAGGTAAACTAGCACAATTACAGGTGTTTGGTGATGATTATGACACGGTAGATGGGACTGGTGTACGTGACTATATTCATGTGGTTGATTTAGCTCAAGGTCATGTTAAAGCACTACAAAACTTAGATAAAATATCTGGTTGCCAAGCGATTAATTTAGGCACAGGGAACGGCACTTCAGTCTTAGAAATTGTCAATACTTTTAAAGGTATTAGTGGCCAAAATATCCCTTATAAAATCGTACCAAGACGTGCAGGGGATTTAGCTACTGTTTATGCAAATGCTGATTTAGCTGGTGAATTACTGGGCTGGCAAGCTACCCGAAATCTACATACAATGATTGCAGATACTTGGCGTTGGCAGTCAGAAAATCCTGAAGGGTTTTAATCAATAAACATATTATAAATTCCAAAGTAATACTCGGAATTTATAATAGATTAATTTTTCTTTAGCTTTGATTTAAAGTTGTTTAGTTAAACTAAAAGCGCCTCTAATTTGTCCTAGTGAATAATTTGTTGCCTGATCATTTGGGTAATGCTTTTTCAAGGCTGCTTTAGTTTCCGCTGTAAGTTCACTCCCATGGCATGTTAAACAAAGTTGCCCAGTGCCTTGTGCTTTCATAAAGCGAAATTCATCTTTAACAACTGCAGCTTTAGCCATTTTTTTAGCGCTTTCACCTTGCTGTTGTCTGGTATTAAACTCTTCAAGTACTGATTTTTCCCATGCGTTGGGGATTGCATTCGGGTGATTGCGAGCTTTTAGGCTAACGCGTTTTACTTGCCATTGAGTCGATGAGCTAAGCTGTTTTGCTATTTGAGGAGCTTTTACTGAGCAGACTTCAATTGCTTTTAACACCCCTCCTTCAGAAAGTGCTTTCTTTAATTGTGGCTTTAACGTACCGCCAAATTGCTTAACAATAGTTATTGCTTCTGCTTTGAGTGCTGGAATATCTGCTGTTTGCGCCAAAGAAGTAAATGATGAAAAAAATAAAACGGGACTAATTATTGATAAAAGTAAGGTATTCTTTTTTTTATGGTACATTTTCGTTCCTGATATGTAATTAAAAGTGGTTATCCTGTTAACTGGCTTTGCTCATCAGCCCATGCAAGAGCTTCATTATAATGCTTAACTGCTTGCTCTTTGTCTAAGTGAAGTTTTTCTATGATAAAACTGGTTTTCCCCCATTGAGCATGCTCAATGAATTCAACTAATTTTATGATGGCTGCCATGACACCTTTTCGCGTAAGTAGAGGCGCCTTAATTTCATCTGCTAAAGGGAGTTTATCAAGTACGACTTCTAATTTTTCATCTAAAATGGCATCTATCATAGATAATAACCCTGTTAGAAAAGCTATTGAATCATCTACTTGAGATGACATATCTCTAGCAACTAATTCACAAAATTTAGCGCGTGTCATTGCTACTTTAATTAATTCTGTTGGTTTGTCTGGATTTGCCGTAATAGCAAACATTAAACCTAAAAAGCGCTTTAATTCACTTGAGCCAAGCATAACCAGTGCTTGTTTGATGGTAGATATTTCAGTGTGTCTTCTAAACATTGCTGAATTTGCATAGCGTAATAATTTATAAGATAAAGAAACATCCCGTTCAAAAACACTCGTTATGCTTGATAAATCTAACTCTGGTTTAGATGTTTCATACAATAGCTCGGCCATAGCGAGTTGCGATGGCGATAGGTTTCTTGCTTTAACCATTTCAGGTTTTGCGAAAAAGAACCCTTGGAAATATTTGAAACCAAACTGTAGTGATTGATTATATTCTGCGTGGGTTTCTACTTTTTCTGCTAATAAATCGATATGAGGGTAATCTTTAATTGCTTCGATAATGACCTTAATTTCTTCAAAACTGGTTTGCTGAATATCGATTTTAATCATTTTAATATAGGGATAAAAGTGAGACCAAACACTTTGGTGCTCATAATCATCTAGTGCAATAATATAACCTTTAGCATGTAAGTCTTTACATAAATTTAATAGCTTTTTACCGGGTTTTATTGTTTCTAGTATTTCAACCACTACTTCTTCGTTTGTAAGCATTTCTGGATAACCTTGGACTAAGGTTTCTAGCGTGAAGTTTATAAAAGCAGGTTTGCTGCCTGTAAAATCACTAATGCCCATATTGAACTTGCTTGCTTCAATCATTTTACTGGTTGCTTCATCGCCATCAATTTCAGGAAACACATTATCGATGCTATCGCGAAAAAGTAATTCGTAAGCATAGAGATTTTTGTTTGCGTCTAAAATAGGCTGTCTAGCGGCATAAAAGTACATAGTTTGAGCAATATCTTTATAATAAAAACAATTACTAATAAATATACCTGTTCTTGTTAAAGATGCAAGATTCCCTCGAAGATTATCTTTTAATATTTCGAGGAATAATCATTGCTAAGGTATATTTCTGCTTAAGTTCTTGTTAGCGTAATAAGCAGGTTTAAAGCCATCATTTATACTACTAAAAAGGGGAATATCTTGGCACTTGGTACGTTAATTTCTTTAGCTGTCTATTTTGTTGTTATGTTAGGGATAGGCTTTTATGCCTATAAAAAATCTACCAGTGATGTTTCTGGCTATATGTTGGGCGGCCGAAGCTTAAGTCCAAGTGTTGCTGCACTTTCAGCTGGAGCCTCAGACATGAGTGGCTGGATGTTAATGGGATTGCCTGGCGCTATGTATATATCAGGCATGAGTAGTTTATGGATAGCGATAGGGTTAGTTATTGGTGCCTTTTTAAATTATATTATTGTTGCCCCTCGCCTGAGAACTTATACAGAAGTCGCAAATGACTCTATTACTTTGCCTGATTTTTTTGAAAATCGCTTTAATGATAAGTCTCGACTGTTACGTATTGTTTCCTCTGTGGTTATTATTGTATTTTTTACCCTTTATACCTCAAGTGGCATTGTGGCAGGAGGAAAGCTTTTTGAAAGTTCTTTTGGATTAAATTACGAAGTTGGTTTATATGTAACGGCTGGGGTTGTGGTTGCTTATACATTGTTCGGTGGATTCTTAGCCGTTAGCCTGACTGACTTTGTACAAGGTTGTATTATGTTTATCGCCTTAATTTTAGTGCCTATTGTTACGATTAATGAAGTAGGGGGGATGACTGAACTTAACACCAGTATTAATCAGATTAATCCAAGCTTGTTAGACATTTTTAGCGGTGTAACAGTGATAGGCATTATATCGTCAATGGCATGGGGATTAGGCTATTTTGGGCAGCCACATATTATTGTACGTTTCATGGCAATTAAAAATGTGAAAGATATGCCAACGGCTCGTCGTATAGGCATGAGCTGGATGATAGTTGCCCTGATTGGAGCAATGGCTACAGGTTTTGCGGGAATTGCTTATGTTGATAAAACAAATTTGATATTAGCTGATCCTGAGACAATATTCATCGTTTTATCGCAAATACTATTTAGTCCGCTCATTGCTGGTTTTTTATTAGCAGCAATACTAGCGGCGATAATGAGTACTATTTCTTCGCAATTGCTTGTTACTTCAAGTTCGTTAACAGAAGATCTTTATAAAACCTTTTTGCATAAGAGTGCAAGTGATAAGCAGCAAGTGCTTGTAGGACGTGTTTCTGTAGCTATGGTTGCTTTTGTTGCCATTTATCTAGCGTATGATCGAGATAGTTCAATACTTTCCTTAGTGAGTAATGCATGGGCTGGTTTTGGGGCAGCTTTTGGTCCCGTTATTATTGGCAGTTTATATTGGAGCAAAATGACTAGGAATGGTGCTTTATTAGGTATGTTAACCGGTGCTGCAACGGTATTACTGTGGATTTATATTCCTATAACGATTGATGGACAATCATTAAGTTCTTTAATGTATGAAATAGTGCCGGGTTTTGTTTTATGCTCTGTTGTTATTTATGTTGTTAGTACTTTGTATCCGCAAAATGATGAAACTATTCTAGCCAAACATGATGAAATGTTAACTCATCACGCTTAAAATACCGATGATGAATTCTAAGTAATATAGGCTTAATAAATGAAATTTTCTAATACATATATCAATTTAGGGCAGGCATTTTTTCAGCGGTGTTTACCGCAAAAATCTCCTGCACCAGAACTACTTTTATGGAATAAGCCATTAGCTGATGATTTATTTATATCTGAAGAGTTACAGTCAGATAAGTGTTTACTATCTCAATATTTTTCTGGTAGCAAGTTGCCTGAAGGTGCTGAATCAATTGCGTTAGCTTATTCTGGCCATCAATTTGGGCACTTTAATCCACAATTAGGTGATGGAAGAGCACATTTACTTGGTGAAGTTATAGATAAAAATAATAAGCACCGAGATATTCAACTGAAAGGTTCTGGTCAGACAAAATTTTCAAGACGAGGTGATGGAAAGTGTGCCTTAGCGCCAGCTTTGCGAGAATATATCATGAGCGAAGCATTGTTTGCTCTAGGAGTTCCTACTTCTCGATGTTTATCTGTGGTTATCACCGGAGAGACTATTCATAGGGGCTTAGCAAAATCTGGAGCCGTTGTTACACGAGTTGCTGATAGTCATATAAGGGTTGGTACTTTCCAATATTTTGCCGCTAGAGGTGATATAACTTCGCTAAAAGCGTTAGTGGATTACAGCATTAAGCGCCATTTTCCTGAGATAGAAAATGATACCGATGAACCGTTATCATCGGAACAAGGTATATTATCCTTTTTATCATGCGCTATTGATAAACAGATAAACTTAATTGTTGAGTGGTTACGCATTGGTTTTATTCATGGGGTGATGAATACAGATAATACCGCTATTTGTGGCGAAACCATCGATTTTGGCCCTTGTGCTATGTTAGGTGTCTATGATGAAAATAAAGTGTTTAGCTCTATTGATGAATATGGGCGTTATGCTTTTGGTAACCAAGGAAAAATAGCTCATTGGAATATGGCTAGGTTGGCTGATTGTTTAATGCCGTTATTAATCGATATAGCAGATAAAAGTCTGTCTAAAAGCGAGCAAGAGCAGCAGGCACTCAATAAAGTTGAGCATCTAATTCATCAATATAGTCACAAATTTGATGATGCATATTTTACTATGTATGGTAAGAAATTAGGGATTAACAATGGTGTAGCTAATAAATCACTTATTAGTAATTTATTAGCTACAATGCAATCAGAAAATTTAGACTATACAAAAACCTTCTTACAATTAACCAAGTCTTTAAGTGATGAAAATATAGCGAAGAAAGTATCAAACACGTTAGGTGACTGGTATCAGCAGTGGTTAGTTGTGTTGGCTCAGGAAGAAACACTGAAAAGTACAACTCAAAGTGGTATTCAGCAGTCTTATTATCCATTGGCTGAGAGTTTAATGGAAAAAAACAATCCTGTTGTTATCCCGAGAAACCATCATGTTGAAGCAATACTAGAGTTTTGTGAAACTATTATTGGTCATAACCCGAGTGCTATTACCAGCTCAACGAAAGAGGTTATTAATAATAAGGTTAATGAGTTCTTGGATGTATTACGCTCGCCATACAAGGAAATAGCAGCAACAACTAAGTATCAAGAAACATCAGAGGATAGTGATAAGTATTATCAGACTTTTTGCGGAACGTAAACGTAGTTGATTCTCTTTTTATCCTTCTCCCTATTTATATTGTCGGGAGAAGGATAGGTGAATTTAGTTATTCGACCAAGAAATTTTATCTTTAATATTACGTTGCCATGAGGCTATAGATTCATTCTTATCAGCAACAACAATAATATCAGTATCTTTAAAACCAATAGACTCACCTTGTAATTTGCTATCACTAAATTTATCTGTAAACGTTAAGTGATCTTCTTTAGGTATTACAAATACAGCAACGGTATCTGTTAAGCCTTGAAATACTAAATGTAAGCTTTTCATACCATCAAAGCGACAATAGTCAGCTGAAATTAATTCACCTAGTGAATCTGTAAAGCTAGCATTAAAGGTAGTCATTTTATTATTTAACGTAGTCAAGTTAACACGATTACTATCATCATTATGAAAGTCTTCATGATAAACATGGGCTAGTGCATAATCGCCTAGATTAGTATAAGTACTAGAAAACTGTAAATAATTAACGACTAAACCCGCAATAATAGCCACTGAAGCGGCTAAGGCTAAATGTACGCGAGATTTACGTTTCTCTTGTTGATGACTTGCTAATGTTTGACGTAATAATAATTTATCACATAAATCATCAGGCACAGGCACGTTCATGGCTTGCTTTAGCTTTTCATCAAATAAACGAAGATCATGTGCCAATTGTTTTTTGGCTGGATCTGCATCTTGTGCCGCTATGATATCTTCATCGAGGCTAGATGGATCAGCGTATATACTACGTCGAAACTGTAAGTCGTCCATTTTATTTATAGGTGTATTGCTTTCAGTCATATCGCTATCACTCGTGTGATTATAATTCATGGAAAAACTTCATTTTTTCAGGTTCCTTTTCTAAAGCATCTTTTAATTGGTTTCGTGCTCTAAATAAGCGTGTCATCACAGTGTTTTTATTTAAATTAAGCATATTTGCTATATCATCACCGCTGTAGCCACCTAATACTTGTAATACTAATGGTTCTGAATATTCAGGAGGTAGTTGCGCTATTTTGTCTCTTAACCATTGGTTTTCTATTACTTGCTCAGTAGATGTTGATTGTGTATCCATCACTGTTTCTTCTTCGTATTCACTCATATCAAAGCGTTTACGTTCAAAGCGTCTAGCATTTTCTCGTCTGAGTATGGTAATTAACCATGACTTTGCAGCTTTTTCATCTTTTAATGAGTCTAATGCACGCCATGCTCTTAAAAATGTTTCTTGTACCAAGTCTTCAGAAACCTGCTTATCATGCGTCAACCAATAGGCATATCGGTATAAGTCACTATGCAGAGCCTTTACGAGTGCTTCGTATCTAACTTGTTTTGTTGCCATGCTACCGCTATTTTTAGAAGGTTCAATAGTTAAGACCTGAGCAGTAGATTTTTTCTTTCCAAATATCTTCATTTTTTTGAACTTATTTTGGATTTAAGGTGAATTTGTTACTGGGCCCAGTGGGGATACCAGATGTATTAATTTGTTGAATTACTTTTAATAGGCTTTCTCCAACCCATTTAGTCTCTTTTGCTTTTTTACCATACAAGTGTTGTTGAATATCGTTTATAGCACAAGTAAAGCTTTCATCATTTATCATTTCTATTGCAGTTGCCAAAGAGGATATTTCAGTGCCATCAGCATGAGAGTTAATGTTATTCAACCAAGGTAAAATTAAACTGAGTGCTTTTTCTGCATCATTCTGTTTACAAGCAGCCATTAAGGTTAAATAATTATTATTAATATGTTTGAATATCACTCTGTTGCTATTATGCAATGTTTTTCGTTTTAAGTATACGATATGGCCAAACCAACCTAACGCTGTAAGTATCCATAATGCTAAAAACACCCACTGTAAATAGCTTGCTTTTTCAACAATAATTGTTTGTGCTGTATGAGGTAATTCACCGTTATTTTTGACTGCACTTTTTGTTAAATTATGCTCATTTAGTGGAATGTTAGCTACGGGTGGTAGCGGAGCGTCTTTATTCGGTAATACTGTAATGACTTGTTCTGGTAATTCAGCTTGCTGATATTTATTTGTGACAGTGTTCCACCAAGAGATAGATATTTTAGGTAAAGTGTATTCTCCAGCTTGACTTGCAACAAGTGCAAAGTTTTGTCTTTTTTGACTAATTAAACGCTCTTTCGTTAAATTAGAATTCAATTCAGCCTGATCTGGATATATTTTTAAGCCATTAGGAGCATTCATTGTAATTTCAGGTAGCTGTGATTTATCAAGCCCTGCAGCTGTTAACATAATAGTACGAGTAATTGGTTCTCCAACTTTGAACATACTACTGTCAGGTTGCCATTCTTCATGTAAAGTTAACAGCTCACTTGGGAGCCAACTGCTATTAGCGTTGAGTGGATAGCTATCAGGAATTGGTCTAACGTTAAGAGTAAGCTTCTCTCCTAAAATGTTTATTGGCTTTGTTTCTCCAAAATTCAAAAAGCCAGAGCGGCGTGTTGATTGCACCATAACATCACCTGAAAACATTGGAGTGTTGAGTGTAAGCTCTCCACTTTGCTCGGGTGTTATTGCGTAAGTTCGTTCAATTAAACGATAGCGCTTACCGTTAACAATTCCGTCACTCTCAATATCTTTTCCTATTTGTTCAATAGTTGCATTAGTTAAGCTAGGCTCAGTTAAACTGCCACGTTGCAGTTGCACACCTATATGCAGTTTTATTGTTAAGGTGACTAACTGTTGTACATAAATATCATTGGCGGATAATTCTGCCGTAATAAAAATATCTCGTTTTTGAAATGATGCAGCTTTACTCTGTTCGATAACTTGCAGGCTAATTGCTTTAGAATAATGATTGTCAACGCTTAAAGCGGGAATAATTATGTTTCCCGTTTGTTTTGGAATCAACACTATTTGCCAGCGAGTTGTTCTACTGGTTTTAAAATTAACAATGCTGGTTTGTGAACTAACCTCAGTTCTGGCAATGATAAAATCTTTTAATAGCGGGGTTGTATCCAAGTTATCACGTTCAACATTGTCATCGGCAATCACCGTTAAAACAATAGACTCATTGCTCATCATCGGGTTATCGTCAACGCTGGCGGTTATTTTTGTCAGGGCAAACGTCATGTGGCTGATGGTCAAAAGCGTCAGAAGTGTGAATAATTTAAAACTCATTTTTACCACTTTTTATTTACTCCTTGGCTAGCACCATCTTGGCGTCGTTTTTGATATTCTAGTTGCATTTTATTTCGTAATAACAGGTATGGATCATCGGTCACTTTATTTAATAGTTGCTGATGCTTTTGTGATTTTTCTTTTGCTTGTTGTTGAGCAGCTATCTGCTCAGGTGTTTGCTCTTTGTTCTGTTCAGTAGGCTTTTCATCTTGTTTTGCTTGTTGTTTTTGGCTTTGCTCAGATTCGTCTTTATTTTCAGTCTGTTCGTTTTGACTTTTAGATTTCTCTTGTTGCTCTTCTTTGGACTGAGGCTCGTTATCGGCACTTTGTGAGTCCTGCTGTTCCTGTTCTTGGTCACTTTTATCTTTTGACTGCTGTGAGTCTTTGTCTTGTTTTTGTTGCTTACTTTCTTGGTCTTTCGATTTATTTTCGTTGGACTGATCTTTATCAGATTGTTCCTCTTGTTCTTGTTCTTGTTTCTTTTTCTGCTTTTTTAGCTTCTCTATATTATCTTTGGCATCTTGTAAGTCAGGGTTTTTCTTTAAAGCTTGCTCATAAGACTGAATTGCTTGGTCGTACTTTTGCATTTTTGCTAATGCATTACCTTGATTATAAAGGCTGTCAGCACTATTGGCTTGTTCGCCTTGTGTGAATGCATCTAGTGCCTTTTGATAATTACCTGCCTTATAGTGCGCACTACCTTGCCATTGTGAGTTGTCAAACTGTTGAGCAGCACCTTGATAATCTTCTTGATTATATAGCTGTTGTGCTTGTTGATCTTTTGTTTGCCATAGGTTTTGCCACGTTTCTTGCAAAAATGATGGGTCTGCTGCATTTTCTGCATTTTCGTTAGCGTAAGATGTTGGGCTAATTAGAGGCGTTGATAATAAAAATAGTAAAGGAAGATAAGTTAGCGGTAAGGCTAAAATAATCCCTCCACGACGGAAATAGCTTAATGAAAGCGCTAGTACTGCCAATAATAGCCAAGCACCTTGCTCTTGCCATTGATCGCCTGTTTGTTGGCTAGCTTGTTGTTTACTTTTACTATTGTTCATTGCGTCAAATGGTAATATAAGGTTGTTAATATCATGATCACCATTACTTATTGATTGATAATTGCCACTTCCGCGAGAGGCAAGTGATTTTAGCTTTTGGATGGGAAGTTTAGGAACAACGATTGCACCTCGGTCATCTTTTAGTAACTCTCCTGACGGCAACTTTATAGGAGCACCATCAGAACTACCTATCCCTAAAATGTTGAGTGTATGCCCATGTTTATTTGACCAGTCATAAATATCACTGATCTCTTCATTATCAACATCATCGGTAAACCAGTAAATATCCCCCGTAAGATGGCCTGCATTAGATAACATTTCATGTGCAAGTATTAAAGCAGCATAAGGGTTTGCCCCTAACACAGGCATAATTTCTGGAGTTAAAGAGGGGAGTAATAGTTCTATGTTTTTACTGTCTTGAGTTAAGGGACTAATAATGAAAGCATCACCGGCATAGGCTATAAGCCCGATATCACCATCGTTAATTTTATCAAGTAAATCTATCGCCTTAAAACGTGCGCGAGTAAGACGATTTGGCTTTAAATCGGTGGCATACATAGAATAAGACATATCCATAACAAGCACTGAACCGCGCTCTGTTTGATAAACAGGTTGAGGTAGCTTTTGCCACGCTGGGCCTGCAAGCGCAATAATACTTAATAAGCCGATCAAGAAAGGTTTAAGTAAGAAAAAACGTTCGGGTAATGTTTGAGCCGTAGCTGCGGTTTTACTTGTCGAGCCTTCAACGAGTACACCACTTAGGTGTGGCGGTAAAAACTGTTGCCAAGGAGACTGGTGAAAACGATATTTTTTTAACAACCAAAGCACCAAAAAAAGTGCAAATATAGCCAGCAACCAATAAGGTCTAACAAAATGAAAATGGGTTAAAAATAAATTATATGATGTCATTATTATCTAAATTCTAAGACCTAAATGGTTCGACGGATAAAGGGAATTAAATTAACCAGCACTAAGTAACCTGAGCCTAACAAGAATGCTAATGACAAAGGCCAATAAAATAAAGCGGTTAATGGTCTCATTTGTTGTTGTTCTTGTTCTATTGGTTCAAGTTGATCTAGTAAATCATAAATTAATTCCATACCTTGGCTGTCTTTAGCTCTAAAGTATTTCCCACCTGTTTGTTGTGCTAGCTTAGTTAGCGTTTTCTCATCTAATTCACTAGAAGGGTTAACTCGGCGAGTTCCAAAAAGTGACTGCTGCAGCATAACATCTGCACCAATTCCTATAGAGTATATGGTGATATCTTTTGCTATAGCGAGTTCGAGGGCTTGTTCAGGTGTTATTTTCCCAGCGGTATTTTGACCATCAGTTAGTAGTAGTAATATCTTATTGGATTTTTGCTTAGCATCAAAACGTTTGACTGCTAATGCGATAGCATCACCAATAGCAGTTTTTCTGCCCACTAAACCAAGTTCACTTTCATCTAACATTTGCTTTACGGTTTTTCTATCAAATGTCATGGGCGTTTGCATGTAAGCATCGTCAGCAAATAATATTAAACCAAGACGATCGCCTACACGTCGCTCAATAAAGTTACCAAGCACTTGTTTTAACATCTCTAAACGGTTTACGGTGCGATTATTTAAGCGCATATCTTCAATTTGCATGCTGCCAGATAAATCTACAGCAATCATCATTTCTCTACCCTCGGTTGGAATATCGATAGTTTCACCAAGCCATTGAGGTTGACTCAAAGCAAGTACTGTGAGCGACCAGCATAAGGAAAGTATGATCAATGGTGATTTTTTATTTGCGCTTGTGGTAACCGTTACCGGTGTTCCTGATAATAATTGCGGTATTATTAACGCTGCACTGATTCTATTTTTACGCTTTTGTGGAAGCCAATAAACGAGTAAAGGAAGTGGTAATAGTAAAAAAAGCCATGGCCAAGCAAAAGATATCATTAATTGGCCCCTTCATTTTGTTGCTGTAATGGAGGGAGATTGTTTTCTGTTGATTTTGCTAGTTTTTTTGGTGGAAGTGCTTGGTTTAGCCAAAGCTGCGTAGCTTGCTTAAAATCGGTGTCACTTTCATTGTGAGCATGGGCTTGGTATTGTGTCTTAAACGCTTGTTCACTTAATTGAGTAAATTGAGTGTGATATTTTTCAGGTAACTGTTCTAATAAAAAGTGCTGTAAAGATTCACCGTATAGCTGTGCAAGTTGAGCACGAGAAAAATAATGCATTGCAGCCCATTTTAGTAAGCTAATAAGATCATTGTTACTCATACCTTCATTACTTTTTAACTGAGCTAGTGCCTGTTTTTTTACTTGTTGATACTGTCTGTTTTTTCTAGCCTTAATGATGATAAATATTATCAGTAGTACTGCGAATACGGCTAATATCCACCAGCCATATGCGATAGGGTAATTACTTATTTGCTCAGGTACATGAATATCATTTAAAGCTAAGGTGTCAGTAGGTAAAGCATTTTGCTGAACGGGATTAGTATTTATTGGTTGCAAAATAACACTCCACTTTTAACCTGTTGCTCTAATGTTTCTCCTGCACTAAAGTTAATCACTCTAGCGCCCGCTTTAGTGAGTAATGTTGAGCATTGTTCAAAAACAGTTTCAGCTTTTTTCTTGTATGACATCGCAGTTTTTTCATCACCCAAGGTTAATTGTTGCCGATCGTTCCCATCGGTTAATGTAACATTTAGTTTTACTGAACTTTGCGGCAACGCTTGCTCTAGAGGGTCGGTAATTAGACAAACAACCAATTCACAGTGTTGACTTATTTGTGTCAGATGTCGTAAAGCGCTGCTATTGTTTGCTAGGGTAGTTTGCTCTTCAGCATTTGTAGTTAAAATATCTTTGATTGATTGTGCGTCAGTGATTAGATAAACCAGAGAGCCAGGCTTTGCTATTTGTCTTATGCGAGCGCAATTTTCATCAAAAAACTTTGCATCAGTAGAGTTTGCATCTACTGACGGTTGTTGCTCAGTAGTACGCTGAGATAAGTGTAAAGAAGTTAACGCATGTAAATAATGTAATACTCCCTCTTTACGACTTCTGGGTTTTAATTCTAAGTGCTCTCGTTGATTAAACACTATGCCGCCGAGACGATCTCCGCGGTTTTTAGCATGCCAAGCGACTAACGACGCAACATGAGCTGCTTGTACTGATTTAAAAAGTAATTGGCTGCCAAAATGCATGCTTGCACTTAAATCTGTAGCGATAAGCACTGGGCGCTCTAACTCTTCTCTAAATAATTTTGTGTGAGTTTTACCTGTTCTGGCTGTGACTCGCCAGTCTATTGCTCGAATGTCATCGCCGGTTTGATAATGGCGAACTTCGTCGAACTCCATTCCTCGCCCTTTATTGCGAGACAAATAGTTACCAGACATTTGCCCACGAATATTTTTTTTCGAAGACAAGTCAATTAAGGCTGTTTTATTCTGATAATGTAATAATTCAGGCATGGCAAGTTCAACACCATTACTGTGAATACTGGCTAATTGAACTTGACAATCAGTTGTCGAAGTCTCTTGTTTATCATTCGCGTTTTTTCGTTTAAACCACATAGATAATTTCTTTTTTGTTACTAAGCAACGGCAACTAAGTTTAATAAGTGGTCTAGTAATTGATTCGCAGTAATGCCTTCTGCTTCGGCTTGATAGCTAAGAATGATGCGATGTCTTAACACATTATGTAACACTGCTTGAATATCTTCAGGGCTCACATAATCTCTATTGTGTAACCATGCTCGGGCACGTGCGCATCGGTCTAAGGCAATCGTTGCACGAGGGCTTGCTCCATAAGCTAACCATGACTTCAATTTCTCATCATATTTTTCTGGTTGGCGAGTCGCAATAATTAAATCAACCATATAGGCTTCAAGTGCAGGTGCCATATGAATATTTAGTACTTGTTTTCTTGCATCAAATATTTCTGTTTGGCTCAATACTCTTAACGTTGACTTTTCTTGATTGGTACCGGTTAATGCTTCACCACGGTTTAACTTTAATATTGCTAATTCACTTGCTGCATCAGGGTAATCAATTTCTAAATGCATTAAAAAACGATCTAATTGTGCTTCTGGTAGCGGGTATGTACCTTCTTGTTCTATCGGGTTCTGTGTTGCCATGACTAAAAATAGTTCAGGAAGTTGATAGGTTTTTCTACCAACAGTTACTTGTCCTTCAGCCATCGCTTCTAATAAGGCAGACTGCACTTTGGCAGGAGCTCGGTTAATTTCATCAGCTAAAACTAAGTTTTGAAATAAAGGACCTGCTTGAAAAACAAAAGAGCCATCTTCAGGTCGATATATATCAGTACCAGTTAAATCAGCGGGTAATAAATCAGGCGTAAATTGGATTCGGTGAAAGTCAGCTTCTAACCCCTCCGCTAATGCATTAACCGCACGGGTTTTCGCTAAGCCGGGAGGACCTTCAACAATTAAATGTCCATTTGCTAACAAGGCAATAAGTAAGTTTTCTACAAAAGCAGGTTGACCAATAATTTGCTCTGATAAATGTTCTTTTAGTGTGGAGAAATGTTCTATTGCCATGTTTGTCTTGTCTTTTTGTATTTTGTTTAAAATAAGAAGGTGTATAGCTGAGTCGCACTTTAACATTTTATATAAGGTTTATGTTAAAGAAAACAAGTCTTCTTTAACTTAGTTGTAACAATTTTTATAGTTTGTTTTATTCAGTCTTTTAAAACAAACATTGATATTTTTTTATAGTTCGTTAGAATCGATAATCTATTTAAGAGGTCAGACCTCTTTGGCTTTGTCCGTTTTATACTTGATTTAGAGCTTCAGCAAGATAAAAGTTCAGACCACTAACTGGAGAAAAAGAAATATGTCTATAAAAATGACCACATCTACGGGTGAGCGAATTGCTGTTGTTGCCGGTCTGAGAACCCCATTTGCAAAACAAGCAACGGCTTTTCATGGTGTACCTGCGGTTGACCTAGGTAAATTAGTGGTAAATGAATTACTGCAAAAGCATGATGTTGATCCAGCGATTATTGATCAATGTGTTTTTGGTCAGGTGATACAAATGCCTGAGGCACCAAATATTGCGAGGGAAATAGTCTTAGGAACGGGCATGAATACCCATACCGACGCTTATAGTGTTTCTCGTGCTTGTGCGACAAGCTTTCAGTCTACGGTCAATATTGCTGAATCAATTATGGCAGGTTTTGTTGATGTTGGTATTGCTGGAGGGGCAGATTCATCTTCGGTTGCGCCTATTGGTGTTTCTAAAAAGTTTGCACGTACGCTATTAGACTTGAGTAAAACTAAAACAGTAGGTCAAAAAATTGCCTTAATTAGAAAGTTAAGTTTCAAAGATATACTTCCTGTTGCGCCTGCTGTAGCTGAGTATTCTACAGGAATTACGATGGGGCAAACGGCTGAACAAATGGCTAAAACTTATAATATTTCTCGAGAAGAGCAAGACTCATTAGCACATAGATCTCATACATTAGCAGCCCAAAACTGGGCAGATGGTAATCTTGCTGGTGAAGTGATGAGCACTCATAGTGAGCCATATAAAAACTTCATAGAAGAAGATAATTGTATTCGTAAAAACTCTACGTTAGCAGACTATGGAAAACTTCGTCCTTGTTTTGATCGGAAACATGGCACTGTTACCCCAGCAACTAGTACACCATTAACTGACGGTGGAGCTGCAATCTTATTAATGCGTGAAGGCCGGGCAAAAGAGCTTGGTTATCAGCCTCTAGGGTATATACGCAGTTATGGCTTTGCTGCAATTGATGTCTGGCAAGATATGTTGATGGGACCGAGCTTTGCTACGCCAATTGCTTTAAAGCGAGCAGGGTTAGAATTAGCAGACTTAGATCTTATTGAAATGCATGAAGCTTTTGCTGCGCAAGCATTAGCTAATATGAAAATGTTTGCCAGTGATAAGTTTGCTAGAGAATATTTAGGGCGTGATAAAGCCATAGGTGAAATAGATATGACTAAATTTAACGTAATGGGAGGCTCTCTTGCTTATGGACATCCTTTTGCGGCTACGGGCGCTCGTTTAATTACACAAACTTTAAATGAGTTGAATCGTCGCGGAGGAGGAATTGGATTAGCTACAGCTTGTGCTGCAGGTGGTTTAGGCGCGGCAATGATAGTGGAGACAGACTAATGAGTGTTGATAATAAAGAAGTATCTAGTGTACAGGCTGCTAAAGGTAGCGCACACAATGACACTAGTGCTTTTAACCTGGTTCGACAAGACAACGGCATCGCTCATTTGGTGATGGATGTTGTGAATGACACTATGAACACTTTGAAAGCTGAGTTTACTCAACAAGCTGCTGATGTTCTGGATGAAATACGATCTGATCCTACTATTACCGGAATTGTTTTATGCAGTGGTAAAGAAGACTCTTTCATCGCTGGCGCTGATATTAAAATGATAGATGATTGCCAATCTGCTCAAGAGGTTGCTGCACTTTCTCAACAAGGACAAAAAATTCTATTTGAAATAGAACAATTGAATATACCTGTTGTTGCCGCAATTCATGGAGCTTGTTTGGGAGGAGGTTTAGAGCTTGCTATGGCATGTCATGCACGTATTTGTAGTGACAGTACTAAAACAGCATTAGGTCTACCTGAAGTACAATTAGGTTTATTACCTGGTGGTGGTGGAACACAACGGCTGCCTAAATTAGTAGGCGTACAAAAAGCGCTAGACATGATGTTGACAGGTAAACAACTTAGAGCAAAGCAAGCACTAAAGGTTGGCTTGGTTAATGATGTTGTACCTCATAGTATTCTAATTGCAACAGCTGAAAAAATGGCATTAACGGGAAGTTTTAAAAACAATAAAGTATTTAAATCGTCAGCAATAAATAAGTTTCTAGAAGGTACATCAGTAGGGCGAAATATTGTTTATAAACAAGCAACAAAAGGTGTGTTGGCAAAAACAAAAGGTAACTATCCAGCACCAATTAATATTATTGAGTGTGTAAAAGTAGGTATGGAGCAATCGTCTTCAAAAGGATATTCAATAGAAGCTAAACATTTTTCAGAACTTGCAATGAGTAATGTTTCTGCTCAGTTAAGAAATCTTTTTTTTGCAACTACAGCAATGAAAAAAGAGCAGGGGATAGCAGATGTATTACCTCTTAAAATCACTAAAACGGCTGTACTCGGTGGTGGTCTCATGGGAGGAGGAATTGCCTTTGTTATTGCGACAAAGGCAAAAATGCCAGTAAGAATTAAAGATATTGCTCATCAGGGGATCAGTCATGCGATAAAATATAGTTACGATTTATTAGTTAAAAAAGTCAAACGTCGCTTTATTCGCGATAGTGAGATGCAGAAGCAGTTGTCTATGATCACAGGCACAGTTGATTACTCTGGCTTTAAAGATGTTGATATTGTGGTAGAAGCAGTATTTGAAAATTTAGAATTAAAACAAAATATGGTAGCAGAAGTTGAGCAACAGACTAAACTAACAACAGTTTTTGCTAGTAACACCTCAAGTTTACCTATTGGAAAAATTGCTTTAAAAGCGTTGCGACCAGAAAATGTGATCGGTCTACATTACTTTTCACCTGTAGATAAAATGCCATTGGTAGAAATCATTCCCCATGATAAAACCTCAGATCAAACTATTTCGACAACCGTAGCCTTTGCTAAAAAACAAGGTAAAACACCTATTGTTGTTAAAGACAAGGCTGGTTTTTATGTGAACCGTATTTTAGCTCCGTATATGAACGAAGCTGCGATTTTGTTACTTGCAGGAGAACCTATTGATAAGTTAGATAAAGCGTTAGTTAATTTTGGTTTTCCTGTTGGCCCTATGCAACTGCTAGATGAAGTAGGCATTGATGTAGGAGCGAAAATAGGTCCAATATTACAAGCTGATTTAGGTGAGCGTTTTGCCGCACCTGCAGCTTTTGATAACTTATTGGCTGATGGTCGTTTAGGTAAGAAATCAAATAAAGGCTTTTACTTATATAACAAGGAAGCTAGTAAAGGCTTTTTAAATCAATTAAAGAAAAAAGGGAAGCAAGTTGATGCAAGTGTTTACTCTTTACTCAATGTGAATCCTGTTGGACATTTATCTGCTGATGAAATAGCAAAACGTTGTGTATATATGATGCTAAATGAAGCTGCGCGTTGTGTTGATGAAGGAATTGTAAGAAATGCACGCGATGGTGATATTGGCGCTATTTTTGGTATTGGTTTCCCTCCGTTCTTAGGTGGTCCATTACGTTACATTGATAAAATAGGTGCTGCAAAACTAGTAGAGCAATTAACGCATTTATCGCAGCAGCATGGAGAACGCTATACACCTTGTAATGCTTTAATCTCAATGGCTGAAAAAGGGGAGTGTTATTACTAACCCTCTTCAATATATTTTTGCAGAATAAATATAAAGCGCTAAACTTTAAAGTTAGCGCTTTTTTATTTTGTTTGTAGGGCAAATAGACTAACTGGTTAATTTTAATGCAGTAATATTCCGTTCTACGGCAAAATATCCCCGCTATGAGAGGAGGCTTTTTGCCATGTTCAATGTGTGTTCAAATAGAATAATGCTATTTTTAGTTGAATAAATAAGCAGTTTTCATTATATTAGCGCCGAATTTAAAAATTCGATTTAGTTAACTAAATTATTTATTCGTGTGGAAATATGATGTTGTTGCTTTTAGTGTTATTCGTAGTATGTGTCAGTGCTGTTTGTGGAGTGTTTTTTTATTGCCAAGCATTGATAACAGGTTTTGGCTGTAAGCGCTGGACTCTTGCTGGGCTTGTGTTTGGACCGCTGATATGGCCTATGTTTGCCATGAAGAAAAGAATGAAGCTAAACCATCTTTTTGGTTTAGAACAGTTGATATTTATTGCCTAGATTGACAAGAAAGTAGATGAAATATTTTGCATCTATTATTTGAAGTGAATAGTAAAAACTATTAATAAAATTGCTAACATCCTTGTTAGTAATGTTTCTATATTAACTGCTAATATTAGCAGTAGATATTATTGTTAGACTTACGTTAAGCGCCTAAGACCACCAAGTGTTAGCAGAAGTCTCTTTAATCTCAATTCGAGTAGCAATAGGGTTTGTTTTCTTTACCCTAGAGACTCTAAATAAAGTCTTTAATAAATTAATCATTATTAGCCTCTTTTTGAGTATTCATCAATTTATATACGTAAAGTGCCGCGTCTTTTATTGATGCGCAGTGTGCCACGTCTTTTGTTAATTTGGTTTAGACTGTCTTGTGGACTAAGTTCCTGAACTTCCAAAGCATTAATATCAACTGCAGGGGCATTGATTCTTAAAGTACCGCGTCTTTTATTGATGCGCAGTGTGCCACGTCTTTTGTTAATTCGCAGAGTTCCACGTCTTTTGTTAACTTGTTGTAAGCTATCTTGCTGGATAATTTCTTGCTCTTGTAAATTATTAGTATCAATTGCAGGAGCGGGAGATACAGACATAACCACAGATAGAATAATTGAACTTAGCATGTACTTTTCCTCATAATTATTGATTTTGAATTTCAGGAATATTAATGCTTAAAGTGTGCCAAAACATAAAGTTACAGCGTAAACCCTGTAAAAATGGGCGTGTTGAAGAATTAATTGGATGTTTTTGAATTGTTATAATTTACTGAAAGTGGTAGTGCTATTTTTTTGACGTTTACGTTACAGGGAGCTTAACGATTAAATGAGGTAGATTTATTAGTAATTTGGTGAGCTAATAAATAGTTTTGAAAGTGATCAGTCGCTAAGGGTTTACTATATAAGTAGCCTTGCAGTTGTTCACATTGTAAACCAGCAAGAAAACTAAGCTGTTGGTTAGTTTCTACACCTTCAGCAACAACATCCATCCCTAAGTTATGAGCGATAGTCACTATTGTTGCAACCATATTTCTCCCTTGTTCTGACTGCTCTATATCATCAACAAAAGCTTTGTCTATTTTTAACGTGTTCAGTGGAAATTTTCTTAAATAAGCTAATGAAGAATAACCAGTACCAAAATCGTCGAGCGATAAATGTATTCCCATAGCTCTTATCTGCAACATAGTATCTATTGCTGCTTGAGGTGAGTCCATGACGGTGCCTTCAGTTATCTCAAGTTCAAGATGTTTAGCAGGAAGCTGGCTATCTTTTAATATATTTGCTATCTGCGCTGCTAAGTTAGCTTGAGTAAACTGTACCGCTGATAAATTAACGGCAACACGGCCATCGAATAATCCAGCATCAACCCATTTTTTAGTCGCATAACATGCTTTTCTTAAAACGATTTCTCCAATGTCAATAATTTGTCCTGTTTCTTCTGAAACAGGAATAAATACGATGGGGCTTATCACACCTTTATTTGGTGTTTCAAAGCGCACTAATGCCTCCATACCAGCAATTTTACCTGTAGATATTTCAATCTTAGGCTGATAATAAACTGAAAAAGAATCTTCTTTTAGACCGTGACGAATTAAGTTTTCAACTTGTAGGCGTTTTACTGCCTTTTTGTTCATAGAGTCACTGAAAAATTGATATTTATTACCGCCACTGCCTTTTGCATGATACATAGCTGTGTCGGCATTTTTTAGTAACTCATGACCCGTAAGCCCATCTTCGGGGAAAAGTACAATACCAATACTGCTATAGAGAACTATTTCCTGATTCTTAAGCTTAAAAGGTTGGGCAATAGTACGCAAAATCTTTTTGGCAAGAGAAGTTATCGTATGAATATCATTAGTATCTTCTATAATGATACTAAACTCATCACCACCTAATCGATAAACAGTATCCTTTTTAGAGGTCAGTTTTAGCATGCGCTTAGCTACTTGACATAGTATGTTGTCACCTACTTGATGCCCCATAGAGTCATTAATTTTCTTAAAGTTATCTAAATCAAATACGAGCAGAGCATGGTTGATGTTTTTCTTTACTAATCGAGCTTGATTTGCTTGGAAAAAAGCACGGTTGGGTAAGCCCGTTAATGTATCTGAACTTGCTAGTTTTATTAACTCTGCCTCAGTTTCTTTACGTGTTGTTATATCTGAGAAAACACCGACAAAATGGGATATATCACCTGCTTCATCACGAATAACATCAATATTTAAATCTGTTAGATACTTACTGCCATCAACTCGTAAATTTTCTATCTCGCCATACCAACTACCTTTCGTAAGCAGATGCTTTTTAATATCTTGTGAAAAGCTAATGGGGTATTGATTAAAGCTTAATGAGCAACCGACCATTTGAGTTTTACTTTTGCCAGTAATGCGCTGAAAAGCCTTATTAACATCAACAACAACAAATTGACGATCATAAATAACAACAGCATCAGATATGTTTTGAATACATCGTGCGAATAACTTTAAACGCTCTTCAGCTTTTTTTATTTGGCTTATATCTTTTAATGTTCCGGTCATACGAGTTGGATTATTATTTTCATCTCGTTCAACAATTTTTCCACGATCTAAAATCCATACCCAATTATTGTTTTTATCTTTTACACGGTAAGTGGCTTCAAAGTGTTCTGTTTCATTAATGAAGTGGTCATTAAGGGTTTCTTTGACTCGTTCTATATCATGTTGATGAACGTTCGTTTCTTCTTTAGATAAACTGTTTCCATCTGAATTACTATTTCGAGTGCCATCTTGAGGAAACTCTAAAATACCCCATATGTTTGAGCGATATATTTTACCCGTGGTTATATTCCAATCCCACATTTCATCACCGCTACCCCATAAAGATAACTTTAAACGTTCTTCACTTTCTTTTATTTGTGCATTGTATTTTTTTTTGTTTCTGTATTGCTGAAGAATATAAATTAATACTAGTAACAATATTAATGAGTATACGAAAAGCATACTCGTTGATAGCCACCACGGGGGGAGTATTCGTACGTTAAGTTGACTGGTTTTAGCATTGTCAGGTTGATGAGCATCGTAGGCTTGCACTTCAAAAACGTAATCACCAGGACTGAGGTTAGTATATGTTGCACGGTTATTATTAGTGCCAACTTCTGTTGCCGCATCAATCCAGTCTTTTTCTAGACCAAGTAAGCGATATTTATATCGCAATTGTGTTGGTAGCTTTGTATTGGGCGACACAAACTCAAACCTAATAGGTGACTGCTTATAAGCTAATTCAACCTGTTTAAGGTAATTTAGTTGTTTGGATAAACTATAGTTTTTAGCCGTTGAAGAGGTGTTGTTATTTGGGTTAGTAGGTATCTTTTTATTGGCAACATAAAGGTTTGTAAAAATGGGTTGAGAAATGCTCTGAGTTACATTAAGTAACCTTTCAGGAAATAAGCTATAGAAACCATCTGGACTACCAAAAAACAACTCTCCTTTGTTAGATTTAAATGATGAATTTTGGTTAAATTCAGGAGAACTTATTGCAAAGTCGACATCAAAATGAATACTTGAATCACCATTGGGCATAATGGTATTAATTCCTGTATTTTTGGCTATCCAAGCACGTCCTTTCTGATCAATTAAAATTGATGAAGTATGATTATTTTTTAATATATTATTC
>OJGT01000041.1_pt1 | contig 51428 bp, 33 predicted proteins | sample 1595031 | NCBI WGS metagenome assembly OJGT01 (sample SAMN05416857, study PRJEB24817) | seawater metagenome | isolation source: Sea water | place: Canada:Atlantic | collected 2013-11 | reverse complement strand
CACTTGCTCCTTCGGTACTAACATAAGTGCCAGCTGGGGCTTGTGTTGCTTGGCTAGCACCTATGGTATCAACAAAGCTACCAATCGGAGCAGGTGTTGCTTGACTTGCTCCTTGGGTATCAACATAGCTGCCGATTGGCGCTGATGTGGTTTGGCTTGCACCCTCAGTATCAACATACGTTCCGACAGGCGCTAGACTAGCGGTAGTTTGGCCAGTATTGGCTACATAGCTACCAATAGGCGCATTTGTAGCCGCAGATTGACCAGCATTTGCGACATAGCTACCCGCAGGTGCCGGTGTTGCTTCACTTGCTCCTTCGGTACTAACATAAGTGCCAGCTGGGGCTTGTGTTGCTTGGCTTGCTCCTTGGGTATCAACAAAGCTGCCAATAGGTGCTGGTGTTGTTTGACTCGCTCCCTCAGCATTAACATACGTACCGAAAGGTGCTTGGATAGCGGTAGTTTGGCCAGCATTGGCTACATAGCTTCCAACAGGTGCTAACGTGGCCGCAGATTGACCGACACTTGCTACATAACTTCCTGGTGGGGCAATGATTGCTGTAGTTGCACCTGAATTAGGCACATAATATCCTGCAAGTGCTGCAGTACAGCTATCAGTAACAGGAGCACTTATTGGTTTATAAAAACCTGGAGTACAGCCATTGTCAGCTAGAACATTGATGGAGAATAGAGATAAAGCCAGGCATGAATATTTGAAGGGTAATGAGTATTTTGAATAATTTTCTTTCATTTTAGTCCTTTATAATGATCTAACGACCAACTTTAATCTGTTATGATAAATACAATTGTTGGTGATAGTTTATACATTTTTGTGCGTCTAGCATAGATAATTTTATGAATAGCCATTTTAAAATTAAGGTATATTAACAGGTAAGTAAATATGATTTTAACTGAGTCATCTGCCCGAGAAATATTAGAGCAAGCTGTTACTTTTCATCGAAGTGGTCAATTTGAAGAGGCAGAAGAACTTTATTTGAAATTACTTGCGGCTGATTTCTTTTCGTTAGCGGTAAAGCATAACTTAGGCACATTGAATTTATCTCTTGGTAAATTGAAAACGGCATTGAAGTTAATTGATGAAGTCGTGCTAGAAGATCCTGATAATGAGGAACAATATGCGACCTATAAATTATTAGCAAAAGAACTATATAGAAATAATCATTGGGAAGCTGCACGCCCATGGTTGGAAAAAGCAATTTCAGTTAACCCAAATGATCAAGAACTCATCTCATTTCTTAAACGAGTTAAACCTCGGGATTATTTAGAGTCAGAAGTTTATGATCCACAAGCGAATAAAACATTATTACGTTATAGCCCTAGAGAAGCTGATACATATGTTTATACCATTGATATAAGTGGAACATGTAACTTACGATGCCCCAGTTGTCCTGTAGGTAACTTTTCAATTGCCGATCGTAATATTGGTATGATGCCGGTGGCACTTTTTAGATCAATATTAAATAAAATAAAGCAAGAATCTATTAGTGATAACCCTCAAATATGGCTCTATAATTGGGGAGAGCCTATGCTACACCCTAAATTATCAGAAATTATAAAAATAGTTAAAGATCATGGTTTCAGTGTTCACATTTCCACAAATTTAAACACAGAGCAAGGGATTGAAAAATTAGCACAGGCTAATCCTGATGAGATAAAAATATCTTTGTCGGGTTTTAGTGAACAGACTTATAGTAAAACACATAAACGTGGAAAAATATCACTACTCAAATCTAATATGTATTTGTTGCGTTACTATTTAGATAAATATAAAAGCAACTCTCATGTATGGGTAGGACAACATCTATATAAAAATAACTTTCATGAAAAAGATGTAGTGAATTCAGTTTGTCATGAGTTAAATTTTTCTCATAGTCCTATGCAAGCTTTTTTCCAGCCAATTGAAAAATTGGTGAGGCTCATGAATGATCAGGTAGATGATGCAGATAAGAATATTTTGTCTGAATTGCTCATGGATCCTCGTCAATATATACCGAATGTGATTAAACATCGTTCAGGTAATTACGATTGTGAATTAAGGTTTAACCAAACAGTTATCAACTATGATGGAGAAGTTGCTCTATGTTGTGGTGTGTATGATAAAAAAAATATGTTAGGTGTTAATTTTTTAGAGCGTTCACATCACGAAATTGAAGCTTTGAAGTATCAGCATCCATTTTGTCAGCAATGCCGCCAAAATGGCTGTGATTATTCTTCTACTGAACCTATGGATAAAATATAAAACTTACTAGAGTGTAGTAATATAAATTTATTGTTATGTTTTTATTTTAAATGAACATTTACTTTGTATTGAATCAAAGTAAATGTTTTAATTCTTAATATAATACTCAGTATTCTGAATCACATATTTTTTTATGAATAATCAAATTATCGTTTTTTTAAAAGCATTATTAGGTAGCTGTAAAGACTTATTACCTATAATTCTTGTTATTGCCTTTTTTCAGTTTGTTGTTTTACAACAAACTATGCCTAATGTTGGCGATATTTTAGTGGGGTTAGTCTTAGTTGTTTTGGGGCTTACCTTCTTTATTTATGGATTAGAGATGGGGTTGTTTCCCATTGGTGAGTCGATGGCGCAAGCCTTCGCGAAAAAAGGCAGTATTAGCTGGCTTCTTACTTTTGCTTTTTGTTTAGGATTTGGAACTACCGTAGCTGAACCCTCCTTAATAGCTGTAGCAAAAGAAGCTGCAATTGTTGCTGCCTCAGGTGGGATAATTGCCGATACAGTCGAGTCGCAACTTTCCTACGCTAACGGCTTACGTTTTACCGTTGCCTTTGCTGTTGGACTTGCCATTGTAATTGGTGTTTTACGTATACTTCGTGGTTGGCCAATACAATACTTAATTCTAGGCGGTTATGTCGTTGTTGTATTGATGACAATCATAGCACCTAGTTGGATTATCGGTATTGCTTATGATTCTGGTGGCGTTACAACGTCTACAATTACGGTTCCGTTAGTAACTGCCCTAGGTGTTGGTTTAGCATCGGCAATAAAGGGGCGAAACCCCATGATTGACGGCTTTGGTTTAATTGCTTTTGCTTCCTTAACGCCAATGATTTTTGTGATGATGTATGGCATGGTGATTGGTTAATGGACTTACTTTTTGAATTTTTAAATACGCTAAAAAATACAGTTGTTGATGTATTACCTATCTTATCAATCATATTAGGCTTTCAATTACTCGTTATTCGCAAACCTATTCCTCATATCAAACAAGTGGGCTTTGGCTTTATCTACGTACTTATAGGTTTAGCTTTATTTTTACTTGGCTTAGAAAAAGCTTTATTTCCGTTAGGGAAAATGATGGCGGAGCAGCTCACTGCGCCAGAGTTCATCCAAGCAGGCGAGACAGTACTAACAAGCATCCATTGGTCAGACTATAAGTGGGTTTATATATTTGCTGCTGCCATAGGTTTTAGTACAACCATTGCGGAGCCTTCACTTATTGCGGTTGCTATTAAGGCGGAAGAAGTTTCTGGTGGTGCTATCAATGCTAACAGTTTGCGCATTTCAGTGGCTATTGGTGTTGCTATTGGTATCGCTTTAGGAAGTTACCGTATTGTTGTTGGTCATCCTATTCATTACTACATTATTGCTGGCTATATTGTTGTGGTTATTCAAACCTTCTTTTGTCCTAAATTGATTGTGCCATTAGCCTATGATTCTGGCGGTGTAACCACATCTACAGTAACCGTGCCTTTAGTTGCTGCATTAGGTTTAGGTTTAGCTAGTACAATTCCGGGTCGTAGCCCACTTATTGATGGATTTGGCTTAATAGCTTTCGCTAGTTTATTCCCGATTATTGCAGTTATGGCTTATGCTCAAATAACAGAAGCTAAAGCGCGTCGAGTTGAAAAGAAATTAGAAAAAAGAAAACGTATTAAAGTAAATAAACGTAATTTAAAACAGATACAAAAAGACTCAAGTAACGAGTCTTAAAAAGATTAATAAAACAGGTGATCATATGCAATTCAAATTAATTGTTGCCTTTGTAGACGACTCTGTAACAGATGACGTTATGAAAGGGGCAAGAATGGCAGGCGCAACAGGCGCAACCATAATAAATCATGCTAGAGGCGAGGGTGTTAAACGCCAACGTACTTTCTTTGGTATGCAGCTAGAGACACAAAGAGATGTATTACTTTTTGTTGTTGAAGAACATTTATCAAGAAAAGTCCTTGAGCGAATTAGTAAAATTGCGGGTTTTGATGAAGACTCAGGTAAAGGCATTGCAATTCAGCTAAATGTTGAAGATGCAGTGGGCGTAGCTCATCAAGTAGAGCGATTAAAAGGTAAAGTTGAGGAAGAGTTATGAGCCATAAATTAGTACAAGTCAAAGATGCAATGACCACCGATAATTATCAATTTGCCGATGGCATGATGACTGCTTCTGAAGGTATTAAGCTTGCTAAAGAGCATAATGTCACAGCATTAATTATTAATAAACGTAATGAGCAAGACGAATACGGCATAGTAATGCTTGCTGATATCGCTAAAGAAGTTTTAGCAAAAGATCGTTCTCCTGAACGCGTAAACTTATATGAAATAATGGCGAAACCATTGATCAGTGTGCTACCTGATATGGATGTAAGATATTGTGCTCGATTATTTGAGCGCTTCAGAATTCATCTTGCTCCAGTTATTGAAAACAAAGAAATTATTGGTATGGTTGATTACACCAATATGGTGTTTAGTCAGGTCGAATAGTTAACGTTAATAGGCTAGGTTATTGAGTTAACTTCCATGTGAGAGTATTCAATAACTTAGCATTAAAAATTAGAAGGTTTAAATGAGTAAATTTAAATCTTCCCAAAAATAGTGTTACTTTTTAACAAAACGATCAAGCTTTTAATATGTTGATGTTATAACGCTTTTGTTAATGTAGGCTATAGGGTTAAAATAGCCGGAATTAATCCGCTAGCGCTAGAAAATAATATATCTATATGAGTAAAATTTACCACCATCCAGTACAAATCTATTATGAAGACACTGACCATTCAGGAGTCGTTTATCATCCCAATTTTTTAAAGTACTTTGAACGTGCACGTGAACATGTCATTGATAGTGATCGTTTAGCTAAATTATGGAATGAAAAAAGTTTAGGCTTTGCTGTATATAAAGCAAATTTAACTTTTCAAGACGGTGTTGAGTTTGCTGAAATTTGTGATATTCGCACAACGTTTAAACTTGATGGAAAATATAAAACGCTATGGCGACAAGAAGTTTGGCGTCCTAATGCCACTAAACCTGCCGTTATTGGCGATATTGAAATGGTTTGTCTAGATAAAGAAAAACGCTTACATCCAATTCCTGATGAAATACTAAATCCACTAACATCAAGTAAGTAGTGTTTCTTGGTAACCTAGTAATGGAATGCTATTAAAACAGCGTAGCTTATAATCAATATCTTGGTTTTGATTTTTAGCTCTTAATGCAATGGCAATACGATGTTGTTCATTACCTACTGGATATAAAAGCCAATTTTGCCAAATACTTGCGTTATCTACCCTATGTTGAGCAAAGCTCAAATTAATATTATTTTTAATAGCAAAGGGCAATGATGTCTCTGTGAAGGTATCAATAATATTGAAACTAAAGTCTTTAAGGGGAATAGCTAAGCCTAGTCCCCATGCTTTAATGTATGACTCTTTTAACGTCCAATAGTCAAAAAAACGATGACGTTGTTGCTCTTTAGGTAAAGAGAATAATTCATTAGTCTCAGTTACTGAAAAGTATCTATCTGCTATGGCTAAAACATCGTTATTGCGTGTTGTGTTCTCAACATCACAACCAATATCGTCTTCTAAAGTAACTACACAGATAATAAGATTTTTTGTGTGGCTTATATTAAATCGCAAAGGCAGTGGCGGATTAACAATTTCAGGTTTATCTTTTTCTCCTTTCTCGAATTGCCACTCATTAGGCGCAATATCAGCATAATACGAGAGTAGATCTCGTATAAAGGCTCGAGTAACTAAGGCATCATGCCTGTCGTTAGCAAACTTGTATCTTTGCTGTTTAACTGTTTCATCAGCGCTGAGTAAATCTTTATATTTATCGAGCAATTCAGTTTGTGTTATTTCACTCGGGTTGACTTGCCACAAATGGATTTCATGCTGATTAATTTTCAGAGAGTTTTTTGATTTTTGTGCAGTTAAAGCAAGAGTCATGAAAAAGTATCACAAGGTTGTATTGAATAATCTATGTAAGTTTTATAACAAAGACTAATTTTAATAACTGCGACTCTATCATAAAATTTAGACAGAATTTTAACTTTTTATGCTGCTTTTATCGAAAACCCTTGATGCAAATCAAAGGTTTTTACTTACTTATACTTGATTTTTATAAAATGGAAACCTGCCAGCTTCAACTGGTTGTCCATTCGAACTTATCGGTAGCTAATACTTTTGTCTATTTTCACATTTAACCTTGTATCGGGTGATTGTGTTGGGTATGAAACCTGTGTATATTAGCCCACCTTGATAAAATATATTCAGTGTATTTTATATTTAATACACGATGAAGAAAGACGATTGATGATAAAGCAGCAAGTAAGCATAACCACTACAGCAGAGCATAGTAAACAATATGCATATTGTTTGGTAAAGGTAAATAATGTCTAAACAACATGCGAATGCGACTACAACGCCTGAAATGCGTGCGTTTATTCATGAATCAGATTTACCAACTGCGGTTCTAGCACGTTTACTTAAAATATCTGAGTCAACAGTACGCAAATGGCGTCGACGCGAATCGATGTCAGATGCGTCTCATGTACCAAAACAATTAAACACTACGTTAAGTGAAGCGCAAGAGTATGTTGTTGTTGAATTGAGAACTCGATTATTGCTCTCTCTTGATGAATTACTTGCGGTCTGTAAACAGTTTATCAATCCACATGTATCTCGTGCCGGCTTACAACGTTGTTTAAAACGCCATGGTGTTTCGCGTTTAGCTGATATGGAAGATAGTGGTGAATTTATCGATGCAGATAGCCCACTGTCGTCACCTGTACAAGTCACGTTAGAAGATACCCTTGAACACCAAGTACTCCATTCAGATATTTCACCACAAGCAATGCGTGAAGTACTGAATCGGACTAATAATTTATCGGAAGATGAAGTCGTACAAGTAAAAGTCACACAATTGCCAGACTTTTCTAATGAAAAGCAAACGGCTGACTCTGAAGAAGTAAAAGAAAAAGATCAAATGAATAAACGACGTTTACTCGTCGCCAATGATCCTAGCTCTGGCTGGGTATATGTTGATATTTATGATGGTAACGAAGCTGATGCAGCGAGTCGTTACATGAGCTACGTGCTCACTAAAGCCCCATTCCATATTCGCCGAATTTTGGCGGGTAATTATACTGAATTTCTAAGTCGTTTTCGTCTACTAAATGATGTAGCGAACAATGCCACTGATAGTGCTGATGATGAAAAAAATCGCCCAAGTGATATTGACAATAGTGACCGCGAAAACGCAACAAAATCCTAAACTGGAGATACTTTAATGGTTAATAAGCAAGATGTAACAAATGTAAAAGCTGAAGAAAACCTCACTGATGAACAGCAATTTAACTCGCGCTTACAAGAGTGCCCAATTGCTGTTGTTGGTATGGCCTCAATTTTTGCAGATGCTAAAAATTTAGAAGATTACTGGGACAATATTTTTGAATCAGTAGACACCATTAAAGATGTGCCTAGCGATCGTTGGGCAGTTGACGATTATTATAATAGCGATCCACGCGCAGCAGATAAAACCTACTGTAAACGCGGTGGCTTTTTACCTGAAATTGACTTTGATCCTATGGAGTTTGGTTTACCGCCAAATATCTTAGAATTAACCGATATCGCACAATTATTATCATTAGTGGTTGCTCGTGATGTGCTAAATGATGCAGGTATAGGTGATGGCTCAGGCTATGACCGTGACAAAGTAGGTATCACGCTAGGTGTGGGTGGTGGACAAAAACAAATTTCACCATTAACGTCTCGCTTACAAGGCCCTGTTTTAGAAAAAGTATTAAAAGCCTCTGGTGTTGATGCTGAAGATCGCGCCATGATCATTGAAAAGTTTAAGAAAGCTTATATTGGCTGGGAAGAAAATTCATTCCCTGGCATGTTAGGTAATGTTATTTCAGGTCGTATTGCTAACCGTTTTGATTTTGGTGGCACTAACTGTGTGGTTGATGCGGCTTGTGCAGGTTCATTAGCAGCAATTAAATTAGCCATTTCAGACTTATTAGAGCATCGCTCAGAAGTGATGATTTCTGGTGGTGTTTGTTGTGATAACTCACCGTTTATGTACATGTCATTCTCTAAAACGCCTGCTTTTACTACCGGTGAAGATATTCGCCCGTTTGATAATGATTCAAAAGGCATGATGATTGGTGAAGGTATCGGCATGATGGCGTTTAAACGTCTTGAAGATGCTGAACGTGATGGCGATAAAATTTATGCGGTACTTAAAGGTATTGGTACTTCTTCAGATGGCCGTTTTAAATCTATTTATGCACCGCGTCCAGATGGACAAGCAAAAGCATTAAAACGTGCTTATGATGATGCAGGTTTTGCTCCTAGCTCTTGTGGTTTAATTGAAGCCCACGGTACGGGTACCAAAGCAGGCGATGCCGCTGAATTTGGTGGTTTGGTTAAGCATTTTAGTGCAAATAACGATCAAAAACAGCATATTGCATTAGGCTCAGTTAAGTCGCAAATTGGCCATACTAAAGCAGCTGCTGGCTCTGCAGGTATGATCAAAGCAATTTTAGCGTTACACCACAAAGTATTACCGGCAACTATTCATATTGATCAACCAAATACAGCGCTAGAAATTGAAAATAGCCCAATGTATTTGAACAGTGAAACACGTCCTTGGATGGCAAGAGAAGATGGTTTACCTCGTCGTGCAGGCATCAGCTCATTTGGTTTTGGTGGTACTAACTACCACATGGTATTAGAAGAATACACGCCAACGGCACAAGGGCAGTACCGTTTAAATGCAGTACCACAAACTATTTTAGTTGCGGCTGAAAGCGAGAACGCTTTAATTGCTAACTTAACTGATTGGCAAGCTAAATTGAGTGTTAATAGCGAAGCACAACCGTATGTGTTTAATGCCTTAGTGACTGAAAATGCCTTGCAAACACCAGCAGCTGAATTAGCTCGTTGTGGTTTTGTTGCTAAAAATGCTGAGCAAGCAATTAGCATGATTGAAGCGGCGCTTAAACAATTTAAAGCAAAAGCAGGTCAAGATGACTGGTCTATTCCAACAGGCGTTTACTATCGTAAATCAGCCTTAACCGTTGAAGGTAAAGTGGTTGCACTTTTCTCTGGTCAGGGCTCACAATATGTGAACATGGGACGAGAGCTTGCTTGTAACTTCCCAAGTGTAATGCAAGCTGCACAAGATATGGATAGTGAATTTACTACTGCTGGTTTAGGACAATTAACGCCAACAACCTACCCAATTCCTGTTTTTAGTAATGATGAACGCAAAGCACAAGAAGAAGCACTGCGATTAACTCAACATGCGCAGCCTGCTATTGGTACCTTAAGTGTTGGCCTATATAAAACTTTCACCAATGCGGGCTTTAAGGCTGATTTTACTGCGGGTCACAGTTTTGGTGAGTTGACAGCACTTTGGGCTGCGGGGGTATTAAACGACAGCGATTATATGATGTTAGCTCGTAGTCGCGGTCAAGCAATGGCAGCACCAGAAGATACAAGTGTTGATACAGGTACCATGATTGCCGTGGTGGGTTCACCTGAAAAAGTGGCCGAAGATATCAAGGACATCAAAGATATCTCTATTGCTAATTACAACTCAAACAACCAAGTGGTGGTTGCCGGTGTAACAAGTCAAATTGCTATCGCGATGGATGAGCTTAAAGCGAAAGGCTATAAAGTTGTTCCATTACCTGTTTCAGCAGCATTTCATACACCATTGGTTGGCCATGCTCAAAAACCTTTTGCAGCAGCAATTGATAACGCTAAATTTAATAAGCCAAGTGTACCTGTTTACTCTAATGGCACAGCAAAAGCACATTCAAATAAAGCAGCTGATATTAAAAAGAGCTTAAAAAATCACATATTAGAATCAGTTCACTTTAATGAAGAAATTGATAATATTTATGCTGATGGTGGTCGTGTATTTGTTGAATTTGGACCAAAGAATGTTTTAACTAAACTAGTTGAAAATATCTTACAAGACAAAGACGATGTTGTGGCAATTGCAGTTAATGCAAATCCTAAAAAGTCTGCTGATATGCAAATGCGTCAAGCGGCTGTGCAAATGGCGGTATTAGGTTTAACACTCAATGATGTTGATCCTTATTGCGCGGTTAAACGTCCGTTAGCGGCAACTAAAATGTCTCCTTTAGGAATGAAATTAACAGGTGCTTCTTATGTTAGTGCTAAAACAACCAAAGCATTTGAAGATGCCCTAAATGACGGTGTTACTATTAAGCAAGCTACCTCTGTACCTGTTGCGGTACCAGCGGCACAAGTAGTAGAAAAAATTGTAGAAGTAGAGAAGATAGTAGAGAAAATTGTCGAAGTTGAAAAAATTGTTTATTTAAATGCTGATGGCAGTATTGCTCAACCAAACGAGGTTAATGTGCCAGCTGCAGTGACTGGTGGAGCAGGTGCTGAAGATTTAGCCAACAGCATTGAACGTAGTGTTAGCCAGTTTGTTGATCATCAACAACAGCTATTAAACGTGCATGAACAATATATGCAAGGTCCAAAAGATTACGCTAAAACCTTTGATACTGTACTTTCTGCACAAGAAGGTGATGAGTTACCTGAAAGTTTAGATCGCACTTTAGGCATGTACCATGACTTCCAATCTGAGACTTTACGTGTTCATGAACAATATCTAAATAATCAAACAGATAATATGGCAGCCATGTTATCAACTAGTGATGCACCCGTTGTAGCAAAAAATGTAGAGAAAGTTGTTACACCTGCAGCACCTAAAGCATCAACTCCAGCTCCTGTAAAACCAGCAGCTCAAGTTTCAAAACCTGTTACTCAAGCGACTCCGGTAACGCCTGTAGTTACTAATACTCCAGTAGCGCCAGTACAAACAGTCGCTACTGCGGTAGCGATGGCACCTGTTGCTGAAACAGTTATTGCTGTTCCTGCGCAAGCTGCAGCAGTTGATTTAGCAAAAATCCAAACAGTGATGATGGAAGTTGTTGCTGAGAAAACAGGCTATCCAACAGAAATGTTAGAGCTTGAAATGGATATGGAAGCAGATTTAGGTATCGACTCTATTAAACGTGTTGAAATCTTAGGTTCAGTGCAAGAAACCATTCCAGACTTACCAGAGCTTAATCCAGAAGATTTAGCTGAGCTACGTACCTTAGGTGAAATCGTTAGCTACATGCAATCTAAAGTCTCTGCTGCACCAGCTGCTGTTGTAGAAAGTGCACCAGTTGCTGACACAAGTGCAGCACCTGCCATTGATACAGCTTACATCCAAAAAGTAATGATGGAAGTGGTTGCTGAGAAAACTGGTTATCCCGTTGATATGCTAGAGCTTGAAATGGACATGGAAGCAGATTTAGGTATCGACTCTATTAAACGTGTTGAAATCTTAGGTTCGGTTCAAGAAACCATTCCAGACTTACCAGAGCTTAATCCAGAAGATTTAGCTGAATTACGTACCTTAGGTGAAATCGTTAGCTACATGCAGTCTAAAGTATCTGCTCCTGTTGTAGAAAGCGCACCCGTAGCAGCTGTAAGCGCTGCACCTGCCATTGATACTGATTACATTCAAAAAGTAATGATGGACGTGGTTGCTGAGAAAACTGGTTACCCTGTTGATATGTTAGAGCTTGAAATGGACATGGAAGCAGATTTAGGTATTGACTCAATCAAACGCGTTGAAATTCTAGGGGCAGTTCAAGAAACGATTCCTGATTTACCTGAGCTTAACCCAGAAGATTTAGCTGAATTACGTACCTTAGGTGAAATTGTTAGCTATATGCAGTCTAAAGTATCTCCTGCGGAGCAGTTAATAGTTACGAGTAACGAAGTAAGCGCGGCACCGGCGATTGACACTGATTACATCCAAAAAGTGATGATGGAAGTGGTTGCTGAGAAAACAGGTTACCCAGTAGAAATGTTAGAGCTTGCCATGGATATGGAAGCAGACTTGGGTATTGATTCGATTAAACGTGTTGAGATTTTAGGGGCTGTTCAGGAAACGATTCCTGATTTACCAGAGCTTAATCCTGAAGATTTAGCAGAGCTACGTACCTTAGGCGAGATTGTAAGTTATATGCAATCTAAAGTTTCTCCGACGGAACCAACACCACCAGGTGCAAAAGCAAGTGTGCCAACAGCAGACAAAACAACTGAAGTTACGGCTGACTTTCAAGGAGCACCTAGTGCTACTGTAGAATTAACGGCTTTATCTTCAATTAATAAAATAGCTCAAGATGTAACAGGTGCTAATGCTTTAATCGTTGACGATGGCACAGGCGCAGCCGTTGCATTAAGTGGCAAACTAGTAAAAGCCGGTTGGAACGTTACCGCGTTAAAGCCTAACTGGATAACAGTTAACTCGAAAAAAGCTTTTGCTAAATCAGTTAACGTGATTGAAATTGGTAACAGTGATAAAACGCTTGATGAAGCGCAAGTTAGCGATATCATCGAGAAAAATGAACAACTTGATGCGGTGATATACTTACAATCTGGTAATCCAGTTGATGCTATTGCTTACCCAGAAGCGGCAAAACAAGGCTTAATGCTAGCGTTTATATTAGCGAAACTATCTAAAGTAAAAGCAGCAACCAAAGTACGTGCTTCATTTATGGTTGTTACACGTCAAGGTGGCGCGTTAGGTTTCGCCAATGGTGATGACAGTGCTGCACAAGTTAAAGCAGATGTTAATGCTGATTTAGTACAAGCAGGTTTAGCAGGCTTAGTTAAAACCATTAACCACGAATGGAATGCAGGTGAAGATAGCGTATTCTGTCGAGTAGTTGATTTGTCTGCTAAATTAGCGGCAGATAAAGCAGCAACAATGATCAGTGACGAATTATTGGATATTGATACTAGCTTTGTTGAAGTAGCTTATGACACAGATAACCTAAGTAATAACATTGGTACGCGATTAACCTTAACCGGTGTGGCTACTGATAGTTATCAATTAACAGCTGGGGAAAGCATTACCAGTGATTCAGTATTTTTAGTGAGTGGTGGCGCCAAAGGTGTAACAGCTCATTGTGTGATAGAAATAGCCAAACAGTATCAAGCTAAATTTATCTTATTAGGTCGTTCATCGTTTGATGATAACGAACCAAGTTGGGCGCAAGGTATTACTGACGAAGTTGCTTTGAAAAAAGCGGCGATGCAAGCCTTGATTGCTGCAGGTGACAAACCTACGCCAGTTAAAGTAACGCAATTTGTTCGTCCTGTTTTAGCAAATCGTGAAATTGCACAAACATTAAATGCAATTAAAGCCGCTGGCGGCCAAGCACACTATGTGGCAGCTGATGTAACTAACAGTAGCAGTGTTTCAGCAGCAGTAGCGCCAATCACCAAAGAGCTTGGAGAAGTTACTGGTATTATTCACGGTGCAGGTGTTTTAGCTGATAAGTTTATAGAGCAAAAAACACTGGCGGAATTTAATTCAGTTTATACAACCAAAATTGATGGTTTACTTTCTTTATTAGCGGCAACAACGGCGGAAAAAGTTAAACACTTAGTGTTGTTTTCGTCAGCGGCAGGTTTCCACGGAAATCCAGGGCAATCAGATTACTCTATCGCCAACGACATTTTAAATAAAACGGCTTATCGCTTTAAAGCGTTAAACCCTAATGCGCAAGTACTTAGTTTTAACTGGGGACCTTGGGATGGTGGCATGGTAACACCAGAGCTGAAACGTATGTTTAATGATCGCGGTGTTTATATTATTCCACTTGATGCCGGCGCTAAATTATTAGTGAGTGAGTTAGGGGCAAATAATAACCGTTGCGCACAAATCTTAGTAGGTAATGATTTGTCGAAAGATCAAGCGGGTACAGCTGCAAAAAAGCCACAAGTTAGTCGCTTAAACGTCAGTGTTAATAAAATACTTTTAGCGACTAACAATACTTTTTTAGCTGACCATATTATTGGCGAAGATAAAGTCTTCCCAACAGTATGTGCAATCGCGTGGATGCGTGATGCCAGTGAGCAAGCTTATCTAGATTATCACTATCAAGGCTTAGAGAATTACAAGCTGTTCAAAGGTGTCATCTTTGATGGTAGTGAAGCAAGTGAATATCAAATTGATATGAATGCTCAGGTTGTTGATGACGGTGCAAGCTTGACGGTTGATACAAAAATTTCAAGTTTTAATGCGCAAGGAAAAATCGTTTTCCATTATGGTGCTCAATTAGTGTTAACTAGTAAGCGTACTGTTAGCCCTGAGATTAATTTAACGATACCAACAACAGCCAAAAATGCACAAGCACTTTACAGCAATGGTACCTTATTTCACGGGCCTAGTTTGCAAGGTATTAATGAAGTACTTGAATGTAATGAGCAAGGTTTATTATTACGCTGCCAAGTACCTAGCGTAGCCAATGACAAACAAGGTGATTTCCCGTTAAGTAGCACTGGTGAGCAAAGTAACATTTTTGCTAATGATTTAGCGTACCAAGCGATGTTAGTTTGGGCGAAAAAAGAGTTAGGCTTAGGTAGCTTACCGTCAAGTACGCAAAGCTGGACTGTATACCGTGAAGTGACACTTAATGAATGTTTTTACCTGCAATTAACGGTTGTTAAAAGCTCGGGTAAAGGTAAGCAACGAGGCGCATTAACAGCAGATATACAGCTAATCAGCGAAGGTAATCAAGTATTGAGTGAGATAAAGTCAGCCAAAGTGACCGCCAGTGCTAATTTAAATGATTTATTTTTGCCAAAAACACTTAGTGAGACGGCTCTTACTGAGAAAGAAGTATAATGACAATGAGTAATTACAACAGTGCCATTATCGGACTTGATGCTCAGTTTATTAACCAGAATAGTGTTCAGCAAGATATCGATCGTGTTGAGCGCGCACTTTATTTAGGTAAAGAACAAGGTCAAAGCACCTCAGAATCGCATGAACAAATCAATAGTATTTCTGGCATTGCGACTAGTGATATTCAACAAGCCGTAGCTCGTATGGCATTGGCTAACCAAGTTAGCAGTGCTGATATTAAGCTAGTATTGGTTGATCAAGACAATACAAACTTGCTTGAAAATGTATTGGTAGTTAATTCGCTAGCCCAAGCATTGCAGCAAGTAGACTTATTACTTGCTGATAATCATTTAGTGGCACTAGTTGGCGTTAACTTAGCTGAGCAATTAGCCTCAGAAAGTGAGCAGCTAGTACAAGCAACGCAAGCGACTATAAGCTTTGATGAAAGTTTTACGGCGTATCAGCATTGTTATGGCATTGCCGCTTTATTGTTTTCATCTTCTAGTTTTGCTCAAGTAAATAACAGTTATGTTTATTCATGGGTTAAAAGTTTTGCTGTTGGGGATGATATTCATACAACGACGCAGTCAGCTTTGCAAAAGGCTAATGTTAAATCGTGTGATATTGGTTTAGTTGAAGTCTCAGGTTTAAGTGATAAAAACTTTGCTGTGCAAGAATCTAGCGCATTAATATCAAGCTATGAGCATGATGATAAGCTATCTGCTGCAATAACTTGTGCGCGTAGTGTTACGGGTGAAGGTAAAGGATTTTCGCAAGTATTAGGTTTACTACGCACTGTTATCGCATTGCAGCAACGCTATATTCCCGCTATTAGTGATTGGCAGCAGCCACAAGCAAGTGAGTTAGCACAATGGCAAAACTCAGTTTTTTATTTTCCTACAGAATCTCGCCCTTGGTACCCTCATGTTGATGGTAGTGCTCACCTTGCAGCTTATAGTTGTTTAACAACAAATACTGCTGAGAAAACCGATTACTGTCATGTGGTGTTAGCTGAAAATAAAATGACTCATTCATCTGAAAAGCATCCAGCGGATGATATTCGTCGTAATGGTTTTATTGCCTGTAGTGATCTGCAGTTAGTACTTATTAGTGGTAGTGATCAAAGCACTTTACTAGCAAAGTTAGATACTGTTGAAACTCAACTTGAAGCAAACGAGAGTGAAATAAAACAGCTGGCATTAGAGTGCTACCACAGTTACCAGTCGAAAGCAGAAAGTGATAGCTATACTATTGCCTTGTTATGTGAATCAAAAGCAGAATTAATTAAAGAAATTCAATTAGCCAAAGTGGGCATTGTTAGCGCACTCTCTTCTGAAAATGCTAATAATGAATGGCGTACACCTAAAGGTAGCTATTTTAGCGCTACGCCAGTGAACACGGATGAAAAAGCCGGTAATGTGACCTTCTTATATCCAGGTATTGGTGCAACTTATGTTGGTTTAGGTCGTGATTTATTCCATTTATTTCCGGAAATACACCAAGACGTTGCTGATCTAGCGGATGATATTGGCGCGAGTTTAAAAGATAAACTATTAAACCCACGTACCATTGTTCGTCCTGATTTTAAAGAACTTAAACAACTTGATTTAAATCTTAGAGGCAGCTTAGCTGATATCGCAGAAGCGGGTGTTGGTTTTGCCTGTGTATTTACCAAAGTGTTTGAAAATGTGTTTAATGTTAAAGCTGACTACGCCACCGGTTACTCTATGGGTGAAGTTAGCATGTATGCAGCGCTTGGTGCTTGGCAACAGCCCGGTTTAATGAGCGCTCGTTTAGCTAATTCAGACACTTTCAATCATCGCCTTTGCGGTGAGTTATTAACTTTGCGCGAACATTGGGGCTTGGATGAAAGTACCCAAGATGAATTGATTTGGGAAACTTACACCATTAAAGCAACCCTTGATGACTTCATCAAAGCAAGCGAGGGTGAAGAACGTGTTTATTGCACCATAGTGAATACGCCAGATAGTTTATTAGTGGCAGGTTATCCAGAAGATTGTTTACGTGTGATTAAAAAAATAGGTGTTCGTGCTATGCCATTAAATATGGCTAATGCTATCCACAGCGCACCTGCAAATAAAGAACATGATGACATGGTTAAGCTATACACCATGGATGTAACACCACGTTTAACAACAAAAATGTATTCAAGTTCTTGTTATTTACCTATCCCTCAACTGAGTAAAGCTATTGCTCACAGTGTGGCTAAATGTCTTTGTGATCGCGTAGATTTTCCACGTTTGATCAATACCTTGCATGACAAAGGTGCACGAGTATTTATTGAAATGGGACCTGGGCGCTCGCTATGTAGTTGGGTAGATAAAACATTAGATTATGCTGAAAAATCATCAGCTAATTCAGCGAGTGATAATGCAAATAAAGCACGAGTTGCCGTACCGGTAAATGCCAAAGGCACAAGTGACGAATTAACATATTTAAGAGCGATTGCAAAACTAACTAGCCACGGTGTGAAGCTTGATCTTCAAACCTTGTTTACTGGCTCAATTATTGTCGCTAAAAAAGAATTATAAAACTTTCGAGGAAAGTATGGAAAATATTGCTGTAGTAGGTATTGCTAATTTATTCCCAGGATCTTCTGCGCCAGAAGAATTTTGGCAACAATTACTTAAAAAACAAGATTGCAGAAGCAAAGCAACCAGTGAACAAATGGGTGTTGATCCTGACAAATATACAGGTAAAAAGGGTGATACCGATAAGTTTTATTGTGTACACGGCGGTTATATTCGAGACTTTAATTTTGACGCCAGTGCTTTTGTTGCTAATAATCAACAGGGGCAGGCTAATAATCAAAATGGCTTAACAACGGATTACTTAAACCAGTTAGATGATTTAAATCAGTGGGCACTATATGTAACCCAGCAAGCCTTAACCGATGCAGGTTATTGGGGCAGTGATAAACTTGAAGATTGTGGCGTTATTTTAGGTAACTTATCGTTTCCGACAAAATCATCAAATCATTTATTTATGCCCCTTTATCACCAAGTAGTTGATGGCGCTTTAAAACAGGCTTTGAATAACGACTTTCAATTAAGCCATTTTTCTGAAACTGATATCGCGCAAAAAGATATTCATGCAGATAATGCTTTAGTGGCTGGTTACCCTGCAGCGTTACTTGCTAAAGCAGCAGGGCTAGGTGGAACACATTTTGCTCTTGATGCAGCTTGTGCATCTAGTTGTTATTCAGTGAAGTTGGCCTGTGATTACTTACACACAGGTAAAGCTGACATGATGTTAGCGGGCGCAGTTTCTGGCTCTGATCCTATGTTTGTTAATATGGGCTTTTCAATTTTCCAAGCTTATCCTGCGAATAATATTCACGCCCCGTTTGACAAAAACTCGCAAGGTTTATTTGCTGGCGAAGGCGCTGGCATGATGGTACTTAAACGCCATAGTGATGCGGTACGTGATGGCGATAAAATTCACGCTATTATTAAAGGTGGCGCGTTATCTAATGATGGTAAAGGTGAGTTTGTTCTAAGCCCAAATACTAAAGGGCAAGTGCTTGTTTATGAACGTGCTTATGATGATGCTGATGTTGATCCTCGTGATGTTGACTACATTGAATGTCACGCAACAGGTACGCCTAAAGGGGATAACGTTGAGCTAGGTTCAATGGATACCTTCTTCAGCCGCTTTCCAAGAGAAAATGGCAACAAGCCACTACTTGGCTCAGTTAAATCTAACTTAGGTCACTTACTTACCGCAGCAGGTATGCCGGGCATGACCAAAGCAATTTGGGCTTTGAATGAAGCTAAAATACCTGCAACCATTAATTTAAACGAACCACTTAGCTCTAAAAATGGTTATTTATCTGGCGCACAAATGCCGACAGATACCATCGATTGGCCGCAAGAAAACAGCACTAAACCACGCACTGCGGGTGTGAGTGTTTTTGGTTTTGGTGGTTCCAATGCTCATTTGGTTTTACAGCAGCCGAGTCAAAACCTAGAGCCTATAACAACAAAAGCCAAAGATCGTGAGCCGTTAGCCATTATTGGTATGGATGCACACTTTGGCGGGGCTAAAGATTTAGCTAGCTTTAAAACGTTGATAGAAACAAACGGCAATACCTTTAGAGAATTGCCAAGTAAGCGTTGGAAAGGTATTGAGCAAAATAGCCAAGTAATGAATGCCTTATCGTTAACTAAAGCACCCAAAGGTGGTTATGTTGAAGAATTTGATATTGATTTCTTACGCTTTAAAGTACCGCCAAATGAGCAAGACTGTTTAATTCCTCAACAACTGATGATGATGAAAGTTGCTGATAATGCCGCTAAAGATGCTGGCCTTAAAGAAGGCAGCAATGTTGCCGTATTAGTGGCAATGGGCATCGAGCTTGAACTTCATCAGTATCGTGGTCGCGTTAATTTAAGTACACAAATTGAAGAAAGCTTATTACAGCAAGGTGTTACCTTAACTGACGAGCAACGTGAAACCTTAACTAACATTGCCAAAGATGGCGTTGCTTTTGCTGCGCAGCTTAACCAATATACCAGTTTTATTGGTAATATCATGGCGTCACGTATCTCAGCCTTATGGGATTTCTCAGGTCCAGCCATTACCTTATCAGCAGAAGAAAACTCTGTTTATCGTTGTGTGGAATTGGCTGAAAACCTATTCCAAACATCTGATATTGATGCCGTTGTTATTGCCTCGGTTGATTTAGCTGGCTCAGTAGAAAATATCACCCTGAGACAACATTACGGTAACGTTTCTGTTGAAGCAAAAGCGACAAGTAATGTGCTTGAACAAGGCCAATGGCTTGTCGGTGAAGGCGCGGCCGCATTTGTGGTTAAGCCTGCATCGAAAGTTACTGAGCAACAGATTTATGCCAATATTGATAGCTTAAGCTTTGCTAATGGTACGGATGATAAAGCTATTACCACCGCTGCTAATAAAGCGTTAGCACTTGCCGGCATTAATGCAGCAGATATAAGTGAAGTAGAAGCGCATGCTAGTGGCTTTGGCCGTGAAAATTCAGCTGAAAATCAAGTGTTACCTAAACTGTATTCAGGCAAAGTAATTAGCTCGGTTAAAAGTAATATTGGTCATACTTTTAATGCTTCGGGTATTGCCAGCATTGTTAAAACGGCACTGGTTTTAGATAAGCGTACTACGCATAAATCAGCTATTGCAATTAGTGGCTTAGGCAAAGATGAAAGTTGTGCTCATTTGATTTTATCATCGAGCAAACAATCTCACCAAAGTGCACCTGCACCCACAGGTAAGCAACGCCCTAAATTAATTAAAACCATTAGCTTGGGTGGCAATTCAATTTATGATGCCATTATTAATCAGAGTAAATGTGCGGAAATGGCGAGTGTTAAACAGTCATTTACCGGCAAAGTACTAGCAAACGTTAAACAAGGTATCAACTTGAGTAACTTAACACCTAAGGCTGTTAGCCAGTTAACTGCTCAAGCCCAAATAAAAGCTCAAGAACAAGCTAACACAGAAAGTATGAGCACAACTCAAGCCAAAGCACGATCAACTATCGTTACTGGAGCAAAAGTGAAAAGTATCTCACAAGCGACTACAAAACATAATGTCGATGTTAAACATCAGGCGAGTAAAGAAATTTATCAAGAGTCTGCTACGCATCAAGCATTTTTAACTACGCGTCAAATGGCGGGACAGCAGATTTCTAAACTGATAGAAATGCAAGCCAATGTCAGTGCCAATACTGGATTTAAAATACCTGCTTATCGTGCAGAAGCTACACCTGCAATAACTCAAACACCTGAGTTATCAGTAGTAACTGAAAATACGCACACCGATGATTTAGTGGCTGTTAATGAACATTGGGCTAATGAATCAGGCTTCCAAATCAAGGGCCCTGATGGTTACCATTACCCACCATTGCAACTGGAAGAGCGTTTTAATCAACCAAAAGAAATTATTTGGGATACTGCTGATTTAGTCGAGTTTGCCGAAGGTGATATTGCAAAAGTTTTTGGTGATGAGTTTAAAATAATCGATAGCTATTCGCGCCGCGTTCGCTTACCTACCACAGATTACTTATTAGTATCGCGTGTCACTGAGCTAGAAGCGACAGTGAACGAATATAAAAAATCTTACATGTGCACCGAGTACGATATTCCTGTTGATGCACCATTTTTAATTGATGGTCAAATTCCATGGTCAGTATCGGTAGAATCAGGCCAATGTGATTTATTGTTAATCTCTTATATTGGTATCGATTTTCAAGCCAAAGGTGAGCGTGTTTATCGTTTACTTGATTGTGAGTTAACTTTCTTAGAAGAAATGGCCTTTGGTGGTGAAACACTGCGCTATGAAATTCACATTGACTCATACGCGAGAAATGGCGAACAACTATTATTCTTCTTCCACTACGATTGTTATGTTGGCGACAAGAAAGTATTAATCATGCGCAATGGTTGTGCTGGTTTCTTCACTGATGAAGAGCTTGCTGACGGTAAAGGCGTTATCTTAAATGATAAAGACAAAGCTGAATTAGCTAATGCCGTTAAAACGGACTTCACGCCATTAATTACCAATATTGATGCAGCTAAACAAGCCAAACAACATTTCGATTATAACGATATGATGAAGTTGGTTGATGGTGATGTTGCTGGCTGTTTTGGTGAAGAATATAACCAACAAGGTCGTAACCCGTCATTAAAATTCTCGTCGAAAAAGTTCTTAATGATTGAGCGCATTACTAAAATTGATGCCAAGGGTGGTCATTGGGGCTTAGGTTTATTAGAAGGCCAAAAAGATTTAGATCCACAGCACTGGTACTTCCCATGTCACTTCAAAGGTGATCAAGTTATGGCTGGCTCATTAATGAGTGAAGGCTGTGGCCAAATGGCGATGTTCTTAATGCTTAAATTAGGTATGCACGCGAATGTGAATAACGCGCGTTTCCAACCTATGCCAGGTGAATCACAAACGGTACGTTGTCGTGGGCAAGTTATTCCACAGCACAATACATTAACGTATCGCATGGAAGTCACCGAAATGGGTATGAAACCTTACCCATTCTTAAAAGCTAATATTGAAATAATTCTTGATGGCAAAGCGGTTGTTGATTTTAAAAATCTATGTGTAATGATCACCGAGCAAGATGAAAACTCGCCTTACCCAGTAAGCTTGCCTGACAATGTGCAATTAATGACTCAAAGCATTGCGAGTAATGAGACGGCTAGTGAAAGCACTACCAATATTACAACTAATAGCGTTGAGCTTGATGAGCGTGGTGTTGAACCATTCAAACACATTGAACGTCCGTTAATGAAAGTGATGTCGGATCTTAATGCACCAAAAGAGAAGGGCGTTACGCCAATTCAACATTTTGAAGCGCCAATGGTTGCTGGACAAAATCGTGTGCCAAACCAAGCACCGTTTACACCATGGCACATGTTTGAATTTGCTACTGGTGATATCTCAAAATGTTTTGGTCCTGACTTTGATGTATATAAAGGTAGAATTCCGCCGCGTACGCCATGTGGTGATTTACAAGTTGTAACGCAAGTGGTTGAAGTACAAGGCACACGTCTTGATCTGAAAAAGACTTCTAGCTGTATTGCTGAATACTTTGTGCCAAGTGACGCTTGGTATTTCACTAAAAACAGTGTTGAAAACTGGATGCCATATTCATTAATTATGGAAATTGCATTACAACCGAATGGCTTTATTTCAGGCTATATGGGCACAACATTAAAATACCCTGAAAAAGATTTATTCTTCCGTAACTTAGACGGCAGTGGCGACTTAATTAAGCAGGTTGATTTACGCAATAAAACTATTGTTAATAAATCAGTATTGTTGAGCACCACCATGGCTGGCGGCATGATAGTACAGAGCTTCACCTTTGAGCTTTATGTTAAAGATGAAAACTGTGCAGCGCAATCACTTGAAAAGCATGATTTATTCTATAAAGGTACGGCTGTTTTTGGTTACTTTGGCGGTGATGCATTAACTAACCAACTTGGTATAGATAACGGCAGAACAACGTATCCTTGGTTTGAAGATAACAACACGCCAAAATCTGATATTGAAGTGATTGATTTATCGAATAATGATTTAGCACTTTATCAAGCGCCAAACAACAAGCCGCATTATAAATTGGCCGGTGGTCAAATGAACTTCATTGATACCGTATCAATTGTTGAAGGTGGTGGTAAAGCTGGCGTTGCTTATGTGCATGGTGAACGTACTATTGATGCAACCGATTGGTTCTTCCGTTATCACTTCCATCAAGATCCTGTTATGCCAGGTTCATTAGGTGTTGAAGCGATTATTGAGTTAATGCAAACCTACGCACTGAAAAATGACTTAGGTAAAGACTTTACTAACCCAAGATTTATTGCACCAACAACGTTAGTTAAATGGAAATATCGTGGTCAAATTACGCCATTAAATAAACAAATGTCACTTGATGTTCATATCACTGACATCATTCGAACTGATGGCGAAGTGCGTTTAGTAGGTGATGCCAACTTATCGAAAGATGGCCTAAGAATATATGAAGTGAAAGATATTGTATTGTCACTCATCGAAGCGTAAATAACAGCTCACCTCATTGCCATTTGGCACTGTAGCAGCATCAGAAATACTCATTGGTAGGCACCAATTCTGTGTTTCTTCTTTGCTACAGCACCAAGTGGCTGTGAGCTAAACTATTATTGAGTTATTACTATTTGTTAGTGAATAAGTTTATTGCTAACTGATAACGAAAAGAAAAACAGGAACAAATATGTCAAACCTAGATTTTAATAATAACAACGCCATTGATTGGGCGTGGCAAGTTGATAGTAACAATATAAAAACCGATAGCAGTGCTATCAAAACTGCGTTAATGGATTTAACTGCGCCTGTTTACGTTGCTAAAAAAGGAAGTGAGTTTGGTTTAGTGAATGCTACATCAACATCAGGTGCTAGCGATGTATTAGCCTTTGCTCAAAAGCTAAACCCTGAAGATTTAGGTGATGAAGCTTACAAAAAGCAACACGGCGTTAAATATGCTTATCATGGCGGCGCTATGGCTAATGGTATTGCGTCTGTTGAGTTAGTGGTTGCCTTAGGCAAAGCAGGATTTTTATGTTCATTTGGCGCAGCTGGGTTAGTGCCTGACGCGGTAGAAGATGCGATTCGTCGTATTCAAGCAGAATTACCTAATGGCCCTTATGCAGTGAATTTAATTCATGCACCAGCAGAAGAAGCACTAGAACGTGGCGCGGTTGAGCGTTTTATTAAGCTAGGCGTTAAAACAGTTGAAGCATCAGCTTATTTAGGTTTGACCGAGCATATTGTTTGGTATCGTGTTGCCGGTCTTTCAAAAAATGCAGATGGCACTGTGAATATTGGCAATAAAGTGATTGCTAAAGTGTCTCGTACCGAAGTCGGTCGCCGCTTTATGGAGCCAGCACCACAAAAATTCCTTGATAAGCTATTAGCACAAGGCAAGATCACTCCAGAGCAAGCAGAGCTATCTAAACTTGTACCGATGGCCGATGATATTACTGCTGAAGCTGACTCCGGTGGTCATACCGATAATCGTCCATTCTTAACCTTATTACCAACCATCATTGCCCTTCGTGATGAAGTACAAGCACAATATAACTTTTCACCAGCACTTCGCGTAGGCGCAGGTGGTGGTATCGGTACGCCAGAAGCAACGCTTGCTGCCTTTAATATGGGCGCAGCATATATTGTACTAGGTTCAGTGAACCAAGCGTGTGTAGAAGCAGGCGCTTCTGAATACACACGTAAGTTATTGGCTAATGTTGAAATGGCTGATGTTACTATGGCTCCGGCTGCCGATATGTTTGAAATGGGAGTTAAATTACAGGTTGTTAAGCGCGGTTCTATGTTCGCTATGCGTGCTAAAAAGCTATACGACTTATATGTTGCATACGACTCTATTGAAGATATTCCAAGTGACGAGCGAGTGAAAATTGAAAAACAAGTTTTCCGTTCAAACTTAGATGATGTATGGGCAGGTACCGAAGCCTTTTTCCAAGAGCGTGATCCAGAAATGTTAGCACGTGCGCAATCAAGCCCTAAGCGTAAAATGGCATTAATATTCCGTTGGTACTTAGGTTTAAGCTCTCGTTGGTCAAATACTGGTGAGAAGGGGCGTGAAATGGATTATCAAATTTGGGCAGGTCCAAGTTTAGGTGCCTTTAATAGCTGGGTAAAAGGTAGTTATTTAGAAGATTATACGCGTCGTGGCGCGGTTGATGTGGCTTTGCATATGTTAAAAGGCGCTGCGTATTTACAACGTGTTAATCAGCTTAAATTACAAGGCGTAAGTTTATCTACTGAGTTAGCGAGTTATAAAACTTCTGACTAATCGAGGTTAATTTAACTAAAAAGTTGATAGTTATTTAAGAAGCTCACATCATTTGTAGAAATGAGTGAGCTTTTTTATTTTATATAAGCTCTCTATGAATTGTCACAAATAATAATAAACGGGTTACAGGATGATAAAACCTGTATATTAGTTACGTTTGGTGAGTGCCTCTAATTTGCTAAATAAATCTTCTGTATGATCATTAATGCCATATTGCGGACATTTGCGACAATTCACTTTAATAAAATTTAGATTAGGTAATATAATAAAACCTGACAAATAGACATTATGGAAGTGTGTATTCATCTACATCAAATTTCAAATCGATTAAATCGACAACTCTTTCAAATTTTTCATCCATAATGAAAGTTATTGCACCTGACACTGCTACTGAAGTGCCCCATGATTTTTCAATCAATTGTGGGCAATCAAGTTCAATGTCGTCTATTTCAATATCTTGATAGGAAACCTCAAAGTTAACAGAAATGTTTCCAGAAAAAACAGCGGTGCAACCTGTAGGGCTGTATGAAAGCACATAAAATTCATTTAAACGGGAGTGCTTGCTATCTATTTTAAGGTCACTTATGTGTGCATCCCATCCAAATTCATAGTTAAATTTATACTTCAAAAAAGTGCTATGAATTGCTTTTGTTATATCAGAACTTCTTGATAAAGCTCTTTTGATGCTGATAATTCGATTTACATCAGGGTTATGCGATTCAGAAAAAGCCAAAATATTTTCGAAATGAACCAGCTCTGAAGATACCTCACAAGCGCTTTTTAAATCACCATCACCCGAAATAATGGCAACTCTAGATCTAATTGATTTTTGATATTGTTGTATTATTGATAAAGATATTGCATCAATAAATTCATTTGGTTTTTTTACTGAAAAAGGAGGTTCATGAAACTCCCAACAACGCATAACATTTGTCATGTCTAACTCACTATAATCCAGCCTTTCTACTTCAAACAGCGTGAGAAATTCATCATAGTCAGCTAAAAGCCCTTTATACAATTCATTAACAAGCTCTTTTCCTGAGTATATATTTAGGTGCCAGAAATTCAATTTTTTTAAAAGGAACGATTTCGAGTTTACCGCTTTTAGAGCTGCTACATTCTCTGACGCCATGTTATGCATGTGTCGTTTAATTTCAATTTCTACTGGCTTTGGGATGATCAATGTGATTTTCGAACGCTTAGCTACCTCTTTAATGGCATCGATTCGTGCTGCAGAGAAGTTAAAGCCAACACCACGAAAAATATTTGTATCGATAAAGATGATATTAGGAGTGGACATTACTTTCAGTATCTTAGAATAATATATATAGATAATAACGCATTAGAAAAAGTATTGAAAAAAATTAGACTAATGCCTCCTTTGCGTCTTGTCTTTATTCTCTGGTAATTTTTGAACTTCAGCGCTTAATTAACCAAACCAGTCGATGAACCAACTAGGCTTGCACCTTCAAAAGCGCCTTTAATCAAAAAGATATAAATAGTGGAAGTGAATGAGGTGCCAACAATGATGCCGATTAGAATACTTCTTAGGCGAATGTTAATAATGGATAAGAAGTAAATTAGGATATTGATTGAAATACCTGGAATAAAACACAGCGAAAAAATGATGGGAATTTCTTTGTTTTTGATTTTTTCTTCGTAATCTAGAATTTTTTGTGGAATTTTAAAATTAAGTTTGTGGGCAAAATTATAGATAATTAAACAGTAACAAAAAATAGCAATTTGGATGGCAATAAAAACCTGAACCGCAGAGAAAACATAAATCCCTGCAATTAAAAAAGCGGTACCGGGAATAAGAGTGAGTCCGCGAACAATTAAAATTAAGATATAAACGAGATAAGAAATTAAAAAATTTTCGCCTGTTAATAGCGCCTTTAACATCTCAGGGTTTAAAAAATCTTCTTGGCGCCAAGCGTAAATCAGTAAGCCAATATTAAGCAATATAAAGATATAAAATAACTTTTTCTTGGTGCTACTACTCATATTTTTGTTACTGACTATCTAAGGGGATTATTGTTGATTGTTAAGACCGAAGCTTAAGTGAAAAACTTCCTTAAATAGATGATATTTTAGGAAGTAGAATCAATAATCATTTTCGATTTCTATTACTTTAAACGAATACCACCTTTTTCAATGGTTATCTTGCCATTTTTCATCAGGTTACCAATGGTGGCTTTAAAGGTTTTCTTACTAACGCCAAGTACTCTTTTAATTAGCTCTGGGTCGCTTTTATCGTGTAGTGGGCTAAAACCATCACTATCACGTATATGCTGTAATAATTTCTCAGAAAAATCATTAACTTTATTTTTACTACCGCGCGATAAAATTAAATCTAAACGTCCATCTTCACGCACTTGCTTGATGTAACCATCAATTTTTCTGCCTATACGTAATGGCTGAAAGATCTCATTGTCGTAGAGTAATCCCCAATGTAAGTCATTCACTATGGCTTTAAAGCCTAAGTCTGTTTTACCACCAATGATAAGCTTTACTTTATCGCCTTGTTGATATTCAGCTGGCCAAATATCAATAAATTTATCTAGCTTACTTGAAGCCGCAATACGGTCAGTATGCTGGTCTAGATAAATACGTACTAAATAATATTTACCAACTTCCATGTCAGAGTGTTGTTGGTTGTAAGGAACCAGTAAGTCTTTGGGTAAGCCCCAATCTAAAAAGGCGCCCATTTTATTTACTTGCACCACTTTTAGTGAGACAAATTCACCCACTTCACCGTAGGCTTTTTCTGTTGTAGCAACTAATCGTTCAGCACCATCAACATAGATAAAAACACGCATGCTATTACCTACATTACATTCTTCAGGCATAAAGCGTTTAGGTAGTAATATTTCCCCTAATTCACCGCCGTCAAGATAAGCACCGTTTTCAGCTAGTGCAATAATGCGTAAAGTATTGTATTTGCCTATTTCAGCGTTTGAGTCTGGAGTTGATTGTGTCATTAAATTGCCAAGTAGAGATAAGTGTTAGTAACTGCTGTGGCATATAATAACCGATATTGCTCCTTACTGCTTTTCATTTTTAAGATGAAATTCTTCAGCTGTAATTTTTGTGGCGATATACTCGCTGTGTCTTAGGTGTAATAAATCAGCAATCTTTCTAATGATGTGCTCTTCAATATTGGCAAGTTCACCGTCAGCATAGGCGACCTTCCATAAAAGCGTGACTATCTTGATACGTTCATCAAGTGAATAGTATTGATTGATTTTTGAAGTGAATTGATAAAAGTCACTGGCATTTTCACTTAACTCAAATGCTTTTGTTAGAATCTCTGATACTTCTACTGTTGTTAACTTAAACTGCTCTTGTAAAATAAGGCTGAGAGCTTCTTGTTCCTCTTCAGTAAAAGCGCTATCAGCTCGCATTACTTCGCATAATAAAACAGCACAACAAATTTCTAATGACAATTCAGTATCTTTTTTTGGTTCGATTGTCTCTTGAAAATCGTCAACTAACTTATTAAAGAATACGCTAATTTTATTTAGCATCTTTATTTCCTTTTATGTTTCAAATAACTAGTTATTTTGCCCACTAATATTTTATAAATGTTTAAAAAGTGGTGAAAAAAACCAAATAGTTAATAGGTATTTTAGTTTAGGTTATTTTATTTGTAAAAACAGCAAAAAAACAATAGTTATTAAGTTAATGAAATGTAAGAATTTATACTTTATTCTTGCTTAAATGTTAATTTTTTTTGCAAGTAGGCGTGCATTTTGTAATAGACAGTTACAACTTTGTGATAATTGATAGTAATAATTTCGCTATTATTTATGACATAAAATGGTGTAACTGCCTACTCAGTAATGACATTAATTACTTCTATCATTTAGTGCAAGTTGCAAATATACACGTTGTTCAACGTTAAACAGATTATGAAGGGACGATATAGTGGCACACAAAAAACAAATAATAATACCTATTGCCATTTTAGGGGCAGGCATTGCAGCATTTATGGGATTCTCTAGCCTGAAAAACCCACCAGAAGAAAAAGCTGCTGTTGATAATACGCCTATTGTTGCGGTAGAAGATATTGCCGTAGCGCCAATGACTTTACATGTAAGCTCTTACGGAATCATTAAGCCAAAATATGAAACATCGTTAGTCGCACAGGTTAACGGTGAAATTGTAGAGTTAGATGATACGTTTGTTCGTGGTGGTTTTGTTAAGAAAGGGCAGTTATTAGCTCGTATTGATCCAAATGACTACCATGCGGCGTTAATTGATGCACAAGCAGATATGGCATCAGCTAGAGCAGCATTAGAACAAGAAGTCGCACAAGGTAAGGTTGCTGAACGTGAATGGAAGCTCATAACGGACTCTTCTCCTACTGAATTAAGTTTACGTAAACCTCAATTAGCACAAGAACTTGCGCGGGTTAAATCAGCACAGGCTGCTATTTTACGTGCAAAGCGTAACTTACAGCGTACTGAGATTAGAGCGCCTTATGATGCCATGATTGATAATCGAATGATTGGTTTAGGTTCTTTTGTTGGTGTTGGTACTGACATAGGTAAGTTATTGGGAACAGCTATAGCGGAAGTTCGATTACCTGTTGCGGATAATCAACTTCAGTTTCTTATTGATCAAGGCCATGATGCAACGGTTAAATTAATAGGTACTTATGCAGGTAAAAGTGTTGAATGGTCTGCTCACATCGCTCGTAGTGAAGGTGTGGTAGATAACCAAAGTCGTATGACTTATCTAGTTGCTGAAATTAAAAATCCTTATTTACTCAAAGGAAAGCTAGTCAACAAAAACGCTAACTCAAATACTAATTCTCTTATGCCTCTGCGTTTTGGTTCTTATGTTCAGGCTGAGATATTAGGTCAAGAAGTTGAGAATGCTAGTATCATACCGCGCTATTTGGTTGTTGATAATAAAGTTGGTTTGCTAAGTAGTGACTCAACATTACATTACGCGGCAATTGATATAGTACGCCAACAAGGCGCTAATGTTTTAGTTTCTGGTGGTTTACTTGATGGTGATAAATTAATAGTGTCGGCGTTAGAATATCCTGTTGATGGTATGAAGCTTGCACTAATTTCTGATAAAAAAGAATCACCGGATGCAAATACTGAAGTACAAATTGTTAGTGCTGATAATGAAGGAGAATAGTAATGACTACACATTCTCAAGATGATGCTACCAATATGTCAGTCAATAATTCGGATGATGTAAATGACCACAGCGGTAAGAAAATAGACACCAGCATAGATACTAATAAAGGTATTATTGCTTGGTTTGCTCGTAATAGTATTGCTGCAAATTTATTAATGGTTTTTATTTTAATTGGTGGTGGCTTAACTGCGCTAACGATTAATAAACAAATGTTTCCTCAGCTTGAACTTAACTGGATATCTTATGCTGCGCCTTATCCGGGTGCTGCTCCACAAGAGGTTGAAGAAGGGATTACCATTAAGATAGAAGAAGCCCTGAAATCAGTGCAGGGTATTAAAAGAGTTATATCCTATTCTAATCGTAACTACTCAAATGGTTGGTTGGAAGTTGAACTTGACTACGATCCACAAGTTGTTCTTGAAGAAGTGAAGTCTGCCATTGATGCTATTCCAAGCTTTCCTGACGGCATGGAGCGAATTAAGGTTGAGCGTGAAAAGTTTCGTCAAGAAGTTATGTACATTAGTCTATATGGTGATTTAACTAATGGTGAATTAAAAGAGTTAGGTCGAAAAATTCACCATGAAATTCAACAGCTTCCTGGTATTAGTATTTCTGAATTATTCAGTGGTTTGTCATATGAAATTTCTATTGAAGTAAGTAAAGATAAGCTACGTGAATATAACTTAAGCTTTAATGATGTAGCTAATTCGGTTCGTAATTATTCTCGTAATATGTCAGCAGGGCAAATCCGTGCAACGAATGGTTATATTAACTTAAGAGTTGAGAACCAAGCTTATCGCGGGCATGAATTTGAACAAATTCCACTGATTACACTGGCTGATGGCACTAAAATTTTACTAGGAGAAGTCGCCACTATTATTGATGGGTTTGAGGAAGGCTTACAATACTCTAAATTTAATGGTGAAAACTCGGTAACGCTCTTTATCGGTGCGTCAGAAATTCAAAGTATCACTGAAATTGCTGAACTTATGAATACCTATGTTGAGGAAAAATCGGCAGTTCTACCTGAAGGTGTAAAATTAGAAACTTGGGTTGATATGACCTATTACCTAAATGGTCGCTTAAATATGATGTTAGACAACATGAAAAGCGGTGCGGTATTAGTGTTCTTGTTGTTAGCCTTATTTCTTCGTGTACGTTTAGCTTTTTGGGTAATGATGGGCTTACCTGTTTGTTTCTTGGGTACCTTGTTATTAATGCCAGTAGAGTTCATTAATATTACGATTAACGTTATTAGTTTGTTCGCCTTTATTCTTGTCTTAGGTATTGTCGTTGATGATGCCATCGTTATGGGAGAAAGTGCTCATGATGAAATAGAAGAGCATGGCCATTCGACAGAAAATGTTATACGAGGTGTTAAGCGTGTAGCTATGCCAGCAACCTTTGGCGTGTTAACAACAATTGCCGTATTTGTACCATTCTTATTTGGTGAAGGGCCTTCTTCAGCCTTTGGTAAAGCCATTGGTGGCGTGGTTATCTTTTGTTTGATTTTCTCTTTGATTGAGTCAAAACTTATTTTGCCTGCTCATTTAGTAAAAATGAAAACCAAAGAGTTTAATCCGAAAAACCCGCTGGATAGGTTGCGTCGTTTCATTGATACCAAGTTGAAGAACTTCATTCACAATGTTTATAAACCGTCACTCGCATTATTTATTGAATATCGTTATGCCGTGTTGATGTTTTTTATCAGTTTAATGTTGTTAAGTGCCGGTTTATTTAGTGGTGGTTTTGTGCGCTATATTGGTCAACCTAAAATTCCTCATGATTTTCCTCGAATCAGTATTGAAATGAATATTGATGCGTCAGAAAAATCAACCTTGGATACGTTACTTAATATACAGCGAACAATTTTTACGGTAGATAAAGATATTGAAAGTAAGTACGGCGTGTCAATGATTTCTGATATGCAAGTAGATTTGCGTAGCAGAACGAGTGGACAAGTTATGGTGAAATTGGTTATTCCAGAAGAAAGACCGATTAATACCTTTGAGCTTGCAGATTTATGGCGTCAAGCTATTCCAAATTACCCCGGTGTTAAAACCCTAGATATTAGCGATAACTTATTTGGGGGAGGGCGTGAAGATGGTGACGTTGCCTTTAGACTTGAAAGCACAGACGATGCTCAATTACTTGCCGCAGCACAAGAGTTAAAACGTAAACTGAACACCATTAAAGGTGTTGGTGATGTTAACGACTCACGTCAAACGAGTGCGAAAGAAGTACAGTTTACCTTAAAGCCTTTAGCTTATAGCATGGGCGTATCGTTAGCTGATATTGCTTCTCAAGTAAACTATAGCTTTTATGGGTTAGAAGCGCAGCGTATTTTACGTGACAGTGAAGAGATTAAAGTGATGGTGCGTTATCCATTAGCTCAACGAAGTAGTGTTGGCCATGTTGATGATGTATTGATTCAAGCACCGAATGGTGCAGAGTTGCCGCTGTCTGAATTAGCTGATATCACGTTAACTGATGGTGTGACTCGAATTCGTCGTGAAAATGGTAACAGAACTATTAATATCTGGAGTAGTGTTGATGCTGAGCAAGTTGAACCGTTTGAAGTAGCTCAAGATATTCGTGATAACTATATCCCTAAACTATTAAAGAAATACCCGAAAGTTAGCAGTAAACTATCAGGTAAAATTCAAGAAGAAATGGATGGGGTTGCAGATCAAGTTCGTGATGGGCTGATTTCATTTATGGTCATCTTTTCATTGCTAGCAATACCATTAAAGTCGTATTCGCAAGCAGTAATGATTATGACTGTTATCCCTTTTGGCATTATTGGCGCAGTCTTTGGTCACTTTGTGTTAGGAATGGATTTAAGTGTTTTATCTGTATTTGGTATTTTAGCTGCAGCTGGTGTTGCCGTGAATGATTCTCTCGTCATGGTTGATTACGTTAACAATGCCAGAAAGCGTGGTGAAAGATTGAAAGATGCAGTGATGCATGCAGGAACTAAACGCTTTAGAGCAATTATGCTGACATCATTCACAACCTTTATTGGCTTAGTTCCTATTATCTTTTTTGAAACAAGTGCACAAGCACAAATAGTTATCCCAATGGCTGTTTCATTATCTTTTGGGGTGTTATTTGCCACAATAGTTACTTTGGTATTTATTCCTACCTTGTATATGATTATTGAAGATATACGCAATGTTTTTTCACGAAAAAAGCAAAAGAAAAGTACTAATAATGCGGTAGCAACACAACAAGAATTACCCTCAAGTTAGTCGCTTAGAATGTTGTAGATAATAAAAAACCACCGTTGTATAAGCGGTGGTTTTTTTATGTTTTGAAGGCTATTTGGATGAACTAGTCTTTTGTTACGATGAAGTTTAGTTTACCAATCAATGCCTTTTTGTGCTTTTACGCCATCATTAAAGGCGTGTTTTATTGATTGTACTTCACTCACGGTATCTGCTAATTCGATAATACTTCTATGACAACCTCTACCCGTAATAATAACGTGTTGGTTAACTGGTCTATTTTTTAAAGCCTCAATCACTTCATCTAGATCGATATACTTATAGCTGAGCATGTAGGTTAATTCATCAAATAAAATAACATCAATGCTATTATCTTTTAATAATTCTTTACTGCGCTGCCAAACTTTTTGAGCTGCGGCAATATCTTGCTCTTTATCTTGTGTATTCCAGGTAAAGCCAGTGCCCATAACCTCAAAGCGAACGCCTGCATTTTCAAGTAAATTACGTTCTCCACATGCCCATGTACCTTTAATATACTGCACAACAGCAGCATTTAAACCATGGCCAACAGCACGAGCAATAGTACCAAACCCTGAAGTAGATTTACCTTTACCGTTGCCAGTAATAACGATAATTAGGCCTCGTTCCTCTTGAGCATTTTCAATACGCTGATCTACCTTTTCTTTAATACCTTGCATACGTTTTTTATGCTGAGCGCTTTTTGTATCCGATGTTTCATCTGTCATATGTTGTCCTTTGCAAACTTATTATCTTTGGTGAGTGCCAATTAGTATTTTATATGCGAATAGTAATTAAATAGAAAAATAACGTCCATCTATATTGAATAAAAAATGATGCTGATGATTTGTTTTTGTTCGAATTAATTACTTTTAGAAAATAATAATGAGGAATGTAGAGTAAGTAGTCGCTTTAGGCTCACGTCATAAAAGCAAATAGCACTTACTAATAAAGAAGTGCTATTTGCTGTAAACAGGCGTGTGGTTCAGCAATACTTTTAAAGCTAGGTGAGTTTTTATACTTGCTCGTACTCTATGAATAATATCAGCGACCTAATCACACACTTTATGGGGATAAACTTGTTTTATGAAATTATAGCAATATCATCTTCTACAAAGGTTTATACACATAATTAGCCAAACTAAGTGATTTTTTAGCTTGGCTAAAGCCAAATTCTGTAGCTGCCTAACCCAAATCATACTGTTGAAGTTGCAGCTGTAAAGATTCAGACATTTCAGTCAGTGAAGTAATCTTATTTTCTAATAACTCAACACTACTTAATGTTTTATCAGATTGAATGCTAATAGAGTGTACATTGCCATTCATTTCTTCTGTTACCGTAGTTTGCTGAGTAGCGGCGGTGGCTATTTGCATATTCATATCATTAAGATCAACAACTGAAGCGGCTATTTGTGAAAAAGACTCTTCCGTATTTTGAATTTGAACCACTGACTCTTTAACCTTCTCAAGCCCTTTTTCCATTGCCACTACAGCCTTACTACTTCCGTCTTGTAGTTGGTTGATCATATTATTGATTTCGACTGTAGACTCTTGAGTACGAGAGGAAAGCACACGAACCTCATCTGCAACAACTGAAAAGCCTCGACCTTGCTCACCAGCTCGAGCAGCTTCTATCGCGGCGTTTAGTGCGAGTAAATTGGTTTGATCGGCAATACCACTAATAGCTGCCGTAATATCTCGTATTTGTTGGCACTCTTCTGCCAATACATTAATAGTGTCATAAATTTCAGTGATATCAGTCGATAATTCTAAAATGGTTTGTCTTGTTAGCCCAACCATTCTCTGACCTTCTGAAGCCGCTTTATCTGCTGAAGTTGCTAGTTCAGATGTTTGTGTTGTGTTTTGAGAAATCTCAGCAACAGTTGCACTCATTTCATTCATTGCCGTAGCGACTAAATCAGTTTCTGAGTGTTGATGTCCCATGCTTACTTTGGTTTGACGACTAGCTTCTGATAACACATCTGTTGCAACGGTTAAGCTTTGCGAAGATTCTGTAAAACGGCCAATGACGGCTTTAAGGCGACCTTGAAGAATCTTAGCTGAAATAACAGCTTCACCAATTTCATCATTTCTCATTATTTTTATATTGCTAGTTAAGTCGCCCGTGGATAGATTCTTTATAATGACAGAAAGCGTATCAATCCTCTTGAAAACATTACTGTGCAGAAGGTAAAGCGTGGCAATAAATGATCCTACAAAAAATACATTGATCAAAATATGTATAATATCGGTTTCAAATAAACTTCCAGACATAACACCTGAAATTAAAAATGTGGCAAACAATACTGTTATGAGGGTATTAAATTTGGTCGCTAATGTGAGTTTTTCGAAGAAGCCCGGTTTAGGTAGTTTTTTGCCTGGAGATTGGTTTAATTCTTTATAAAGTTTTTCTGCGGATGAAACTTGTTCTGTTGTTGGACAACTTCTAACTGATTGGTAGCCAACTTTTTTACCTTTTTCATATACGGGTGTAACGTAAGCATCTACCCAGTAGTAATCGCCATTTTTACAAAGATTTTTAACAATACCTTGCCAAGGTTTATCACTTTTTATTGTGTGCCATAAATCTTCAAATGCTGCTTTTGGCATATCAGGGTGACGTACAATATGATGGTTAGAATTTACTAACTCTTGTTCTGTATAACCACTAATTTGAACAAAATCTTTATTACAATATTGAATAACACCCGATAAGTCAGTGATAGAAATGAGTGTAGATCCCTCTTTAAACTTCTGTTCTTTACCTTGCATGCTTAACCTCTACTACATCACTATAATTTTAATACAGCAAATTAATTAACGAATACAAGCTAATATAAACGCTTTTTAGTAAAATTGTACATATTTCGTAACGAATAAGTAAAAAAGTAGCCGAAGCTACTTTTTAAAGTTTAGGAAGGAAAAGATTGTTGATATTTTAACCACTACTAATGCTCAGTAACGAGATAACAATCAACAAGTCTTTTGATTGGTGTAATTACCAAATTTTAACGCGCTTTTCTGGTGCTATATACATATCATCCCCCGATTTAACATCAAAAGCTTCATAGAATTCATTCATATTAGAAAGTGAGCCTAAAGCACGAAACTCTCCTGGTGAATGAGGATCTGTTGCGACTCTATTACGCATTGATTTTTCAACAATTTTAGAGCGCCAAATTTGAGCATAACCCATGAAGAACCGTTGATCACCGGTTAAGCCATCAATCACTGGTGCTTCTTTACCATTTAATGAAGCTTTGTAAGCTTTATAAGCAATGGTCACGCCAGATAAATCACCAATGTTTTCACCTAAGGTTAATTTACCATTAACGTGTAAATCATCAAAAACTTGATAACCTGCGTATTGCTCAACTAGGGCTTTAGTACGTGTTGAAAACTCTTTTAGATCTTGCTCTGTCCACCAGTTACGTAGATTACCTTTAGCATCATATTTACTGCCTTGATCATCAAAACCATGTCCCATTTCATGACCGATTACAGCACCTATACCGCCGTAGTTTACTGCATCGTCAGCTTTCATATTAAAGAAAGGGGCTTGTAAAATAGCGGCAGGGAAAACAATTTCGTTTACGGTTGGATTATAGTAAGCGTTAACTGTTTGTGGCGTCATACCCCATTCCCATTTACGAATTGGACCACCAAGCTTTGAAATTTCTTTCTCGCTAGACACTTTACGTGAACGGATGATATTACCAACAAGATCATCATCAGCAATGTTTAATGCTGAATAGTCTTCCCATTTATCAGGATACCCAATTTTTGGTGTAAAAGCGGCGAGTTTAACATGTGCTGCTTTTTTAGTGTTGTCAGACATCCACTCTAAATCATCAATACTAGCACCGTAAGCATTACGTAAGTTTTCTACTAAAGTACTCATTCTTGATTTTGCTTGTGGCGTAAAATGATGGGCTACATACACTTTGCCGATAACTTCGCCTAAATTACTGTTTACAACACCAACACCACGTTTCCATTGAGGACGTTGCTCTTGACGACCGCTAAGTTGTTTTGAGAAAAAGTCGAAGTTTTCATTATCTAAACCAGCAGTTAAGTAACTAGAAAAAGTACTTAGCGTATTGAATGTTAAATATTGCTTCCAAGTTTCAAGTGATGTTTCATTAAATACTTTACCAAAGCCTTCAATGAAGTCAGGCTGGTTAATAATGATATCTTTTTGATCACCAACACCTTCAGCGGCTAAAAAGGCAGACCAATTAAATTCATTTGTCAGGCTATTGAGGTTATTCGTGGCAAACTTGTTATAGCGCTTTTCACTGTCTCGACTTTCTACACGTGTCCAATGAAATTTTGCTAAATTAGTTTCTAATGCCATGATATTGTTAGCAGCATCTTTACCATTGCTCAGATCTGCTAAGTCATACATTTTCTCAATATGTTCTACATAACCTTTACGCAACTCAACAAAGCGTTCAGCATCATTAAAATAGTAATCTTTATCTGGCAGATTTAAACCATTTTGCCAGATGTGAATTGCGTAACTTGATGAGTTTTTAGCATCGACACTAATATATAAGGCTAGCGGGTTATTAATGCCAGCATATGAATATTTACCAAAAAACGCCGCTAAATCATTTTTGTTTTGTAGGTTATTAATGGCCGTCAAAATGGATTGAATAGGTTTGATTCCTGCTGCATCTCGTTGCTCAGAATCCATAAAAGAGCGAAATAGATCTGCCACTTTTTGCTCATCTGAACCCGATTTTAGTCCTTTAGTTGCCGCAAGTTTTTCAATAATTACTTTAACATCACCGTCAGCTTTATCACGTAGATCATAAAAAGATCCAATAGCGGTTTTATCACCAGGAATCTCATTACGATCCATCCAGCCACCATTTACGTAGCGATAAAAGTTGTCTTGAGGGCGAATATTATTATTCATATTCGCCTTATCTATGCCTGAAGCTAAAGCTGTTTTTTGTACTATTACTTGAGCAGAATCAGTTGTTGTATTGTCATTGTTGCTACAACCGCTTAGTAACAGTAAAGATGAGCATACAGCGCTTGTTATAATCGCTTTCATTATTTTACTCTCATTTTATATTTTTAATTATTGGGTATTGATGTGCTTATAAATAGTTACCAGTACTTGGTATATAAGCAATGAATTGGTATTACGAGGAGTTTACGTTACGTTTCAGTTCGTGAAACTTCCTTTAAAATTCTAATTTAACGTTAAATTTATAAACTATTTACGTTTTGTTTACAATGAAAAAGTAATAGGTAAAGTGTTGCGAAATATTTATGATGGCTATTCTTCGTTAGATACTACAAACAAATCAACAGCACATTGGCACATTTCATCAATTTGGCTAGTGTCAGCATAAATACCATCAATCACCAACTGAGCTATACCGTGTAGCGTTGCCCAAGTAACTTGTGCAAGACGTAGGGTCTTTGGTGAATTGGGTAGTATTCCTTCTTTTTGCCACGTTTTTGTCATTTCAAGATGAAACTGAAAGCTAGGGTAAGCCACTTCTTTTAGTTTGGAAGGACTTTTTTTATCTTTCCATAATGTGCCACCAAACATCAGTTGATAGATAGCTGAGTTTTCAGTGGCAAATTTTACATAGTAATGAACAAATGCCTGATATTTCTCTTGTTCGGATGCATCTTTTCGCTTGAATATTTGTTCTGCTTGTTCTTTCCATGAAACAAAGCCTTGAGCAGCTATAGCAATAAGTAAATCGTTTTTATCTTTAAAATGATGGTATGCCGCAGTGCGTGAAACACCAATATGCATTGCTAATTTTCTTAATGACAATGCCTCAACACCACCTTCTGAGATCATTTTAGTGGCGGTAGTGAGTAAACTACTATACAAATCACCATGATGATAATTTGCTGATGTTTTTGCTTGAACTAACTCTTTTTGATCTTTTATCGTCATACGTTATTAGTTGCTCAATAATTGAGGTTATAAGTTTTTTCTATGGGGTAGTGCAACATTTGAGAAAATAAGCCCAGCAACAAGTGACATAAAAATTAAAAATGTTTGCGAACCAAGATCGGTTACTGCAAGCATTTGTTTACCTGTAACTAAGCTATTTAATCCAATATAAACTTTACTACCGGGTACCAGTACAACTAAGCCAAGTAGACGCACAATAGAAGAAGGTAAATTCATAATTCGTGAGAATAAATTGCTGTATATTCCTAACGCAAAAGCTCCTACAAAAGCGCCTAAAGCAACACCTAAATAGCTACTTGCCCAAATACTCACGCTAAATGAAATATACCCAGCAATCATGCCCCAAGGAGCATCTTTTAATCTTACTCTGAACAGTATTACTAACGAAATTGATAACGTGGTCACAGCTAACCATGAAGCCCAAACGGGCATGGTATCTGGTGGTATAAAAATCGTTTCCCCCCACATTAGCTTACCAAAAGCCATACCTAAAACGGCACCAAAATACAGCTTAAATAGCACCATAACGCTATCCATTATACGTGCAGTACCTGACATCAAATGTCGGGCAGCAAGTTCAGATAAACCTACGGTAAGTGATAAACCAGGAATAAAGGCAATAATGCTCGATAAAATAACCATGGGAATATTGATACTAGGATCAAATAATGAAATAAATGAGGCTAACAAAGAGGTAGTTAATGCAGCTAAGGGTTCTAACATTTCGGTCATACGACGAGAACGTTCTGCCCAAATAACAAAAAGGAAAACAATAAAGCCAAGAATGGTAGACCAAAACACATCATGCCAACTGGTTTGCATTAACATGGCAAATGCACCGCTAGAAGCGCCAAAAGCAAAAAACGGTAAGATCACGCCATAAGGGGGTGGCTTACAGTCAACTTCAGTTAAACGTTCTAGTGCTTCATCTAATGTTCGTTCGCCATTAACAAGTTCATCTACTAACTCATCAATACGTGCTAAAGATCCTAAATCAATTTCACCAGGAGTTACTCGGACTAAGTGGTTATATTGTTGATCATCTTCATTATCTGAAAGGATAAAAGTTAATGCTGTTGGAGTGATAATGAATGAGGCACGAATATCCAAGAAGCGTGCTATTGAAAGCAGGTTGTCTTCTAAACGATGTGCTGTAGAGCCTAATTTGTGCAATGCCTTGCCAAGACGAATAATAAATCGACGTTTTTGAAAAAAATCATCTGTTTGGGCTTGTGCAACGTGTGGCATTTAAACTCAGTCTCTAGCTAAAATTATGAATAAGAGGTATCTTGCGCAATCATAAATGATTTTGTTAAATCTAGGTAGATAAACTTAGTTAACTGAAGGGAATATAGATGACATTATTAATTATATTATTATGTGTGTTTGGTGCTGTGGCTCTGATGGTCGTGTTGGGAGAGCGATTCGGTAAACCTATGAGCGGAGAACAGCAAGCAAAATTTAGTAAAATAAGCTGGATTCTTGTTGTAGTCCTCATACTTGCAGCATTGATAAAACAGGTAATGTAGACCCTGTAATAAAATATGTGTAACTGCCTATTATTAATACCCATATAGGGTTTAGGATAGGCAGAATATCAATAAGAAAGAACTCGAAGCATTTGCTAAGCAAGCAGCTAAATCAATCCAATCACCTTTCATTAACCTCTTAAAGGTGATGTGACTTTATGGTGCTATAGAAAAACTTTGTGTTTGCGTGCATTCTCCTTGATCGTTATAGCTTTGATCATAAACATCAACATTTCCTTCGTTATCTAAAGTTATAATATTTGTTGTTCGGGTACCATATTCGGGTGAAACAATGAAAATAGAGCTTAATAGTTGTTCCCAACTTAATGGTACGCCTGTTTGGGGCAAATGCTCTGTTTGCGCTTGTTGATCACTTTTCATTAGTGTAAAAAGCTGATTAATATCTAAAGATTTATCGTTAATGGCGGAAGCAAGGTTAGTTTGTCCTAGTGCCATTTTAGGCCAAATATCGTCTAGCGCACCATTACATAAGCTATGAAAACCAGAGCGTAAGGCTTGATGTTTTTGTGAAACGTTATCAAAACAGGTAAGGTTGTTAAGCTCTCCGAAAACTAAGTTAAATCCGTTATATTGATTCGATGTAGTTGTTAATAATTGCGCCATTTCATCATCTTGCTTTGCCAATGCTTGCAAGACTAGATCGCCGCGAGATTGTTTGTTTTTGTCAATCAAATGCGGTTGGCGAAAATTGGTAAGTGCGCTAAATCGTCCTTGCCTATTTAAACCTAGCCAAGTGCCTCCTGCTTGTAAATCTTTACCTGCTAATACTTCATCATTTGACCACCAATGCATTGATTGTGTTGGTCTTGCGTGAAATTCATCGCGATTTGCACAAATGATGACAGGATATTTAGGATGTTGATTGATAGCAAAAAATAAAATACACATAGCAAATAGAGCGTTTATTGATTTGAAATTGGTTCTTATGATAACTCTTTCTTTATACGAGGGGCTAGCTCAGGTAGAATTTATTTATAGAATGAATTAACCAAGGCATTAGCGAATGTTTGAACTCCCAAAAATAAACCTAAAAGACAAAGTGTCACCGCAAGAGTGGCAAACTCGTGTTGATTTAGCAGCTTGTTATCGTTTAATGGTAATGCACGGCTGGGATGATCTTATTCATACTCATATCTCTGCCCGTATTCCAGATACAGAATATTTATTGATTAATGCATTTGGCTTAGCATTTGAAGAAGTTACTGCATCAAACTTAGTTAAAATTGATATCGAAGGTAACATTATTGATAAAGATTGTATGTTTGAGATTAACCCTGCTGGCTTTACTATTCATAGTGCAATTCATGAAGCACGCCATGAAGATATGTGTGTAATGCATGTTCATACAAATGAAACGATTGCAGTTGCAAGTGTTGAAGAAGGATTGCTGCCATTAAGTCAGTATTCTATGTTTGCACTTGCGTCGATGAGTTACCATGATTATGAAGGTCTTGCTGTTAATGCAGATGAAAAACTAAGACTGCAACAAGACTTAGGTAATGCCAATTTTATGCTATTGCGAAACCATGGTGCAGCCACATTGGGCAAAACGGTTGGGGATGCCTTTATGCACATGTATGATTTAACTAGAGCCTGTCAGGTGCAATTGCAAGTTATGGCTACAGGCATGAAACCAGTCTATGCACCTCAAAGTATTATTGATGGCATTAAGGCACAAGCAAACATTGTACATACTGGAAAAACAGGCGGAGAAACCGCGTGGCCAGCAATGTTACGTAGAGTGGCTAGAGCACATCCAGATTTTAATTCGTAACTCTTATTTTGTTGAATAGTGGCTTAACGTACATATGCAATTTATTGATTCGAAAAATGAAGAACCTAATTTAAAGAGATAAAAATGAAAATTACCCATATTGAAGTATTTGATATTCATTGTCCTAAACGCACGGCATGGAACCCAGTTTTTATTCGTATACATACTGATGAAGGTATTAGTGGTGTTGGCGAAGCAGGTTTAGCTTACGATTGGGGACATAGCGCTGCCGCTGCTATGATCAAAGAAATTAGTGAAGCGGTATTAATTGGTTTTAACCCGTTTAATACCGAATTACTGTGGTCACGTATGCTAAGAGAAAGCTTTTGGGGACTAGGTGGCGGGCCTGTTCTTTATTCTGCGATGAGTGCTATTGATACAGCGCTTTGGGATATTAAAGCGAAAGCGTTAGGCGTACCTGTTTATCAATTGTTAGGCGGCAAAGTTAACGACAAATTACGTACTTACGCCAGTCAATTACAATTTGATTGGGACAGTGAAATTAATAAATTAATTGAACCAGAAGAATATGCACAAGCGGCCTTAAAAGCAGTAAGTGAAGGTTACGATGCTGTTAAAGTTGATCCAATCGTTTATAACAAAGATGGCAGCTCATCTTTTGATCGCACTAAATTATTTACTAAACCACAAATGCGCTTATTTGGAGATAGATTGCGTGCAATTCGTGATGCGGTTGGTGAAGATGTTGATATCATTTTTGAATCACACTCATTAATGGGTGCAGCTTCGGCGATTCAAATGGGCGCTGTTATCGAAGAAGTTGGCTGCATGATGTATGAAGAGCCAGTTAATTACTTAAATCCTGCAGTACATAAAAAAGTGTCTGATCGCGTTAATGTACCTATTGCTGGCGGGGAGCGTTTATATCATCGTTGGGATGTTCGACCTTATTTTGAAGATCAAAGTATTGACGTATTACAGCCTGATGTTGGTTTATGTGGTGGCTTTACTGAAGCGAAAAAAGTATGTGATTATGCAGATGTGTACGATATTCGTATTCAAGCCCATGTTTGTGGTGGCCCAGTAGCTACAGCCGCTTCTTTACACTTAGAAACGGCTATTCCAAACTTTTTAATACATGAACATCATACTTATGCCATTAAAGATTGGAACCGTGAGTTATGTTTACAAGATCCGCAACCAGTTGATGGTTTTTTCCAAGTAACCGAAGTACCGGGATTAGGCATAGAGTTAAATGATGAAGTGGTGAAGAAATCACCGCATGTTGTAATCAAGTAGAATTACTACAATAATTTATTTGAGTATCTCGTTCATTGAATACCAATTGAGCGCATTGTCATAACACAATGCGCTTTTTTCTTGCTCGTTTAGGGCTTGAAAAAAGCTGCTTGATATTATTGATTGCCAATATGCCTGATAGCTTTTATGGCTAAATAAGCATAATGGAAAGTTACTGGCTAACATCACTCTTGCAGAGCCAAAAGTAGTAAAAATAAGTGAGAGGTTTTTGTTTAACCAAGATGCTTGATAATCTCTATCTGTCATTTCCCATCCAGAACACTTAATAGCAATATGGGGATAGGAAGATAATGTTGTTAAGTTATTTTGCCAATGTTTCCATTCATTAGCGTGAACGTTTAAAGGTGGGAAGCCAGCATGATTAATAATGAATTTGATATTAGTGTTACTAGCAACAACATCGCACAAAGCATTAATTGCCTCTTGATCTGTTAGCGATAGTTGCACTTCAAATATTAAACCTTTGTTATTGAGTAGGTTAATATTTTTAAGTACTTGTTTGTTTTTTAAAAGCGGTAATGCTTGTTCATCTAATAAATGACGAATGCCAACGAAAGAAGGGCGTTCAACTAATTTATTTAATACTGCAAGAATATCATTGCTTGATGTTGTTAAATCTATATTAGCGATAGTATGAAAAGCTTTATCACAAATTTCTTCTAACACTTCAAGTTCACGCCACGACTTTTCGTTATCAAAGCCAGCTTCAATATGAACAAATCCAGCTAAAGAGAGCGGTTCCTCAAGTAGTAAATCAGTTTCATTGAAACTTTTATTTATGCATTGCTTATCAGGCCAAAAAGGTGGATTTTCAGCCTTTAACCAGTGGTAATGCCCTAGCTCAAGTGCAAATAAATGTAAGTGAGGATCAATAATTTTCACTTTATAACTCGTTTATTTTTAATCAATATTATTGTGCAGTATATCCGCCATCAATTACCTGCAGGCTTCCTGTAATAAACTTAGCTTTATCAGAAGCTAAAAATAAGACTAATTCAGCAACTTCTTCTGGCTGACCTAGGCGATTTAATGGTTGTAAGCTGGCTTCTTCTTGATGAATTTCAGTTTTATCCGCGCCAGATTTTTCACAATAATTATTAATCGCTTGGTGATAAAGTGGCGTTTCAATAGTACCGGGGCAAACAGCATTAGCGCGAATATTAAATTCAGCATAATCTAGCGCTGTGGTTTTTGCCATGGAAGCAAGTGCAGCCTTACTTAAGTTATAGGCAAAAGAATTGTTTTTAGCGATTAAGGCTTGGTCGGAAGACATGAGAATTATTGCGCCATTATTATTAGCTTTCATGCTAGGTAATACCGCTTTTACTGCGGCATAAGCGCCTTTAACATTGATATTGAAAACCTTATCAAAGTCATCTTCTGACGTGTTTTCTATATTGGCTGAAAAATGAATGCCTGCGTTTGAAACCAGTACGTCAATTGTCTGCTGCTGAGCAATATTATTGATGATATTGCTCACTTGGTTCACATCGGTCACATCACAGTGACAAAACTCACCGTCAGGAGAGGGCGCTAAGTCTAAATTAAAAACATGATAATTATTTTGTTCAAATAGTTTCACAATACTTAAACCTATACCTGAACTACCGCCGGTAACCACACATGTTTTTTTCATTTAACTGAACCATTTATATCGTTAATAAAGCATTTTAGTCATGATAACGTTAAGTTCAGTTAAGTGCCATTTTCTTATTTTAGTAAATTCGTTATAATGCGCCTAATTATAAAAGTTGAGATTTTTCCATGAGAGCATGTGGCGTTGAAATAAAAGGTAATGATGCAATTATTTGTATTATGTCTAAAGAAAATAATTTGTATGATATTCCTCATACGCGAGTACAAAAAATTAGCCTTGATAACGCAGGTGAAGCTGAGCAAGTACAGCATTTTCAGTTTACCTTTGCAAAGTTAATGGAAGATTACCAAGTAAGCCATGTACTTATTAAAGGACGTGCTTTAAAAGGAAAGTTTGCTGGTGGTCCTATAGGCTTTAAAGTAGAAGCGGCAATTCAATTAATCAAAGAATTACATGTTGAAGTTCTGTCAGCTACTTTCATTAAAAAAGAACTAGCTAAGAGTCAAATTGATATCGACTTTAGAGATACAGGTTTAAAACAGTATCAAGAACAAGCATTTACTACGGTTTTTTCTTATTTAGAAACAGTGTAACCACTACTAGATAACTTAATCCTTATTAAAAAAAGCGCATTTTTTGCGCTTTTTTTATGCCTAAATTTTACTTTTAAAGTAACCACTTTATAAAAATCATTACTATTCTTACTTGAGAAAATGTTTATAACATGATTTAATCAAAAACTCATACGAGGTCTGACCACTTGATTTGTAGTGTCGAGTAGGACTGCTAGATTAATATTGGAGATACCCTTATGCCTGAATATAAAGCACCGATTAGAGATATGAAGTTTGTAATGCAAGAGTTATTTGATTGTGACGGTCACTATCAACGACTTGGGTATGAAGATGCCAGCCTAGATATGATCGATGCTATTATTGCAGAGGCAGCCAAGTTTACAGAACAAGTTGTTGCTCCAATTAATCAAAGTGGTGATGAGCAAGGATGTACTTGGAAAGATGGTAATGTAACCACTCCTGATGGCTTTAAAGAAGCGTATCAACAATATGTTGAAGGCGGTTGGCCAACATTAGCGCAAAATGTTGACTTTGGTGGTCAAGGTTTACCGCACTCCTTAAATACAGCTATTACAGAATTTTTCTCTAGTGCTAATCATAGTTTTGCTATGTATCCTGGATTAAGCCATGGTGCATTAGCAACAATTGAAGCACACGGTACTGATAATCAAAAAAATATCTTTATGCCAAAGTTAGTTGAAGGTTCATGGACAGGCACTATGTGCTTAACAGAGCCTCATTGCGGTACAGATTTAGGTATGCTGCGTACTAAAGCAGAAATTAATGATGATGGTAGTTATTCACTAACGGGAACTAAGATTTTTATTTCAGCAGGTGAACATGACTTATCAGATAATATTGTACATATAGTCATCGCCCGTATTCCAGGTTCACCAGAGGGTAGCCGAGGTATTTCACTATTTATTGTTCCTAAATTCAACATAACAGATGAAGGTGAAGTTAGTGATAGAAATGCCGTTAGTTGTGGCTCAATTGAACATAAAATGGGAATTAATGCTAATGCAACTTGTGTAATTAATTTTGATGGTGCTAAAGGCTACTTAATTGGTGAAATTGATCGTGGTTTAAATTGTATGTTTACCTTTATGAATGCAGCGCGTTTAGGTGTTGCTACTGAAGGTGTTGCCGCAGCTGAAGCATCATTTCAAGGGGCACTAACTTATGCTAAAGATCGACTACAAATGCGCTCATTGTCAGGTGTTAAAAACCCAGAAGGGCCAGCTGATGCAATTATAGTTCACCCAGATGTACGTCGTATGTTACTTACACAAAAATCTATTGCTGAAGGTGGTCGTGCATTAATTGCTTATTTATCACAATTGGTAGATGTTGGTCATGCGCCACTTGATAAAGTAAATGAAGAAGAAAAGGCAATCGCAGAATCAAAATTAGCCTTACTGACTCCAATTGCTAAAGCGTTCTTAACCGAGTTAGGCTTAGAGTGTACTAGCCATGGTATACAAGTATTTGGTGGCCACGGCTTTATTAAAGAGTGGGGCATGGAGCAACTGATGCGCGATACAAAAATTAGCTGTTTGTATGAGGGAACAACAGGAATTCAAGCACTGGATTTATTAGCTCGAAAAGTCTTAGGTTCAAAAGGGGAAATATTAAAACCATTTGGTGCTGAAATAGCTGCTTTTTGTCATGAGAATAGTGAAAATGAAGACATGTTAGAGTTCATCAAACCGATTACAGATTTTGGTGCTGATTGGCAAAAAATTACTGAAATGGTTGGTGCAAAGGCGATGTCAAATCCTGATGAAATTGGTGCAGCGTCGGTAGATTATTTAATGTATTCAGGTTATTTAACACTGGCATATTTCTGGGCGAAAATGGCAAAAGTGGCGCAAGATAAATTAGCGTCAAGTGATGAAGATAGTGCTTTTTATCAAGCAAAAATTAAAACAGCACGCTTTTATTTTCAACGCATTTTACCAAGAGCCAAAGGGCATGCTGCTTGTCTTGAAAGTGGTAGTGAATCTATGATGGCACTCAGTGCAAATGATTTTGCTTTCTAATAGGGTATTTGCCGTTAATTAAAAAAAGGAAGCTATATGCTTCCTTTTTTTAAATCTCAGTTATAAATATACCAATTATTAAGGTTTGATAATTTCTTGTACTGCCAACTCTAAGTTAGGGTTGTTAATGTCTGAACTAGTCGATTTATATATTGCTTGACCTTGGCGATTAATAAAAAAAGTCGTTGGTGTTCCTCTAACTCCATATTGGCTAGCAACAGACTCCCCATGAACAGCCGTAATAAAGTCATAACCCCTATTTTTAATCTCATCTTGTGGTAAAGCACCATCATCTTCATTAAAGCTAATTGAAACAATTTTAATACCTGATTGTTGATACTTTTCTTCCAGTTCAACTAACTTAGGCTGTAATTTTTTACAATAAGGACACCAAGTTGCCCAGAAATGTAAAATAACGGGTTTTCCTTGATAATCACTGAGTGAAATTGATTCGCCTGCTTGTGTTGTTAATTGCCAAGCGGGTGCTGTTGGGGGACCTTCTGCAGCAGCATTTGGAATATACCAAAGTAGAAGGAGAAGTATGCTTGAAAAATATTTTATTTTTTTCATAAAAAAACTAGGTAAATTTGAATTGTATTAAGAAGACCCTAGTTCAGTCATTTTTATTGCAGAGGTTTACTCAGTTTTGAGTAAGTAGTACAAAGTTTGTGTTTTTTATTATTTTTGCAAAATAAATAACTGCTACATCAACAGATAAAATTTTCTATTGAAGTAGCAGGTGAATATTATTTTTAAATTATAGCCCTAAAACTTTTTTACCTTGTTCAAAAACAATATCAACAGGAATGTTAGCTGCTTCTAAACGTGCTAAATCAGTTGATAACGTTTTGCTAATTACCCCTTTACTGGCAACAAGATCATTCACACCTTGATAATCACCATTCCCTTGTAAAGTTAAAATAAGCTTAGAAAGTGAATCGATTGCAGCAGTCATTTTATCCATATTCACACTATATAAGCCTTGTTCATTACGGCTGAACGCACCAGCTTCTTGAAAGTAATTAAAACGTACCATATTAGCTTTGCCGTGTGCTGAACTTGCACCAAAACGCACAGAGCGGAATATTCCAGCCATAAAAGTTGTGTAGTACTCTTCTAATGTTCCTTCTGTAATGACACCTTTATCAAGTAGTTGGCGTACCATGTACAAACCTAAAATATCAGCTTTACCTTCTTCTAGAGCACTTGCGTGCTCTTTAAGTGATTGGCGGACAGTACCTTTATTATTGAGTGTATTTTTGATGCCTAAACCGTGTGCAACTTCGTGAAACATAGTATTTGCAAAGAAACCTGTAAAAGTCACGTTCTTACGTTGCTCAGGTACAATTAACGTTTCAGCTATAGGCTGCATTATGGTATCAAACTTGGCACGCATTGCATTTTTCAGTTGTAAACGGCGAGTACCTTTTTCTAATTGTACTTGTTCATCGTTAGGTAAATTGATTGCAATTGTTTTACTACCTGCGTTTGAGTGGCCACCATAATAAATTACATCGTAAGCATTTAAGTCAGCATCAGAGCCCGGAACTTCAGCTTTATATTTTTTAGATACAGGTAACTCTTTTTGTAATTCAGGTAGATATTGAGCATATTTAGCTAACTTTTTACTCCATGATAAATCTTTGATTAATACGTAGGCTTCAAAAGCTGCGCGATAACCAAATAATTGATCTTCATAGTTTTCTATTGGACCAATAACAACATCAATCGGATTGTTTTTCATATCCATCCAAGCTAAATCTGATGCTTGATAATCATCGGTACGTAGAGCATTAGCACGCATTATTAGATAATTAGCAAATTCTTTATCATCAGCAAATGTTGCTGCTTTTTCTAAAATAGCAGCCGCACGATTGATCTCATCACTGTATAATTCAGAGTAGGCAACGGTTACTAATTTTCCATCATCATTACGGCTGATCATTGAATATAGCCCATCTTTATTGGCTAAATCGGCTTGTTCAAACTCAGCTTTAGTCATATCTTTTGGATAAAACTCAGCACCGTGTGCTTTCTTTTCACTTTGAGTTAGAAAAACTTTATCGCCGTCTAATCTATCCCAAGGACCATAATTTATTTCTGCAAAGCGGCGAACCTTCTCATCTTTAATAGCGGCAAGGAATGTTTGCTTATCTTGTGAAAAAGCTTGTTGCCAAAATAAATCGTCCATTATTTTTGAAGCATCAATTAACAAGGCAAGCATTTGTTTTTGGTTTGCTGATAAATGACTTAAATCAGCAGTTAAGATGACTTCTTTGTATATATCTAGACGATCAGAGTAATTATCAACTAATTGAATAGCGGGTTGCAGCTGGTTTTTTGAAGGCGCTACTGTCGTAGAATTAGTTGTTTGTTGGTTACATGCTGTTAACGAAGTTGTTGCAAGTAATACAATTGCCGCAATTTTTGTTAGCGGTGCTTTAAATTTAAAGAGTGTCATAGTCAGTCTCGATTGTTATTTCGTTATGAGACTATGAAAATTTTTTGGTGAGTGCAATAGTTGAAGTGAATATAAATGTTAATAAGGTGTAAATATAAATGTTCATATAGTTAGATCAAATTCTAGGCATAAAAAAACCGACATAAGTCGGTTTTTTAAATACTATTCTAATTAATCAGAAAAACGTAATGTGCTATTTAGCCTATAGAGCTTTAATTGCAGCATTTAAACGGCTCTTACTACGAGCAGCTTTGTTTTTATGAATAAGACCTTTACTTGCGTAACGATCTAAAATTGGCGTAGCAGCAGCTAATTCTTTAGTTGCTACTTCTTTATCACCGGCTTCAATAGCTGAAAGTACTTTTTTAACTAAAGTACGCATCATTGAGCGACGGCTTGCATTGTGTTGACGGCGCTTTTCAGATTGTA
>OJGT01000039.1_pt1 | contig 59794 bp, 51 predicted proteins | sample 1595031 | NCBI WGS metagenome assembly OJGT01 (sample SAMN05416857, study PRJEB24817) | seawater metagenome | isolation source: Sea water | place: Canada:Atlantic | collected 2013-11 | reverse complement strand
TTAACTGGGAAAATAACTCCTAAGCAGGTTGTCCTAATTAGTGGAACCACTTCTCGGTTTAAACCATAACAAGGCTTGAAATGAAAAACTTTAAAGCAGATTAAAGTTTTCTATCTTTGGCTAAGAAGCTAGTCGGTATGCAGATAGTGAGCTTGGGTGCTCTTTAAAAACAATGATATGTGTTTATTTTTCAGGTAAATAGGGTGTCAGGCTATTTTTAGGTTGGCATTCTTCATACCTACCATCGCCCATAACGATTTATGTCATATATTCCTGATTCTAATGGCCGCTTAGTATTAAGTGATGTGGTGAAATCATGCAAAACGTTCCAGAAATTTGGATTCATGCGTCGAATACCCCATTTATTAATCACGGCATCAAATGCCTCAGGGGTGTCTGCTTGAGATAAGGCAAAAACAAAATCATTTAGCTCTTTGATGCTAATAACAAACATTAGGTTAGGGTAGCTGCCAATTAATTCAGGGAAAATAGCTAAGGTATCTTGCTGATCTTGGTGCCTTAAAGATTCACCTAAAATAAAGGAGACACTACTGTGACGACGGTTTTTTAACATGCTGTAAGACAAAAACTGACCGTCTAGCTGTTCAATTTTAATAAAGCTGATTTCTGGTAACCAGTTGATTGCCTTTAATTGCGAAGCAGGGGTGCTGGCAAGCTTAGAGAGTAACTGGTTTATTTGAGTACCTTGATGTTCGAACGTTTCTTTTTTAAGGCTGGCTGCTTCATGACATTCAGCATCACAGCGGTTAATACTATCTTTTGCTTTGCTTAATGCTGGGTAGTCATTTAGTTGTGACGTAAGTAATTCTGAGTAAGGCTCTTTTGTCTCGTAGTTAATGGCTACCGGCGAATCTATATCTATATCATGATAGGTAAACTCGGTTTTAATATTGGCGAAGGTTGGGTACCATTTTTTATACAGTGGTTCTCGGTAATCAGCAGGCATTAAGCGCAAGAAATTAACTTCTGAACTATTACGAATTAAATCAAAATAGAGCCGAGTTTGTGTTTGATGAGAAGCGCTACCAAACACATTAAAACTGACTACTAATTCATAATAGGTTCTTTCGAGTAAGGGGTAATCCATTAGCCACGTGGTTAATGGTAATTCTCCCTTCCATCCCTTTGTAACAGAAGCGTTATCGTGGTGGCGAAACACGGTAAGGAAAGCATTGTCATTGACCTGTTCCCCATTCCATATATGTTCCTTGGTTGCACCTTGTGGAAATGTTTTTTGATAGGTGAGTTGACGCTGACCTATATATTGGTTTCGTTTGGTCTCATATTTCATCCATTGGCTACCAAAATCCAGTAAGGATGTTTTTTCACCTGGCAGCCCTAAGTAAGGATTCATTGCATGTTGGTAATCAGGGTTATTGGTGTAGACCTCATGTTTTGGGTTTTCAAACATAACCCAAAATTGGTCACGGATAACATTGGTTGCTATTTGCCCTCGGCAGACTGGGCCGCGAATAAAGTTGCGTATAAAAAATTCGGCGTTATCTAGTAGAAAACGGTAACGGGCTTTTGCTGGAATAGCCTGATAAGTGATAAAAGGGTTTGACCTTTCTAAATAAGAATAGCCGGGAAGTTTGTCGACAGACCACCCAGGAGTCATGAATAATTGTTTAAAGTGTTTTAAGCGTTGTTGATCAAACCTATATGGAATATGGGTTTTATGCACAATGGTTTCTTCAATAGCTTTTAAACGATAATAAAAAGCCTGATTTACATCGTCAAACGGTCTTGCTGTATTAACAGGCATAATTTTTTGACCGCTGGGAGTATAAGATCTCACCAGTGAATAAAACTGTATGCCTGCGTTAGGTGAGTTACCGGCAGATTGGTTGACTTGATCGAAATATAAATGGCCTAAGAAAAGGTGTTCATATAAATAGCGTGCTACCAATGCTGTACGTTTATCGTTACTGTTTAACCAAGTTTCCCACTGGACAATCATTGCCTGATGTTCTGGTGAAATATCGATGTTCTTTGTGACGATTTTAGCGCCCTCACTCAGCCAAGTGCTTAAGGTCTGTGCCTCGCTTTCATTTAGACCGGCAACAGCTAGCGGCATTCCTCCATGTGGGTTGTTTTTTGCGTAGTCAGAAAACTCACCGGGAGCAGGGCAGGTATTCTCTCGTTTTAAGCCAAGTTGAATATTTTTTGGGATCGGCTGATTAGGTGTTAGCGGGTTTTGTAAGGCTAAATCAATCATGTTTTTAAACAAGGGCTGATTATTATTCTCTTCCCCGTGTTGTAGACGTTTTTCTAACACAGAAAAAAAGCCTTTTTCTCGCCATTCTTTTGCACTTTGAGCATCGATTGATAATCGAGTAGGGCTGGCATCATTTAAACGGGTAGCATCGTACACCGATTGCTTTGTTGCTCCACGCTCAAGGCCATCAGGTGACTGCATTTTTAGTTGACAAGGAGCGTCATAACAAGCATGACAAGCAATACATTTCTTTTCAAGAATAGGTTTAATGTCGCTGTGGTAATCGAAGGTTTGATGTTTGCCGATAACCCTTGGGGCCGTTCTATTGTCTTTTTCACAGGCTGCAAGAACTAAAACGAGTGAAAAGAAAACCATAAAGTTCAGGTTTTTGTTACGAATGGTGTTTGTATGCATGAGTGAAAAATTACTACATAATGTTGATTACCTTAAAGACCAACAAGTTTACTCGACAATCGCTGACTGAAAATTTAATTATGAAAAAATTATGGACGATATTACTGAAAGGCAGTGTTGCTGTTTTTCCTGCACTGTTAACTCTGTACTTTTTTTATTGGCTGGTGACGACAATAGAAAAAACGGTGAGTCCTTTAATTATGTTCATTATCCCCGAGCAATATTACGTGCCTGGCATCGGTTTGTTAGTCGGTATTTGCTTTTTGTTTTGTGTCGGTTTATTGGTTAATGCTTGGATCTTTAAGTGGGTATTTGGACTTGGTGAGAAACTGTTAGAAAGAATTCCATTGATAAAGTCAGTGTATGGCGCACTTCGCGACTTTATGCACTATTTTTCACCATCAGGCGAGCAAAAAGAGCTTAAAAAAGTGGTGATGGTTAGCATTAATAATATGCAATTAATCGGGTTTATGGTCAGTGAGGCAGGTGAGCTTCCTGGTGTTGATATGCCTGATGATAAAGTGGCCGTCTATCTACCCATGAGCTACCAAATAGGCGGGTTTACTGTGTATATATCAAAAGAGAATATTCAGCTCATCGATATGTCTGTAGAAGATGCTATGCGCCAAGTATTGACAGCCGGCTTGTCTAAAAAGAAAACAGCTCCATAGTTTATAAAAAGCATCAATCAACTGTGTTTTTATCTAAGGGTGAAGGTTTGCCGCAACTATCATTGTCGGCAAACCTTTTATTGATAACACCTTTATAAGACGATTTTTAATTTACCAATTTAATGCACCACCTGTTTGATATTCGGTCACGCGTGTTTCAAAGAAGTTTTTTTCTTTACGCAAATTAGCTTGCTCATCTAACCATGCTAGGGTGTTTTTTGCGCCTGGAAAGGGCTCTTTTAATGCCAAGGTGCGTGAGCGTCGGTTGGCAATAAAGCGAAACTGCTCAATATGGTCAGCTTTGTTGTAGCCTAAAATGGGCTTCTCTAGCAGGTAGTTGGCATAGTCAAGCTCGGCGGCTTCAGCTTCCTCCCAAAGTGCTTGTACTGCCTGTGGGTCTAACTGGATATTTTCTTCAATTAAAATTTGTTTGATAACGCGCAGACCAAAAGAGCAGTGCATGACTTCATCGCGCATAATATATTGAAGTTGCTCGGCAGTTCCCTTCATTAAACCACGCCGTTGTAGGGCAAAAATGGGGCTAAAGCCGTTATAAAACCAAGTTCCTTCAAAAATGGCGGCAAAAAAGAAATACGCCATGACAAAGTTTTGCAGTTCATCTTTATTCGTTAAATCAATGTCGGGGCGCATAATTGAGCCTAGCCGTTGATTACACAATTGAATTTTATGATGTATTTGCGGCACAACGCGATAGCGGTTGTAAATCTCTGATTGGTCAAGCCCAATGGTTTCTATGCAATGTTGGTAGGTCCATGTGTGCATAGCTTCTTCATACACTTGTCGAGCCTGATAAATTTGTAGCTCGGGCGCACTCATCTTTTCCATCACCGCCAATCCGATATTTCTCATGGCGAGAATGTCCGAGGTGGTCAGGTAAGCTAAAACATTTTCATAAACATGGCGCTCTTCGGGCGTTAGTTTATGTTGATAATCATGAATATCTTGAGTCATATTGACATCTAACGGTGTCCAATGATTTTTATTCGCATTGATAAAGTAATTCCATGCCCAATGATATTTAAAGGGGGCCAGTTGGTTAATGTCAGCCATGCCATTAATTACCCGTTTATCTTCTGGGTTAATGGGCGAGTTAGCTGACCGCGTAGACGTAGCAGCTCGCGCTTGGTTGACAGTGGGTTTGTTGCTTGATGTGTTTTCTTTGCTTGAGTTTTTCGCAAATGGATCATTCCAATTTAGCATCATAATTCCTCTTAATTTACATGTTAGATGATGGCCTACTGGCAGGCATCACAGTCTGGGTCTAAGATAGAGCAGACCTGCGGTGCTTGTTCGGGCGTCGCGTCGTTATGATTATCATTTTGTTCCATATGGGTCGCCCCTATGGAGCGCAAATAATAGGTACACTTTAGGCCTCTTGCCCAAGCGAGCATGTAGAGGCTATCGAGTTTTTGGCCTGATGCTTCAGCCATATAAAGGTTGAGACTTTGTGATTGATCAAGCCATTTTTGTCGCCGACCAGCCGCTTCAATGAGCCAGCGCGAATCTATTTCAAACGCTGTTGCATAAAGGGCTTTAAGTGCTTCAGGTACACGTTCAATGTGTTGCACAGAACCGTCGTAGTACTTTAAGTCATTAATCATGACCTCATCCCACAGGCCAAGCTCTTTGAGATCAGCCACTAAATGAGTATTGATAACAGTAAACTCACCAGACAGATTAGATTTAACAAACATGTTTTGATAGGTTGGTTCGATAGATTGCGAAACGCCGCAAATATTTGAGATCGTGGCCGTTGGTGCAATCGCCAAACAGTTACTATTCCGCATACCTGTGTTCATTACTTGTTGGCGTAAGCTATCCCAGTCTAGGCTTTGGCTTTGGTCAACTTGTAAATACTGGCCACGCAGCTCAGCCAGCGTTTTTAATGAGTCAATCGGTAGAACCCCTTTGCTCCATAAAGAGCCGTTGAAACTAGGGTAGGCACCCCGTTCAGCGGCTAAATTACATGAGGCGCTAATGGCGTAATAACTGATTAACTCCATTGACTTATCAGCAAACTCAACCGCTTGTTCACTGCTGTAGGGTATTTTTAATTGTTGCAAACTGTCTTGAAAACCCATTATGCCCAGGCCAACTGGGCGATGCTTTAAATTTGAGTTGCGCGCTTGCGGGACACTGTAATAATTGTAATCAATCACGTTATCGAGCATTCGCATGGCGGTGGTAATTGTTTTTTCTAAATGTACAAGATCCAGTTCGTTACCCCGTAGATGGGCCGGTAGATTGATAGAACCCAAATTGCAAACAGCAATTTCTTGCTCACTGGTATGTAAGGTGATTTCGGTACAAAGGTTCGAGCTGTTAACAACACCGACATGCTGATTGGTATAGCGAATGTTACAAGGGTCTTTAAAGGTAATCCAAGGGTGACCGGTTTCAAATAACATGCCCAGCATTTTTCGCCAAAGATCTACTGCTTTGATGGTTTTATGTAATTTTATCTCACCTTGCTGAGCTTTCTGCTCGCACAGCTGGTACGCCTTTTTAAAGGCTTCACCAGTTAAGGCATGAAGGTGGGGCACTTCGTCGGGTGAAAAAAGAGTCCAATCATCTTGTTCGATAACGCGTTGCATAAATAGATCAGGGATCCAGTTAGCGGTGTTCATATCGTGGGTGCGGCGGCGCTCATCACCGGTGTTTTTTCGAAGCTCTAAAAAGGCTTCAATATCAATATGCCATGTTTCAAGGTAGGCACAAACAGCCCCTTTACGTTTGCCGCCTTGATTAACCGCAACCGCGGTGTCATTGGCGACTTTTAAAAAGGGAATCACTCCTTGAGATTGGCCATTGGTTCCTTTGATCTCAGCGCCTAAGGCACGAACTTGCGTCCAATCATTGCCTAGCCCACCGGCATATTTAGAGAGTAAGGCGTTATCTCTGAAAGAAGAGTAAATATCGGCCAAATCATCGTTAACGGTGGTGAGGTAGCAGCTGGACAGTTGTGGCCTTGGTGTTCCCGCATTGAATAAGGTTGGTGTCGAACTCATAAAGTCAAAAGATGAGAGTAATTGATAAAACTCAATCGCTCGTTCTTCTCGCTCAACCTCATTAATTGCTAAGCCCATTGCCACGCGCATAAAAAAGGCTTGTGGTAACTCAAAACGGGTGTCTTTTGTGTGAATGAAATAACGGTCGTAGAGTGTTTGTAAACCAAGGTAACTAAAATTAAAATCACGCTCACTTTGTAGCGCTTCGGCTAGCTTATCTAAGTCGAATCGTGATAATTCTTCATCTAATAAGTTTAATGAAACGGCTTTGTTGATATACGCTTTGAAATACTTAGGATAGTGGGCGAGCATCTCGGCTTGGCTTCGGCTGGTGGTTTGTTGGTGAGTAAAACTTAATGCCTCGGTGCGTAAATTATTAAGCAGCAACCTTGCTGCCAATTGGCTATAGTCGGGGTCTGTGTCAATCAAGCCTCTGGCACCCATAACAATGGCTTGTTGGAAGGCGGACTCGGGCATTTCATCAAAAAGGTTATTTTTAATTTCGTTGATTACTCGTTCGACTGAAATATCATTAAGCCCTTCGGCGCACTCTGATATTAAGTCGCTCAGCGATTCTTCGTTAAATGGCTGGAGGGACTGGTCAACTTGCTGGATGCTAATTTGCCAGCTGGATTGTTCAGCTGTTTCTTCGGCAGAGCGTTCAGCGGATCGTTGTTCACGATACAAAACATAGGCACGGGCTACCTTATGCAAATCGGCGCGCATCAGTGCTAATTCCACTTGGTCTTGTATGCTTTCGATATGAATGGTGTCACTTATCGATAGATGCCTAACAATAGCCTGTTGTACTTGGCTGCTTAGTTGAGTGGCAAGATCGTGAATATGACTAGATTGTTGTGTATGTTCACCTTCTACCGCCAATAAGGCTTTACTGATGGCAATATAAATTTTATTAACATCGAATTGGGTTAGTTGCCCGTTGCGGCGAATAACTTGATAGTTGACAGCTTGCGCAGCTGCTGGATGATCTGTTGTTAAAGCGACAGAAAGATCGTTCATTGTTAAATCCTCAGGTTGATTATTAGGCAAACCTCGAGGCAACAATGGGAAAAAGTGATATCAATACGGGGCTGATACATCACTGATTACAATCCTTAACGCGAGGCTTGGCAAAAAATAGAGGTAATCGGACTGAGTGAATATAAGATTCACAACACCGTTGCGCGACAGTTCTGGATTCTAACCAGATTCCCCTCAAATACTATATATAGTGCTTAAATGTTTCTTGGCTAGCAAGATAATGTAAAATTAATGTATTTACAAGTGCTTGTTATTTTTTATTTTTGAACCCCCGTGCTAATTCAATAAAGGCACTGATATAAGGTGTTTCAATATCTTGGTCACGGTAAGCAGCATGTAACATCCCATGCATGCCCTTAGCGCCCAGTGGTTTTCCAATTAATGACTGTGCTGTTGTTGGCGCATCCAATAACCAGTCGGGTAGGGCAGCCACCCCTTGGCCAACGGCAATTAATTGCATCATCATTGTGGTTAACTCAACCTGACGAACTTGCGCGGGTTCTACATTGGCAGGGTCTAGGTAGTGTCTAAATACATCAAGGCGACTACGCTCAACTGGGTAGGTAATAAGCGTTTGCTCGGCTAAGTCTTCTGCGTTAATGAAGGCTTTATCTTTCAATGGATGCTGATCATTCATCACTAACAAGGCTTGATACGGAAACAGCGTTAAGAATGAAAGACCTGGTTTATCAACTGGGTCGGTACTAATAACCAAGTCAATTTCACCACGACTCAGCGCCGGTAGCGGATTAAAACTCATACCGAGTTTGATATCAATATGGATGTCTGGCCATTGCTTGCGGTATTGCTCTAAGGTTGGTAATAACCATTCAAAACAGGCATGACATTCAATGGTAATAAAAAGCCTTCCTGCTTTGCCATTAGCAATTTGTTTAAGCTCATGCTCGGTGTTTTCAACCAACGGTAATACTCGCTCAGCTAGATCTAATAAGCGTTGCCCCGCATCAGTAAGCCCGAGGGGCTTGTGTTGGCGGAAAAACAGCGTCGTTTCAAAGTGGTTCTCAATTGTTTTTATTTGGTGTGATAAGGCCGATGGTGTCAGATGAAGCTTTTGTGCGGCTTGATTAAGGTTTTTACTGCGGGCAATGGTGTAAATGGCCCTGAGGTGTCGAATTTCTAAGATCATGGTGAATTTATTTCAACTTAATGGTGAAAATTATGAGATTGATTCAATTCTATGCTTGCTGGATACTTCTCGCAACATAAAAATAATGAGGTTAAAGATGATTCGTACACATAATTTAGGTTTTCCACGTATTGGCGCGCAAAGAGAGTTAAAAAAATCATTAGAGTCGTATTGGCAAGGAGAGATAGATTCGCAAGATTTGTTTAATAATGGCCAACAATTAAGAAAGAACAACTGGCAAACTCAAGCTGACTCGGGCTTAGACCTTATACCCGTGGGTGATTTTTCGTGGTATGACCATGTGCTAGATATGAGCGCCTTACTAGGCTGTATACCTGAACGATTTAAGCATGATGGTGGTGCAGTGGATATTGACACGTACTTTCGGATGGCGCGTGGCCGTTCTGTTGATGGTGGTGATGTTAGCGCTTGCGAAATGACTAAATGGTTTGATACGAATTATCACTATATCGTGCCCGAATTTCAGCCCGAGCAGTCGTTTAAGCTATCCACTGAAAAGTTGTTTGATGAGGTAAATGAAGCGCTTCAATTAGGCCATCGTGTTAAACCCGTTATTTTAGGCCCGCTGAGTTTTCTTTGGCTTGGCAAGGCAGAGGGCGAGGCGTTCGATAAGTTAAACGTGCTCGATCAACTGCTGGCAGCTTATGGTGAGATATTAAATCGTTTATCTGATCTGGGTGTCGAATGGGTACAAATTGATGAGCCTATTTTAGTCCTCGATTTGCCTGATCAATGGAAGTTAGCCTTTGAACAGGCCTACCATAAATTACAACGAGGCGATCTAAAGTTATTGGTGGCAAGCTACTTTGGCGAGTTAGCTGACAATTTAAAGCTTGTTTGCGATTTGCCCGTGGCAGGGCTGCACATCGATGCGATTAGAAGCCCCGAACAAGTCCAACAACTGATTGACTGGTTGCCCAGTTATAAGGTGTTGTCAGTCGGTATTATTGATGGCCGAAATGTTTGGAAAAACAATTTGGGCGCGACAGTCAGCGTGACACAAGCTATTCAACAACATTGGGCTGGCGAGTTATGGCTGGCACCTTCTTGCTCTTTACTGCATGTGCCTGTTAATTTGGCGTTTGAAACGTCATTATCGGATGATATTAAATCTTGGTTATCTTTTGCCACAGAAAAACTTACCGAGTTACGGTTGGTAAAAGCCGCGGTGTTAGATAATAACTGTTTATCAAGCGATGAGTTTTCACGTAATAGGGAAGCCATTAGCAATAGAGAAAATTCTTCGCTGGTGCATAATAAAGACGTTCAGCGATGTTTAGAGAATGTGAAAAGCTTAAGCTTAAAGCGAGGCTTAGATTTTAACGAGCGGATTAAACTTCAACAGCAGCATTTGCGCCTGCCTAATTTCCCAACGACGACCATTGGCTCGTTTCCACAAACCACCGATATTAGATCAAACAGGCGACGTTACAAACAGGGTGAGCTTTCTCAGGCAGACTACCAATCAGTCATGCAACAAGAGATTGCTGATGTCATTGCCAAGCAAGAAGCGCTAGGCTTGGATGTGTTGGTGCATGGTGAGCCAGAAAGAAACGACATGGTGGAGTATTTTGGCGAACAACTACAGGGTTTTGCCTTTACACAAAACGGTTGGGTGCAATCATATGGCTCGCGTTGTGTTAAACCGCCGATTATTTATGGGGATCTGTCTAGACCTCAAGCAATGACTGTGAATTGGGCTAGCTATGCACAATCGTTAACCGATAAGCCGGTTAAAGGCATGTTGACTGGGCCGGTGACCATTTTGAATTGGTCGTTTGTTAGAGATGATCAAGACCGTGCGACTACATGCCAACAAATAGCCTTAGCAATAAGAGATGAGGTACTGGATCTAGAAAAAGCAGGTATTCGCATTATTCAAATAGATGAAGCGGCTTTAAGAGAAGGCTTACCATTGCGAAAAAAACAATGGTCAGAATACTTAAACAGGGCTATTGAGGCTTTTTGTATTACCACCTCAGGGGTGAAAAATGAGACACAGATTCATACTCACATGTGTTATTCAAACTTTAATGACATTATGAGTTCTGTCAGTGACATGGATGCTGATGTGATTACCATTGAAACCTCACGATCAGACATGAAATTATTAGATGCTTTTGAACAGTTTCAATACCCAAATGAAATTGGTCCTGGAGTGTATGATATCCACTCGCCAAATGTTCCAAAAATTGAGCAGATAGAATATTTAATGCAGCAGGCAGCAAGGCGGATTCCATTGGAGAGACTGTGGGTGAACCCAGATTGTGGCTTAAAAACACGTGCTTGGCCAGAAGTGCAACAAGCGTTACGCAATATGGTCATAGCCGCTAAGCAATTAAGGCAGTCGGTTACAGTGGTTGAGTAAGGGAGCAGTGTTTTAATAGGATTTGTGTGTTACATCACCTAATCGGGTTGTGCCGGAACAAATAGTCATGGTTTGAAAAACATAGGACGTTTAAAATATGAGAAGGTCGGTGCTAGTCTTAATGGTTTAAGGCTGGCATTGATTTTTGTTTTAATACGCCATTGATTAAGTCAAAAATATGAGGGACTGTATGCACGAACGCACGTTAGATCATTTAAAACACAGTCATGATTTCTCGTTGAAAAATGAACGTGGAGAACGGCGCACACAATATGTGTTGATATTGACCGCTATTACCATGGTCGCAGAAATAGTGGCTGGTACTGTGTTTGGCTCAATGGCGTTGTTAGCTGATGGCTGGCATATGGCCACTCACGTAGCAGCCTTTTTAATTACTATATATGCCTATCGTTATGCACGTAGGCATGCAAAAAATAAGGCTTACACGTTTGGTACTGGTAAAGTCGGTGTGCTAGGTGGTTTTGCCAGTGCCGTTGCCTTGGCTGTTGTTGCATTTGTGATGGTGATTGACTCTATTCAACGCTTGATTGATCCTCAAGTGATACAATTTAATGCGGCGATTGGTGTGGCAGTTATTGGCCTTCTGGTAAATTTTATTAGTGCTTTTTTACTTAAAGAAGACCATCATCATGGCGACGCTCATGACCATGGTCATGACCACAATTTAGAAGCGGCTTATATGCATGTTCTCGCCGATGCATTAACATCATTACTCGCTATTGTAGCATTGCTATCTGGCAAGTATTTTGGTCTTAATTGGCTTGATCCAATGATGGGTATAGTAGGGGCAGTAATTATTACTCGCTGGTCTTATGGCTTATTAAAGCAGACGAGCCCTATTTTACTGGATGGCAGTGTTGATGAGAAATATAGGCTTGCCATTAAAGACAGCATTGAAAAAGACGCCGATAACCGTGTTTCAGATATTCATATCTGGAAAGTCAGTGCAAATCATTATGCCGCAATTATTTCTTTGGTCACACATGACCCGAAGCCGACAGAACACTATAAAGATCTATTAGCGGGCTTTCAGCAACTTTCTCATATTACCGTTGAGGTATATGAATGCGCTGATGAGGTTTGCGAAATTTAAACTTTACCGAATACAACGGTTGCTTGATTTTCTGTCCAAGGTTCGTGCTTGACCATTGCTTTTGTAAAAACAGCTTGTTGGTATTGGGCTGTTAACCATCGCTGTAGAGCGGGGTAAGGCGCTTGTAGATACCATTGCCGTTCAACACGAGAGAATTGCCTGATAAAGGGTAAAATCGCATAGTCGACTAAGCTGGGGTTATCGCCCATGATGAACTCATGTCGGTTAAGTCGCTGCTCAAGTTGTTTAACGTATTCTTCACAGTGCCCGCGGTAAGTGTTTTTCTCTTTGTCGTGATATCGAGAGGCCGCTTTATATTTTTTAAGTGAGTCTACGAAGGTGATATCGTTATGTTCAATGAACTTAAGCATATCCTCTAGCATGCTGGCTTGGTGCTTATAAAGTAAGTTACTAGGGTCATTTTTATTTAAGGCCCAAAGCATAATATCGATACTTTGATCGATGACTAAGCCATCATTTAAGACCAGTACGGGAACGGTTGCTTTTGCTGAAACAGATAGCATCTCTTCAGGCTTTTTTTTCATGTTCACTTCACGCAAAGTAACGACTTGTTGAGCCATTAATAAACCCATTCGTGCTCGCATCGCATAAGGGCACTGACGTAATGAATAAAGCGTTGGTAAAGAGGGCATAAAAGAGGTCGTTGTTTTGAATGTAATGGAAATGTCTTGAGTATAAGGGTGATTGTAGCGTCAAGTTGTGAGTGTCACATAGTTTTGATCTAATGAGGTTTAATAAATACCTCAGCATCAGAAAAGACTGCGTTAAACACTGTAAAATGCGGATTCAAGTTTTTTTACATATGCACTTCGGAGATAACCATCAACGCTTTTCTATCTATCCCTCTAGGTATTCGCTACATGATACTCAGTGCTTTTGCATTCAGCATCATGGCATTGTTTGTAAAATTAGTCGGTGATCACGGGATTCCTGTTTTAGAAATAGTTGCTGCGCGCTCGCTCATTTCATTGGTCATCAGTTACCTAGGGCTAAGGCGAGAAGGAATCGCAGTATTGGGTACACGTAAAGGCTTGTTGGCGGCACGCGGCTTAATTGGTTTTGCTGCCCTTATTTGTGTGTTTTATGCAATTACCCATTTGCCCTTAGCCGAAGCAATGGTTTTACAGTATCTGCACCCTATGTTTACTGCGTTATTAGCACTGTTTTTTTTAAAAGAGGTGTTAAGAGTTGGCACGCTGGTATGTATTGTTTTAAGTTTTTTCGGCGTATTAATTATAGTGCAACCGGACGTTCTGTTCTCTTCAACTACGGTTGATTTTGATTTTTTCACAGTGATGATTGCTATTGCGGGTGCGTTTGGTAGTGCCGTTGCCTATACCTTAGTTCGAGCCTTGGGGAAAACAGAGCACCCCTTAGTGATCGTGATGTATTTTCCGTTAATTTCCTTACCGGCTAGTCTGATTTTGCTATGGGGCGACTTTGTCATACCAGTAGGTATTGAATGGTTTTACCTACTAGCCATTGGGGTTGCAACCCAAGTAGGTCAGGTAGGTCTAACGAAAAGTATGTGCACTGAATCTGCCGGCCGTGCTACAAGCTTTGGTTACTTACAAGTTGTTTTTGCGATGTTATTAGGTATGCTTTTTTATCAAGAATATCCAAGTCTAAATACCTTATTGGGGGCCGGTTTGATTATCATAGGCGCATACCTCAATCTTACTTGGAAAGAAAAAGTTAAGGAAATATAAATGGCAAAAGCATGTGCACGACATATATTGGTTAAAGCTAAGGAAGAGGCCGAGAGACTGAAAAGACAGTTGGCTGGTGGCGCTGATTTTGCAAATTTAGCTAAAAAGCACTCACAGTGTCCTTCAGCAAAAAAAGGCGGGGATCTTGGTGAGTTTAGCCCAGGTAAGATGCTAAAAGCATTTGATAATGTTGTTTTTAAAAAAGCATTGTTAACTGTTCATGGCCCCGTTAAAACGAAGTTTGGCTATCATCTTATTGAAACCATTTACCGGACTTAATGATCAGAAAACTGTCAGATTATGAAAATATTATTTAGTAAACCTCAGCAGTTGAGCGAGGAAAAAAATGTTGAGCTGGTGGCGCAATTGAGCGGTGTCTTGTCATATAAAAACCTTGATGATATGCATACTCACTTCTTATTAGAGTTGGACAATGAAACTGTAGAGTTTGATTCTATTAAGCAGTTGTTTAGTTTATTTGAGCAATGGAATATTGATCAAAGCCCGCTTGAATCTTTATTGCAGATGGTTAATATGAAATAAAAAAATCGCACTGGCTGATAGTTTTAATAAAAAAAGAGGGTCACTCATGGCAACTCAAAAATTTAAATTAAGTTACCTGCATCCTAAATATTGGCTAGCGTGGTTAGCGGTTGGAGTGAGCCGATGTATGGCTATTCTTCCGAGGTCTTGGCAGTTTAGCTTGTCAAAATGGATTGCGAATAGGCTGGCGAGTAAAGAAAATCGTCGCATTAGCACTATTCGACGAAATATTGACCGCTGTTTTGCTAATGAAACAGATGCTTATCGAGAGGAACTTGTTCGCGCTAATATCAAGTCATCAGCCTTAATGTTATTTGATTTGTTTAATATAATTTGGCGGCCACCCGCTGATATGACCGCTAACATTAAGGTTGTTGGTGAAGAATATCTAGAACAGGCGTTGCGTGCAGATAAACCTCTTTTGTTAGTCATTGGGCATTTTACGCCACTTTTTCACGCCATTAGTAAACTGAGTACCTTGGCCCCCTTTGACGTGATTTATAGGCGTATGAATAATCCAGTAATGGAAGCAAATTTGTATCAACGGGGTGCTGGGAAATACCCAATAACCTTATTCCATCGTAAAGATATTCGTAAAATGCTAGAAAAATTGGCTGATAACGGGACGGTTTTTATTGCACAGACCAAGATTTTGGTGTCAGTCGTGGCGCATTCGTTTCTTTTTTTGGTATTCCAACAGCGACGATTACCACTATTCCACAATATGCCCAACAGACGAATGCGCAAGTGATGTTACTTAGCGCATATCGAGATGGTGAAAAAGGTTCTGTAATTGAGTTTGAGCCTGTTTTAGAGAATTACCCAACGGGTGATGATGTGGCGGATACGCAGCGCTGGACGGATTGGTTAGAAGAAAAAATACGTTTACATCCGGCAGACTATTTATGGATGCATAAGCGCTTTAAAACTCGGCCTAAGGGCGAACCTGGTTTTTATAAATGAATACTAGGATTATCATCACTAAAATAACGAGCAGCTATGCAACAAGCTAAACGCCGATTATCGCAACGATTGTTACGTAGAGTTGAGGCGTGGGGTAATACCTTACCTCACCCAACGATGTTGTTTATTTACTTATGTTTTTTAGTGATAGGGGTGTCATGGATAGGCCATTATCTTGGTTTGTCGGCTATACACCCTGTTAACGGTGAACAAATTAGCGTAGTAAACCTGTTTAATGCGGCTGGTTTGCATCAAATACTGGGCAAAATGGTTTCAAATTTTATGACTTTTGCCCCCGTTGGTCCTGTATTAGTCGCAATGCTTGGATTAGGTATCGCCGAACGATCGGGTTTAATTCAAACCGCTTTGCGTTTAATGGTGATGAAGGCGCCGACAAAGTTTTTAACGTTTATTGTTGTGTTGGCGGGGGTGCTATCTAGTATTGCAGTGGACTCTGGTTATGTAGTGATGATACCAATGGCGGGCGTTATATTTTTAGCCGCAGGACGGCACCCATTAGCGGGCATTGCGGCCTGCTTTGCTGGTGTTTCTGGGGGATTTAGTGCGAACTTATTAGTTGGCCCATTCGATGCTATTCTCGGTGGTATAAGCACAGAAGCTGCGCGCTTGATCGACTCGAATTATGACGTAACCGCTACTGCAAACTACTATTTTATCGTTGTTTCTACGCTGCTGATCTCTGTAGTGGCGACGTGGGTAACCGAGCGTTTTATTAGCCCGATGTTAGGCGAATACCGTGGTGCAGAACAAGGTGATTTAAAAACGGTGTTAACAAGCGAAGAACAAAAAGGTTTAAAAGGGGCCTTTGTAGTTGGGCTGGTTATTGTCGTGGGTATTTTATGGGGGCTAATCCCTGATCAAGGGTTGTTAAGAGACCCTGTAACAGGCGGTATTATTAAGTCACCATTTATGTCTGGTCTGATTGCCTTAATTGCTTTAAGTGCCGCTCTTATGGGGATAACATATGGCAAATTGTCTGGCTGTTTTAAAACCAATGTCGATGTGATTAAGAGCATGGAAAAAAGCATGGAAATAATGGCTACTTACATCGTTTTGATGTTTTTTGCAGCCCAATTTGTTAATTATTTTAATTGGACTAATCTGGGGTTAATTCTTGCCATTAATGGTGCTGATACATTAAAAAATAGTGGGTTGGGTGCTGTTCCATTAATGTTAGGTTTTATCTTTTTTTGCACATTTGCAAATTTATTTATTGGTAGCGCATCAGCTAAATGGGCCATCATGGCCCCTGTTTTTATTCCGATGTTTATGTTGATGGGAGTGGCACCAGAGGTTGTACAGGCGGCTTACCGTGTTGGGGATAGCTCTACTAATATCATTACACCATTGATGCCTTATTTTGCTTTAGTGTTTGCTTTTATGAAACGCTATGATGATAAGGTTGGTGTGGGGACAATCATGACGCTGATGCTACCTTACTCAGTAGCCTTTTTATTAAGTTGGGGGTTATTGTTAAGTCTATGGTTAATGTTGGGTATTCCATTAGGCCCAGGAGCCTCATTGTTTTTAGCCATACCCTAGTGAACAGGGATCGTGGTGCACATTACTATCAGTATCAATAAATATAATAAAGGGGAATAAGAAGTGAATATAGTTGGTCAAAATTTTATCTACGCTGCAGTGATGTTTTTGGCGGGGGTAGGCATTCCTATCATGGGTGCGCTAAGTGGCGGTTTAGGCGCAAGGTTACAAAGCCCAGCGTTAGCAGCGGTTATATTATTTGTAGTTGGTTTTGTGATTGCAGGTGTTTATTTGTTTGTTGTAGAAGGCTTACCTAGTGGGTTACCTGATGCATCAATACCAATACAGTATTATTTGGGCGGTGTATTTATTATTTTTTACACATTAGGGATTACCTATATAGGCCCTAAATTTGGCATTGGTAATGCTGTGTGTTTTGTGTTGTTAGGTCAGCTTATTTCAATGACTGTGATTGATCATTTTGGTTTATTAAGCTCACTTCAGTATTCAATTACTATGCAACGTTTTGTAGGCTTGTTATTTATGGCGACTGGCGTTTTTTTGGTAGTAAAGCGTTTTTAATTAAAAGGCTTTAATGAGCTGAATTAAGCGTCTCAGGAGAGGTTAAGTGGCAGACATGAAAATAGGGTTGGCATTAGGAAGTGGGGCCTCTCGTGGCTGGTCACATATTGGGGTTATTAAAGCGCTGATTAAACAGGGCATAGAACCAGATATCGTTTGTGGAACATCAATAGGCTCACTAGTAGGCGCATCCTATGTATCGGGTCATTTAGATGATCTGGAGCAGTGGGCGCTTTCGTTATCTAAGCTTAATACAGTTAAATTCTTTGAGATTAATCGTTCATTTAATGGGTTTGTTAATAAAGATCGGTTGCATCATTTTCTAAGTCAATATGTTGCTTCAGATAAAGCACTCATTGAAGAATTTGACAAGGACTATGCCAGTGTAGCGACAGACCTTAAGACGGGTAGAGAAATATGGCTGTCTGAAGGGTCAGTGTTAGAGGCTGTGTGGGCTTCTATTTCGTTACCGGGTTTGTTCCCAGCGATACAGCATGACAACAAATGGCTGGTCGATGGAGGCTTAGTGAACCCTGTGCCTGTTTCTACTTGTCGAGCCTTAGGCGCGGATGTAGTGATTGCGGTAAATTTAAATGGAGATATTGTCGGTAAGCATATAGGAAAACAAGAGAAAACCATTAAACCATCCGGAAAAGTGGTCGATAAGCTCACCAATTTAGTCGCTGAATATACCGATTCAATTTTTTCATTTGATAGAAACCAAGAACAGACGCCTAGTTTATTTGAGGCGATTGCTGGCTCAGTTAATATTACCCAAGACCGAATTACCCGAAGCCGTATGGCAGGAGACCCCCCAGATATTATCCTGACGCCTAAGTTATCACAAATGGGTTTGTTGGAGTTTTATAGGGCGCAAGAGGCAATAGATGAAGGGATGGACTGTGTCGAGAGGATGATGCAAGAGATACAATGTACTGTGGGTAAATAAAAAAATATTGGTATCTAAAAATAATAATAAGAGGGTAGACAATGGCAGAGGGTTTAAAATTTAATGATGAGGTAAGTCATGCATTAAAAATGGCTTATCAAACGCCGGATATTGTGTCAGCGAGAGGTCAAGTGATCGCCTCACTTAAACTACAAAACGGTTTAAAGGTGCTTGATATTGGCTCTGGCCCTGGCTTATTAGCTAAAGATATCAGCCAGCATATAGGTCCTACAGGGTCAGTGGTTGGTGTTGATATGGCAGACAATATGATTGAGTCGGCTAAACAACTCTGTGCTGATGCTGTGAATGTCACCTTTGAGCAAGGTGATGCAATGTCCTTACCCTTTGCCGACAACAGTTTTGACTCGGTTGTTTCAACGCAGGTCTATGAATATGTTCCTGACTTAAATGCTGCTTTATTAGAGTTCGCAAGAGTACTTCGCCCAGGTGGGCGAGGGGTTATTGTTGATACAGATTGGGCGTTCCCGTACTGGAGCGCAGTGGATGTTGATTGTCGTGACCGTATTATTCATGCATGGAAGCAGCATTGTGCGCAAGAGTCTGTTCCTATGCGTTTGGCTGGTGCCATTAAATCAGCAAGCCTGCAATTAAGTAAGGTGGAAGCGTTGCCAATTATGAACATTGAATATAATGATAAAAATTTTAGTTATTGGTTATCTAAAATTATTGCCTCGTTTGCAATTGACCGTAATGGTGTGACTAATAAGGACTCTGAGGCTTGGTTGGCAGGAATTGAGTCACTTGAACAAAAAGGGGAATACTTTTTTTGTATTAATCGTTACCTTTTTGAAGTGACAAAATGATTTTTTGTAATGGTATGTTTTGCACAGAAAATTAACGTGCTTCCGCTTATTTATGTAATAGGTTTATCAAGCGAAAACAATAGCTCATTTCTAATGATTAAACGAGTTAGTACGAGGAGGTTGGCATTGGCTACTTCTATTCGATAGATTAAAAGAGGTAGTTTTTTAATGCCTATGCTATTTAAAAAAAACGCCCACTTCAGTGGGCGTTCTTTACACTGAAACTACCAAAGTTCAGTAAGTGCTAATCAGTGATGGCCTGAATATAGTGCCTTGTTATATATCAATATCCATACCATAACCAGACGCTTCTACACCATGACCAAAAATGTCACCAGCATAATGCTCTTGAGTTTCTGGTTTAACATAATCACCCCAACCCAGTTCCATCAACCAACCAGAAGGAGTAGCTGAATAGAAGGTATACAGTTGATCATTAGCATGTTTACCTAACTGCATAGCAACATCAATACCTTGGTTGCGAATAATATCGTGAGATTGGCCAAAATCGTCTAAGTGACTGTATTGGATATGAAGGTGGTTTAGCCGCTCAACCATGCCATGGAAACCAAAGGCAATGGAGTGTTGGCGACTATTGCAATGCATAAAGCAAGGCTCGGCAAAGTTACCATCAGGCATTGGAATTCTGTACTCTACCGATCCAACTAAGCCTAATAACTTATAAAAGTTATACGTTTCTTCATCATTATCTGAACGTACAAGTACGTGGCCTAAACCTTGATCCCCGGCGATAAAATTACCAAACAATGGGCGGCCAGGGTGGAAGGGTTTCATAACATCTACTTGAGGGCTGTAATAAATTTCATTCGCTGTGCCTGATGGATCTTCAAGCTTTATCAAAGCTAATACATGACGCTCACGCGCTTCTTCGGGGGTTCCAATGCGAAATTCAACACCTGCATCAGTTAATTGCTTTTGCATGGCTTTGAATTCTTCTTGTCCAGCGACACGCCAGCCCATATAAGCTAAATCATCACAATCAGCTGTTTCATGAACAGTAATGCGGTGATGCTGAAGATCCATTCTTAGGTGAAAGCGGTCATCTTGACCACTTTCAACAATTTGAAGACCAATGCATTCTGTCGCGTACTTTCTCCAAGCAGCAGCGTCAGTGACATTAAGACCTAAGTAACCTAGTTCTATTACCTTTACCATTTTCTCTCCTCGTTAAGCTTAAAGATGTTTATAAAAATACGTTTAAACTTTTGTTCATAAATATGTTTTGATCCAAAATAATTTTACGTTTGGCCAGTTTTAATTGCCCACCAACGCGACGTAAAATATCAGTACGATGACCAACCATTAGGTGTTCTTCATCTTCATTCATATTTCGGTTGACCGTGGTTAATGAATACACTTTGTACTCATCTGGGTTCTTTGTATGTTCAACCTCGATATTGCTGATAACATGAGAAGAGCGTGTAGCTGGGTCTTCAGACCAACACGTTCCGGTATCATTGCGAAGAACTCGCCTTTTTAAGTTATGCATATCATCGTTGTAATAAGCCATACCTTTCACTGTTGGTTCTACATGGTTTTTACGATAACGCTGATAACGATAAGGCATCCAGTAGTGAATATCGTCGGTTAGGATACCCAACCAAGCATGAAATTCTTCGGTATCTAGTAAACGAGCTTCTTTATACAAAAACTGCTCAACCTCAAAAGTAAGCTCCATAGAGGCCGGTACTGGTGCTGCTACTGCTGCTGTTTTTTCTGATAAATTTGTCATCGACCTAGCTCCTATTTAGTTGTTTTTTGTATGACGGGGTGTGTAACGTGTTGGTACGTCATTCCATGAATCAGCATTCATCAAGTCAGCCCAGCGGGTATAGAAATGTCGTTGATTGGCGTCGTTAAACTGACCTTTGTAAATGATTCCTGGTAATTCTTCGTGCTCAATTTCTCGGGTAATACCGCAGCCATAATGAAGTTTTTCTTGGCGAGTTAAATAACCCTTATTGACCTGTGTATTGCCTTCCCAGTTTTCCCCATCGTCCATCTCAAGAACACCGGCTGGGTTAAAGGTCATCATGCAAGCATTATTAATTTCTTGTTTGATCTCTTCGGGCATGTTTTTATTAACAATGGTGAAAACACGTAGTTCTAACTTTTTAGGCCCTCTAGGTAACCAAACACGAAATGTTTGAATGCCAGGTAAAAATGAAATATTGGGAAATAATGAAACGGAGGCTAATGAACCAAATATATTGGAGCGAAGCTCACCATATTTCTCTTTAATTTTAGGTTTAATGATGTCTCTGACATAATTAAGCCACTTTTCAGACCCACCAATCACTACATCTGCGTAGCCATCGGTTCCGAACTCCCAGCCATGCCCATTAACACTCGCATGATAAGAGTTTTCGGTAACCGCTGGGCCAAAGCCTTCACCTTTATTCATGGCTTTAAGACCGGAATCATGATTCCAAAGCGCATGGTAAGCATCACCAACAAAGTTTTCTACGCCAAATTTCCAGTTAGCGTTGACATACGATTTGATGCCGCCATCAATGAATTCTGTTTCTCCATCGTTGTCAAACATCATGTCTAAGTACCAACGAAAATCACCGAGCCACTCATCCAACGAAGGTGCTTCTTGGTCAAATGTCGCAAATATTAAGCCCTTATAGGTTTCAACACGCGCTTGTTTTGGGCTCCATTTTTCTTTATCAATATCGCCTTTATCATAAACATGCTCGTTCGCTAAAGCGCCTAGCTTGCCGTCAATACCAAAACTCCAGCCATGGTAATTACAAATAAAAGAGCGAGCATTGCCTTCGTCTGCAAAACAGAATTTGTTTCCACGGTGTGGGCATGAGTTTAAAAAAACTTTGACGCTACCATCTTTTTGTCGCGCCCCAATAACGCCATCTTCGCCCATATAAGTGGTATAGAAATCATTAGCATTGGGAATCATTGAGTCATGAGCGATGAATTGCCATGATTTAGCAAAAATTTGTTTTAATTCTTGCTTATAAATTTCTTCTTCCCAAAAAATACGTCGATCGACCCAGCCTTCGTCATTATCAAGGAATTGATGGTAGTCGGTATTATTAGTCATAAAGTAGGTTCTCCTAAGTGACGAGTTATAAAATACAGTTGCTTTCAAGTAATATTTGTTTTTACTGTGGCGCAAATTCTAATGTTTAATGCCTATAACTACTCTGATGTAGATCAGGAAAATAAAAAGAAGGAAACCCTACTAAAGCAAGTTCTACTATTAAGTATTTACACAATAAAACTTGTTGAAAAAGCAGGATGAGAAGGGCCTGAAAGCCTTTGAATAATTGATGCTAACCATTGAGACCGATAATAAATTTAAAATTTGAGCTAGACTTTCTTTATCGACAAGGGGCTTTTTTTAAGGTCAAATGATCACTGATACGACCATGAGGGCAGTGTTTACACTGATATAAATTATGCGTTTTATAATCACCTTAATAACAGTCTGCTTACTTTATATTCCAAGCACTTGTGTGGCGGAAATATTTAAATATAAGGATAAAGATGGACATTGGCAGTTTTCTGATTCGCCTATCAATGAGGATGGGGCTACCGAGGTTCGCGCATATAAAAATTCAACCGCCTCTGTCGAGAGGTCAAATGATTTTATAACGCTGCTAAATAGTAAATACCCATTTACTAATCCTGTTCAGCAAGCAACGAAGGCTGTTGTTACTGTTAAAAGTAAACTTGGTTCTGGATCTGGCTTTTTTGTAACCGAGGATTGTTATTTAGTGACGAATAAGCATGTAGTTCGCCCCGCTAAAGGTAAGCAATGGGATGCGACGCAGGCAAAGATCAAAAAAAATAGTTTAATATTTAATAGTAATAAAATACGGCTTAATCAACAAAAAGAGCGGCTCTTTATTAATAAGCAAAAACTCGATGATTTTCGAATATATCTAGACGGTTTGAGATCAGACAAAGAAAAACAAATCGCGTTACGCGAGTACGCGCTTTATGAGCAGCAATATCAGCAAGACCTGCAACAACTGAATGAAACGCAGAGGCGCCTGAGCTTGGATGAAGACATCTTTAATCGACAAAAATCTGACTTTAACTTCTCTAGCGCGGTGTCAAATGTTGCTCAGTCATTTGATATTGTTTTAAAAGATAATACTAAAGCAAGAGCCAAGCTAATTAAGGTGGCGTCGACAGATGACTTGGCGTTGCTGAAAGTAAATGCCTGTAAAGCGCCTTACTTAGAAATGGCACCTGGCTCAGTCGTACAGGGTACAACCGTTCATGCAATTGGAAGCCCCTTGGGGTTACGTGATCAGTTAACAGATGGGACGGTAACGCAGGTGTTGCAAAACCGAATAGTCACTGACGCACAGATTTTACCGGGTAACAGTGGTGGGCCATTGATAACCGATGATGGTAATGTGGTGGCAGTTAATACCATCAAAGTAGCAAAAGGGTCTGCGTTAAAGACTGGGTTTGGCGTTTCGATTCCAATTGCTAAGGTTAGGAAAAATTTTGCTGAGTATTTAAATAATTAAATAAAAGGTATTTATTAAGATTAGCGAGGGCCAGTCCATTCATAGATATCTATTGTCTCGGGGTCACAACTTCTACAACCACCTTGGCAAAGTGAGCCAGCTGGAAGTTTTTTTGCATAACCTTTTTTTACCCAGTGTTCGAGCATTGATTTGGCGTCATCTTGAGAGATTTTGAAATGTAAGGCTAAATCACGAACAGGAGCGCTTCGTGCGGCTTGTAAGTAATCACGGACCTCTAATAAAATCATACGTCTTTAATCAGTGTTGGTTCAACAGCGAGTAATTTCTGGCCAAGTTGGCGAAGCGTAAGCCATATTCCTAGAAAGCCAGCAATGAATACACATAACCAAACCAGTGTTTGTGATGGATGGCTTGAAAAGTTCGCAATTTGATAGAAAGAAGTCGCCATGCTGTATGCCAAATAAAGGCTCCAGAAAATAGAAAATAAGGCCCAACGTGTTCCTGTTTCACGTTTAACGGCGGCAATCGCAGCAACACAAGGGACATATAAAAGAATAAAGAGTAGATAACTAAAGGCACCAATTTTGCCATCAAAATATTTCACCAAGGTGCCAAAAAGAGCTGAGCTAACTTCTTGCTCAGTTGCGGCTTCATCAAGGTTGTCGTTGGCATCAAGTGTCCTTAAACCAAGCGGATCGCCCATGTTTTGGAATGCATCATTTAAATTATCTTTAGTTGTTGTCACAGCTTCTGAGAACTTGCTTTTAAGGCTAAAGTTTTCGTCGTTATCGTCGGTGTTGCCTTCAATATTTGAATAAACTGCATCGAGTGTTCCAACAACCACTTCTTTAGCGAGTAAGCCACTAAAAATACCAACGATGGCGGGCCAATTTTCTTCTTGGATTCCCATCGGTTCAAAGGCAGGTGTGAATGTTTTACTGACTTCACTCAAGACTGATTTTGAACTGTTTTCATTACCAAAACTGCCATCAGTGCCAACGGAATTAAGAATATTGATCACCATAACCATCATGACGATAAATTTGCCAGCCTCTAATACAAAACCCTTTAGGCGTTCCCAAGTGTGGATTAGTAAGCTTTTGATGGCTGGTCGGTGGTAAGGGGGGAGTTCTATGAGAAAACTGTCAGATTCACCCTCAAGCACGCTGCTTTTTAGTAACAGTGCGGTAAAAATAGCCGCTGCAATACCTAATAGATATAGTAAGAAAACAATATTTTGCCCAGATTGAGGAAAAAAAGCTGCGGCAAACAAGGCATAAACAGATAGCCGTGCACCACACGACATAAACGGCGCCATCATCACCGTCATAATGCGGTCACGTTGCTTTTCTAGGGTACGTGTAGCCATGATGGATGGTACGTTGCAACCAAAGCCAATAATTAATGGCACAAAAGCTTTGCCGGGTAGTCCAAGCTTACGCATAAAACGATCCATAACAAAGGCAGCTCTGGCCATATAGCCGGAGTCTTCGAGTATAGATAAACAGAAATAGAGAGTCGCGATGATGGGGATAAAGGTAGCAACAACTTGGATACCACCGCCTAAACCATCAGCGAGTAAGACTTGAAACCAATTGGGAAAATCCAAATTTTGGAGTTGAATTTTAAATCCATCAACAAACAGCGCACTGGCGGTAATGTCAAAGAAATCAATAAAAGCGCCACCAAAGTTAATGGTTATACTGAACATTAAGTAGATGGCTAAAAAGAAGATAGGTAAGCCGAGATAGTCACTAAGAATGACTTTGTCTACTCGGTCAGACCATGTTTGTTGAATATTTTTGACTTGCTTGACTACCTGTGAGGTTAGCTGATGTGCAAATTCATAGCGGCTGGCAGCAATAAGAGTATCTGCATCTTCTCCAGTTGAATCTTTTATATAGAGCTGTCGGCTAGCACAAATTTCTTCGGTTTGCTGTGTTGTAGTGGGGGAGAAGTACCCCTCTAAGCATTGAAGCGCATGCCATCGTAGAATAAATGGGGAGTTGCGTTGCGTATTTAACGTCGGAATAATTTCATCAAGAGCTGAGGTAACGGCAGTCGGGTATTCAATGTTTAAGTGATGCTTAGGCTGCTCATCAATTACCGTTAATATGCTTTCTAAAAGTGAGGTGATTCCTTGGTTTTTACGCGCAACAATAGGAAAAACAGGGCAGCCAAGAGCGTTAGATAAAGCCTCTAGGTCGATGTTCATGCCACGAGATTTGGCAACATCCATCATGTTTAACGCAAGTACAGCTGGAATGCCGGTTTCAAGTAATTGACTGGTAAGGAACAGGCTGCGTTCTAGATTGGCTGCATCTGCAACAATTAAAAGTGCATCAGCCTCTTCGGATAAAATATATTGGCGAGCTATTTGTTCATCAAGAGCCTCGCGGTCACTATCAAGCGCATAAACACCTGGTAAGTCGACCAAAACAAGCTCTTGGTTGTTAACTTTAGTAAGCCCTTCACGACGGTCCACTGTAACGCCAGGCCAGTTCCCCGTTTTTTGTTTAATGCCCGTAATAACATTGAATAATGTTGATTTTCCGCAGTTAGGGTTGCCAATAACGGCAATGACAGGGCTTTTATTAGAGGGGCGTACGGGCGTATTTTCTTCGCAACATTGCTTGGTCATAATGTTTCTATTACTACTTGTTTTGCGAGGGTTTCATTCAGAGCGATACGAGTATTTCCAATACTGACAATAATTCCACCTTTGCTTCTTTGAGTAACCTGAAGGGGAATTAATTTAGAAAAGCCTAGCGTTAGCAATTTTTTTTCTAACGAATGAGCCATTTGATTTTTACACAGCATTACTTCCTGGCCAATTTCAATATCAGCAAGAGTAGCGTACTGGTTTAATGCCTGGTTACTTGACATGTGATCTCAAACGTTAATGATAATGATTCCCATTCTAATCTATGATTGAGTCATGTCAAGGATGTGGAATTAAGAATGCGGTTGATACTTAGGTTTAATGACATAGATCAGGTAAGCAAAAATGATTACGCTAATCCAAATAAAACTAAGAATACCAATTATGCCATCGTATTGCCCAGTTAAGTAAGTCCAGCTTGATGCGGAGTTATGGTCAGTGAGTTCTTTAGTTATTTTTATGAGGAAAACCCAGCTAGCATGTAGACCAATGCAATAAGCAAGAGTACGTGTCTGAAGACGAACTAGGGCAAGGAAAGCGCCAACAACAAAAAGCGCTAGAAAGTCATCAAGCGGCATAAATGCAACTGCTTTAAATGCATTAACGATAACTTCAAAACCAGTGCCTATATATAAAAGGTTTTGATCAATATGTTCAATGGGTTTAATAAAGTGCAAAATGGCATAAAAAAAACTACTAACAACAACCGCCGTAAAACCGTTGTGCCATTGTTGGCTTAGCTTGAAGAATAGCCCTCTAAATAAGGTTTCCTCTATTAAAGCAACGGCGATTCCGGCTAATAATGCTTTAGAAACAAGTCTCCATGTGAATTGAGCATCTTCTGACAGTACTCTAATATCAAGAACGATCAGCGTAAACACAACAACGCCAAGAATTAACAGACCAGAAATAAAGCCGAATGATGTTTTTTTAAAGAAGTTGCCATAGGTATTATTGTGTCCAATGGCGTTTAAACTCAATTTAAAAAACTTAAAACATGGAATCAGTCCTAAGATTAAAAATAAAAGGGCGGCGCGCGTAACCCATTTTTCAAAACGATATTCATTTGTGCCAAACGCTAAAAATAATGGATAGGCGATTAAAGCAGCCAAAACAGAGGCTGTTAAGAAGTAAAAAACAAAAAATAAGGTAGCTTTCATATGGTTTTTTTACATTTAAGTAAAATTGTATTCAAAAAGGAGTGCAAAAATGTTGAAAGAGTCGGTATGATACCGCACATTATTTCCAACCAAAATGCGAAAGTGGCGGAATTGGTAGACGCGCTGGATTTAGGTTCCAGTATCGTAAGATGTGAGAGTTCGAGTCTCTCCTTTCGCACCATCTATTTTTTTGAACAATCATCAATAAACTACACTAGAGAATAATTATGCAGGTTTCTGTTGAATCTATTTCTGATATTAAAAAAACATTAACAATCGTTGTCCCTCAAGAAGAGGTCGATACGGCGATCAATAAGCGTTATGACGATGTGAAACGAAACGCACGGATTGATGGATTTAGACCTGGTAAGGTTCCTATGAGCGTTATCAAAAAGAAATTTGGCGCAAGTGTGCGCGCTGAAGCGTTATCAGAGTTAACACAAAGCTTTTTTTATAAAGCAATCATGGAAGAAAAGCTAAACCCAGCCAGTGCGCCTGTTATTAAAGCTAACGAAGCTGAGGTTGAAGGGTATGAGTTCTCAGCAAGCTTTGAAGTCTATCCAGAGATTACAGTTAACCCAGTTGAAGACTTATCACTGAATAGCCCAGTAGTGGAAATTGCAGAGTCTGATATAGATAATATGGTTGAAAAGCTGCAAAAACAAAAAGCAAGCTGGAAAGAAGTTAAAACCAAAGCTAAAGACGGTAACCAAGTAACAGTTAGTTTTGAAGGTAAAGTAGGTGATAAGCCTATCTCGGAAGAGCCTATTAAAGGTTTCCCTGTTGTTCTTGGCTCAAAAAGCATGATACCTGGGTTTGAAGAAAACTTAAAAGGCGTGAAAACTGGTGAGAAATTAAGTTTTGAAGTGACTTTTCCTGAAGACTATCAACAAGCTGACTTTGCCGGCAAGGTTGGGGTTTTTGATGTAGAAGTGGATAAGGTTGAAAAGAGCGAATTACCTGAAATAAATGAAGAGTTTATTAAGGAATTTGGTGTGGAAAGTGGTGATGTGGCTGACTTTAGAGTAGACCTTGCTAAAAATATGGGCGGTGAGTTAACTCGTGCATTAGCAACTAAACGTAAAGAAATTGTCATGGATGCAATTGTTGAAAACAATGAAGTGTCTGTGCCAGAAGCACTTGTTGATAATGAAATTAATCAAATGCTTGCTTCGCTAAATGAAAAAGCAGCTCAGGCAGGTCAACCAGCACAGCCGGATTTACCAAAAGAGCTTTTTAAAGATCAAGCAACTAAACGCGTTAAATTAGGCTTGCTATTGTCTGAAATGATCAAGCAAAATGATATCAAAGCGGATGCTGAAAAAGTACAAGCAAGAATTGAAGAGTTTGCTCAAACGTATCAATCGCCTGAAGAAGTTATCAATTGGTATAACTCTAACCCAGAAGAGCGCAATAAAGTTGAAAGCGTTGTATTAGAAGACCAATTGGTTGATTGGGTGTTAGAAAAGGCTAAAATAACAGAAACTCAGTTAACGTTTGATGAGCTAATGGCACCTACTCAAGCAACTGGATAAATGACAGATAATAAGGGAGTTAAGATGCAAAATAAACTAGAGGCGCAAGCACTTGGATTAGTTCCGATGGTGGTTGAGCAGACTGCACGTGGCGAACGTTCATACGATATTTACTCTAGACTCCTTAAAGAACGGGTTATTTTCTTAGTAGGCCAAGTGGAAGACCATATGGCTAATTTGATTGTTGCTCAGATGCTATTTTTAGAGTCTGAAAACCCTGATAAAGATATCCACCTATATATTAATTCACCAGGTGGTTCTGTCACAGCAGGTATGTCTATCTATGACACGATGCAGTTTATCAAACCAGATGTTAGTACTATGTGTATCGGTCAAGCAGCTAGCATGGGTGCATTATTGTTGACAGGTGGTGCTGAAGGTAAACGATTCGCTTTACCACACTCAAGAATGATGATCCACCAACCGCTGGGTGGTTTTCAGGGTCAAGCATCTGATATTGATATTCATGCGAAGGAAATTCTATTAATCCGTGATCGTTTAAACAAAATTATGGCTTCACATACAGGCCAGCCGTTAGATGTTATTCAAGGTGATACCGATAGAGATAACTTTATGGGTAGTCAACAAGCCGTTGAATACGGCCTGATTGACCAAGTATTAAAAACACGTAATATAGAAGAGTAGAATAGTTAGCGCTTGGACTGGACAGATTTATAATCTTTAGCATACTGTATATAGCATGTAACTAAAGATTAAGAGTAATGAAACAGTCAACCCTAATAATGAGTGTTAAAGAAAAGAGGTTTGTATGAGTGATGATAAAGACAATGGCGAGAATGATAGTAAGCTTTTGATTTGCTCGTTTTGTGGAAAGAATCAGCATGAAGTTAGAAAGTTAATTGCAGGCCCTTCTGTTTTTGTTTGCGATGAGTGTGTAGAGCTTTGTAACGATATTATTAAAGAGGAGCTTCAAGAGAATGAAGCGACAGGCGCAGGTGATAAATTACCTAAACCCTCTGAAATCAAAGAATCCTTAGATAAGTATGTGGTAGGCCAGCAACAGGCCAAAAAAATCTTATCAGTTTCAGTCTATAACCACTATAAGCGTCTAAATGCCTCAAAAGGTGTTGATGATGTTGAGTTGGCAAAAAGTAATGTATTGTTAATTGGCCCCACTGGCTCAGGCAAAACATTATTGGCTGAAACATTAGCAAGAATGTTAAATGTTCCTTTTACCATTGCTGATGCTACGACGTTAACTGAAGCGGGTTATGTTGGAGAGGATGTCGAAAACATTATTCAAAAAATCTTACAAAAATGTGATTTTGATGTCGATAAAGCTCAAAACGGCATCGTGTACATTGATGAAATAGATAAGATCTCACGGAAGTCGGACAACCCATCTTTAACACGTGATGTTTCTGGTGAAGGTGTCCAACAAGCATTGTTAAAATTAATTGAAGGAACAGTTGCTTCAGTCCCTCCACAAGGTGGAAGAAAACATCCACAGCAAGAATTTTTACAAGTAGATACCAGTAACATCTTGTTTATTGTTGGTGGTGCGTTTGCCGGTTTAGATAAGGTTATTAAAGATCGTTCTCAAAAAAATGTCGGCATCGGTTTCTCAGCTGAAGTAGTAAGCGAGAATGAAGCGCCAGATGTTAGTGATGTTTTGCAAAATGTTGAGCCGGAAGATCTTGTTAAATATGGTTTGATTCCAGAATTTGTTGGCAGGTTACCTGTTGTAGCAACGCTTGAAGAGCTAGATGAAGATGCATTAATTCAAATACTCAGTGAACCTAAAAATGCATTAACAAAACAATATGTAAGGCTTTTCGAAATGGAAGGGGTTGAACTTGAATTTAGAGAAGAAGCCTTAAGAGAGGTCGCAAAGAAAGCGATGGCTCGTAAAACAGGTGCTCGTGGTTTAAGGACAATTTTAGAACATGTATTACTAGACACAATGTATGACTTACCTTCGCTAGATAATGTTTGTAAAGTTGTTATTGATGATAAGGTTATTCGGGGTGAGTCTGACCCTATGTTTATTTATGAAAATGATAAAAAAGTAGCATCATCGGAATAAAATAGACTTCAAAGAGAAAAAAAGGCGCTTTAAGCGCCTTTTTTTATGAGTTATGGCTTGAAAATAATGTTCGGTGCCCTGATATTCTTACTAATACTAAATTTAATTCTTTAAGGCGGTAACTAATGAACGAAAAACTAGATCTAACAAACTTACCAATTCTTCCGCTGAGAGATGTGGTTGTTTACCCACATATGGTGATTCCGCTTTTCGTTGGTCGTGATCGATCAATACAGGCGATTGATTTTGCGATGGAAGATAATAAAAAAATTGTTCTAGTTGCGCAAAAAAACCCAGATAACGATGATCCCAAAGAGGGTGACCTTTATCAAGTCGGTACCTTAGCCACTATTTTGCAGCTCCTTAAGTTACCTGATGGAACGGTAAAGGTTTTAGTGGAAGGTGAGCAGCGAGTTAATATTGATAAGATTTATACCAATGAAAAATTGTTTGGTGCAGATGTTAGTTTGCTGGAAGATGCCGTAGACCTTGAAGAGCAAGAAATGGATGTGCTAATTAGGACCGTTAGTTCCGCCTTTGAAAGCTATGTGAAGTTAAATAAAAAAGTACCACCTGAAGTATTAACCTCATTATCTGGTATTGAAGACTCTGGCCGTCTTGCAGATACTATGTCAGCGCACATGGTGTTGAAAGTTGAAGAAAAACAAAAAATATTGGAAACATATAACCTTCGCGAACGTTTAGAACATTTGCTGTTATTGATGGAAGGTGAAGTTGATATTCTGGAAATGGAAAAACAAATCCGTAGCCGGGTTAAGCAACAAATGGAAAAGAATCAGCGCGAGTATTATTTGAGTGAGCAAATGAAGGCCATTCAAAATGAATTGGGTGACATGGAAGAAGGTTCAAATGAAATAGATGAACTCGAAAAGAAAATAGCTGATGCAGGGATGTCAAAAGAAGCAAAAGAAAAAGCTGAATCAGAACTGAGCAAGTTAAAAATGATGTCCCCGATGTCAGCTGAAGCCAGTGTTATACGTAATTACATTGATTGTATGGTTAATGTGCCGTGGAAAAAACGTACGCGTATTAGGCATGATCTCGCTGCCGCACAAAAAGTGCTTGATGCTGACCATTATGGGCTAGAGAAAGTAAAAGAAAGAATTTTAGAGTACTTGGCTGTTCAACAACGGGTTAAAAACATGAAAGGGCCAATTCTTTGCTTGGTTGGGCCTCCAGGTGTTGGTAAAACATCCTTGGGGCAATCTATTGCTCGTGCGACGAACCGTAAGTTTGTAAGAATGTCTTTAGGTGGTGTGCGAGATGAAGCTGAAATACGTGGGCATCGTCGTACATACATTGGTTCAATGCCAGGTAAAATTTTACAAAACTTATCAAAAGTTGAAACAAAAAACCCTTTATTCTTGCTTGATGAAATAGACAAAATGGCAATGGATTTCAGAGGCGACCCTGCTTCTGCTTTACTTGAGGTGCTTGATCCAGAACAAAACAGTACGTTTAACGATCATTACTTAGAAGTGGATTTTGATTTGTCTGATGTTATGTTTGTCGCGACTGCAAATAGCATGAATATACCGGGTCCCCTGTTGGACCGTATGGAAGTGATTAACCTCGCTGGTTATACCGAAGATGAGAAAATTAACATCACAGAGAACTACCTCATTACCAAACAATTAAAAAATAATGGTTTGAAAGAGTCGGAATTGCACGTAAGCCAATCAGCGATTAGAGATACGGTGCGTTATTATACGCGTGAGGCTGGAGTTAGAAATATCGACAGAGAAATGTCTAAAATTTGTCGAAAAGTAGTGAGAGACATTTTACTGAGCAAACCTAAGAAGCGAATCAATGTTACATCGCGTAACCTTAGTAAATACTTAGGGGTTAGGCGATTTGACTTTGGTAAAGCCGAAGAAACAAATCAAATTGGGCAAGTAACTGGCTTGGCTTGGACAGAGGTTGGTGGTGAATTACTAACAATTGAATCAGCTATTAGCGAAGGTAAAGGCAAGTTAACACTTACCGGTAAGTTAGGTGATGTTATGCAAGAATCTATTCAAGCTGCTTTAACAGTGGTTAGAAGTCGTGCTGCAATGTTAGGTGTTCCAGCTGATTTTTATCAAAAGAACGATATACATGTACATGTTCCTGAAGGAGCAACGCCTAAAGATGGTCCAAGTGCAGGTATCGGTATGTGTACGGCCTTAGTATCATCCTTAACGGGTATTCCTGTGTTAGCTGATGTGGCTATGACAGGGGAAATTACGCTTCGAGGTGAGGTGTTACCGATCGGTGGGCTTAAAGAAAAATTGTTAGCAGCTCTTCGCGGTGGAATCACAACGGTTGTAATCCCACACCAAAATGAAAAAGATTTAATAGAGATGCCGGCTAATATTAAACAAAATTTAACGATAATCCCTGTCCGCTGGATTGATGAGGTGCTGGAAGTCGCGCTTGAACGGTCCCCGACACCATTGAAAGGAAGTGAAAAGTTAACAAAAAAAGATGACAAAAAAAGTAAACCTGCAAAAAATAAAACGGTGACCGCACATTAAGCTGAAGTGTTTGATTTAATTGAGGCAAGTAAATTAATTGAAGGTATGCTTTAAAAAAATATAGTCATAAAAACCTTCTGAAGCTTGACACTGGTGGGGGGGAAAGGATATAAAATCTCCTGTTGAGTGAATAGTGAGGTAGATATAGCCGCTCTAAACACCAGTAACAAAAAAAATTAACTTTAAAAATTATTTAATCATCCTATTGGGGAAAATTTATGAACAAATCAGACCTTATCAATGCAATCGCTGAAGAATCAGGACTTACTAAAGCTGACGCAGGCCGCGCATTAGATGCCACTATCTCTTCTGTTAGTAGTGCACTTAAAAGCGGTGACTCAATCTCACTTATTGGCTTTGGTACCTTCTCTGTAAAAGAGCGTTCTGCACGCACAGGCCGCAATCCACAAACGGGTGAAACGATTCAAATTAAAGCTTCAAAAATTCCTTCATTTAAAGCTGGCAAAACTTTAAAAGACTCTGTAAACTAGCGCCTCTTCTGTTCTTGGGGTGCTTAGCTCAGCTGGGAGAGCGTCGCCCTTACAAGGCGAATGTCGGGGGTTCGATCCCCTCAGCACCCACCATTTAGGAGTGGTAGTTCAGTTGGTTAGAATACCGGCCTGTCACGCCGGGGGTCGCGGGTTCGAGTCCCGTCCACTCCGCCATTGGTACAAAAAACCATTAATTTGAAAAAATTAATGGTTTTTTTTTGCTCATCGAAAATGTGAGTTAATTTAGAACGCGATGCAATTAATAGGATGTTTATAAATGTCCCCTATAAAGTGCTATCAGTTGTTTAATAAATGCAGTTGCCAGCAGTAACGCCGCTTAATATCGTTTTCTTGGCTAGTGTCCTTGTTGTTGTAAAGGATAGTTTGTTCAAACTAACGCACACTAGCCTAAAATATGGTTTAATTTCCTCACATATAGTGCAATAGTGAATTCCCCTTTAGGATGCTGCGGCCACTGTCAATAAACATTAAATTGTTAATTCAGTGGTTTTATATAAACTGAGAGTATTGTCTTTTGAGACGACTGTTAAGCACTATTTTTTTAAATTTTTATGTGGATTATTTTTTATGTTAGATAGATTGCGGGTACACGTTAAAGGCTGGTTGGGTATGGTTATTCTTATAATGATCTCTATTCCATTTGCTTTGTTTGGCTTACAAAACTACACCAATGGTGGGTCCGAAAAAGCTGTCGCTGAAGTAGGGGATTATAAAATTTACCAAGCGGATGTTATTCAGGCTTATCAAAACCGTGTGGCTCAATTAAAAGAGCAATATGGTGATCAATACTCTGCTGACTTATTTAATCAAGAGGCAATACGCCAAGAGTCGTTGAATCGATTAATTCAAGAACAACTTGTTTTGCAAACAGTTAATAAAGATGGCTATGTCGCATCAAACAAGGCCGTTCTTGATGTAATTTCTAATATAGATGCCTTTCATAAAGACGGACGGTTTGATAAAACAACCTATGAGCAATTATTACAAGCAAGAGGCTTAACAACCACTGATTTTGTAGAAACGGTACGTGCAAGCATTGAACGAGAACAATTTATAAACTCTATTATAGGTACGACCTTAGTAGACGAGAGTGAAATAGATGAATTTCATCGTTTAACGAATCAAACTAGGGATATTAAGTATTTGTTGCTGCCTATTTCTTCAGTGGTTAATGAAGTGGTGGTAACAGATGAAGAGCTTAATGAACATTATTCACAAAATAAGCTTCTTTATAGATCACCTGAAGAAGCATCTATTGAATATATTTCATTAAACTTGTCTGACTTGATGTCGGAGGTTTCCCCGTCGAAAGATGAATTGTTAGCGTTCTATGAACGTGAGCGTCAGTCATTTACGGTATCCGGTCATCGAAGAGCGAGCCATATATTGATTGAAGCAACTGCTGATCTCGCAGATGCAGAGAGAGAGGAAAAGAGAGCAAAAGCCGACATGGTTTTAAGCCGACTTAACAAGGGAGAAAATTTTGCAAGCTTGGCTAAAGAGTTGTCTGAAGATATTGGTTCGGCTGAATCAGGTGGTGACTTAGGCATCATCACCGACGGTATGATGGGCGCAGAGTTTGAAAAAACGCTGGATTCTCTTGAAGAAGGCGAGGTTAGTAACGTAGTTCAAACTCAATACGGCTTTCATATTATAAAGCTGGTCTCAAAAGAGGCTGATAAGGTGCAACCATACGAAGCAGTAGAAGAGACAGTAACAGAGCTGTTTAAATTAAATGTTGCTAGCGAAAGGTTTTATCAACTAGCAGAGCGTTTTGCTGAGTTAGCGTTTGAAAATCCAGATTCATTAAACCCTATCGCTGATGAATTAGGGTTAACGGTTGAACAACAAACGGGTATTACACGTACTAGTGATGAGGGCATTGCTGCCAGTACTAAAGTGCGTCAGGCTGTGTTTAATGAAGATGTTTTAGCGGGTAATAATAGCGATGCAATTGAAATAGGCTCTGAGCATTTAGTTGTATTACGTATTAATGACTATGTTCCTGAGGCAACAATGCCGTTAACCGCAGTAAAAGATAGAGTTGAATTGTCTGTTAAAAAAGATAAGGCTAATGAATTGTTAACACAGAAAGCGGCTGATTTACTATCTCAGCTAACATCAGGGGTAACGATTAATACCTTGTCAACGTCAGATGATGTCCTGCTTGAAGATATTGGACCGGTGACAAGGCATGATAAATCGGTTCCAGTAAAATTATTAAACGATGCGTTTAGTATGTCTCACCCAACACAGGGAAAACCCTCTTTTAAATTAAGTACGCTAGACAATGGCGATGTTGCGATTATTGAGTTGAGTAAAGTAACTGATGGCGACCCAACAGAGATGACAGAGACTTCACGCCAAACATTTAAGCAGTTTTTATCACGTTTAACTGGTGAAGTAATGTTGGCCGCAACAATAGAAAATTTAAGTGTTGAGGCAGACGTGGTTTTAGCTAATCAAGCACAATAAGTTGAAATGAAACTACACTGGCAAATTTTTATTGCAATTGGCTTAGCGATTATTGCGGGTATTGCAACAGGAGAAGAAGCGGGTATAGGTTCATTTACTTTTTATGATGTGTATGTATTTTTAGGTACGTTATTTCTTAATGCACTAAAAATGTTGATAGTCCCATTGATCTTGTCATCGATTATTTGTGGAATTGCAAATATGGGTAACTTAGGTGGTTTAGGTCGTTTAGGTGGGAAGACAATTACGTATTATCTGTCGACCAGTCTGGTTGCTATTTTAATCGGTTTGGTTTTGGTTAATATCGTAGAGCCAGGCATCATTGCTGGTGAACCAGTTCGTGATCGTGTTGGCTTAACGGAAGATATTACAGAGGTTGCTTCAAAGCTAGAAGGAAAAGGAGCTGCTGATATCACCGGTATATTTTTACGGATGGTGCCAACCAATATTGTCGCAGCAGCAGCCAATGGCCAAATGTTAGGGCTGATCTTTTTTGGACTATTATTTGGCTATTTTATGACTCAAATAATCGAACAAAGAAAAACAGTTTTGCTGACATTTTGGAATGCAGTATTGGATGTAATGATGAAAATGACCGATTGGGTCATGAAGTTTGCACCGATCGGTGTTTTTGGCTTAGTAGCTAAAGTAGTTGCTTCAACAGGCTTAGCTGCTTTTTTACCATTAGCCTATTTTTTCTTTACGGTATTAGGTGCTTTAGTTATTCATATGTTTGGTGTTATGCCATTAGTGTTGAAATACCTCGGTGGCGTTAAACCACTTCGCCATTACAAAGCGATGACCCCCGCATTGCTGACCTCTTTCTCAACAAGCTCGTCGTCAGCCACACTGCCCATTACGTTAGAGTGTGTTGAAAAAAACGCAGGTGTTTCAAATCGTACAAGTAGCTTTGTCTTGCCGTTAGGTGCAACTATTAATATGGATGGTACGGCGTTATACGAATGCGTGGCAGCTATGTTTATTGCTCAAGCTTATGGCTTAAGTTTAGGGTTTACTGAGCAGTTTCTTATTGTCCTAACAGCCTTGGTTACCTCGATTGGTGTAGCGGGTATTCCAGCGGCAAGTCTTGTTGCAATCAGTATTATTTTGGTAACAATAGGGCTTCCATTAGAGGGCATTGGGCTTATTCTTGCTGTCGATCGTGTTTTGGATATGTGTAGAACCAGCGTTAATGTATTTAGTGATTCTTGTGGTGCAGTTATTATTGCTCGAAGTGAAGGCGAAGATCAGGTTTTACAATCAAAATAAATCATCGTGAATAAGCCAGTAATTAAACTGCGTAGGGCAGCGGGTTTTCTCTTTTTAGTGCTATTAATGTCTGCTTGTACAGATAAGGCTTTAAATAACCCCTATGTTGAGGATCACGGAGAAGGCAAGGTCATATATTCGTCATTTTCTGAACGGCCTAAGCATCTTGATCCTGCGAAAGCGTACAGTTCAAATGAGTATGCCATTATTGCGCAGGTCTACGAACCATTATTTCAATATCATTATTTAAAACGCCCTTATCAATTAGAACCGCTAGCGGCCGCTAAAATGCCTTCGGTCAGCTACCTAAATGCGAAAGGTGAATATTTGTCAGACGATGCTGATGTGGCCAATATTGCTTTTAGTGAATATCATTTAACAATTAAAAATGATATTAAATTTCAGCCCCACCCGAGTTTTAATCTTGAATTACATAAAACATTGCCCGAGGGTTGGGATACTCGGTCTTTATACGACTTACCAACGGCAACACGTACATTAACGGTAGATGATTTTATTTATCAAATAAAGCGTTTGGCTGACCCAGCAACACAATCACCAATCGCCAGCTTAATGGCGAACTATATAGTGGGTTTTAAAGAGTTTTCAGAAAAACAAACGGCATTACAAAATAAATCGCCTAGATTAAGTAAAACTCAACGTTTGCACTCTGAGCAAATGACTGGCATCAAAAAATTAACGGGTCAACACTTTACGATTCGCATCAAAGGGAAATACCCACAGTTTATAAATTGGTTAGCAATGCCATTTTTTGCACCAATGCCCTGGGAAGCAGATGAGTTTTATTCAAACCCTCTATTGGTAGAAAAAAACATAACATTAGATTGGTTCCCTGTGGGAACAGGACCATATTTTTTGCAAGAAAATAACCCTAATAGACGAATGGTTCTGGCAAAAAACCCTAATTTTCATACGGAGTATTACCCTTCAGAAGCATACCCTGGTGCAGATATTCAGACCTTATTGATGGATTCAGGCAAACCATTACCCTTAACAGATAAAGTGATTTTCTCGTTAGAAAAAGAGAGCATTCCTTATTGGAATAAATTTTTACAAGGTTATTACGATGTTTCCGGTATTAGTTCAGATAGTTTTGACCAAGCGGTTAGTTTTTCGGCGCAAGGGGATGTTGGTTTAACCGATAATATGATTGCACGTGGCATTGGCCTACAAACAGCGGTGACAACATCGACCTATTATTTCGCGTTTAATATGTTAGATAATGTTGTTGGTGGTGATTCTGACAAGACTAGAAAGCTACGTCATGCTATTTCTATAGTTATGGATTATGAGGAATATATTTCAATTTTTCAAAATGGTCGTGGTGTTCCAGCACAAAGTATTATTCCTCCAGGTATTTTTGGTCATGTTGCTGGTAAGCAAGGGATGAACCCTGTTGTTTATAACTGGCGTGATGGCTTACGCAGACGGACTGTGGCTGAAGCAAGGGAGTTGCTGGCTGAGGCGGGCTACCCGAATGGGTTAGACCCAGCAACTGGGAAACCGTTGGTTTTATATTTTGACACAATGGACAGTGGGCCAGATAGTAAAGCTAGACTAAATTGGTTACGTAAACAGTTTGATAAACTTAATATTCAACTGGTTATTCGTAGTACAGATTACAATCGCTTCCAAGAAAAAATGCGTAATGGTAATGCGCAAATGTTTATGTGGGGTTGGAATGCAGATTACCCAGATCCTGAGAATTTTTTATTTTTGTTATATGGCAAAAATGCCAAATCAATTCATGGTGGTGAAAATGCTTCTAATTATCAAAATAAACAGTTTGATCGTTTGTTTGAGAAAATGAGCGCCATGGAAAATACCCCTGAACGCCAAGCGATCATTAAACAAATGGTAGCAATCAGCCAACAAGATGCACCGTGGTTATGGGGCTTTCATCCAAAAGCTTTTTCACTACATCATGCTTGGTATAAAAATGCATACCCCAATTTAATGGTCAATAATAAAACTAAATACATCAATATTGACCCTGAGATGAGGGATGAATATCAAAAGAAATGGAATGCGCCGGTTTATTGGCCATTAGTGTTCGTTTTATTGGTGATAGCCTGTTTACTATTACCTGCTTACATTATCTATCGGCGAATTGAGCGTTCCACAGCCCTATGATTAATTACATTATCAGACGTTTGTTTTATGTATTACCTGTGTTGCTTGGGGTCAATATATTAACGTTTGTACTATTTTTTATTGTTAACTCACCCGATGATATGGCGCGAATGCAACTGGGTGATAAACATGTGACTCAGGCTGCGGTTGATAACTGGAAGCAACAACGTGGCTATAACTTACCGTTACTGTGGAACAAGCAAGAAGCGGGTGTTAAACAGTTTTCGGAAACAATTTTTTTTGAAAAATCAGTGGGTTTGTTTGTATTTGATTTAGGCGTTTCTGATAGTGGTCGTGATATTGTTGCCGATATTTCGCAACGGATGTGGCCCAGTTTAGCTATCGCTATTCCATCATTAATATTTGGGGTATTAGCAAATATTACATTTGCCCTCTTATTAATATTTTATCGAGGCAGTATTTTAGAGTTTGGTGGTTTGTTTTTATGTATAGCCTTAATGTCTATTTCAGGGCTGTTTTATATTATTGCTGGTCAATATTTTGTAGGCAAGTTGTTAGCGCTAACCCCCATTTCTGGATATGCTCCGGGTGTCGATGCACTTAAGTTTATTATCCTACCTGTGTTGATTGGTGTGGTGTCTGGTTTAGGCTCTGGTGTTCGCTGGTACCGTACGTTATTTTTAGAAGAGGCTGCAAAGGATTATGTTAGAACAGCAAAAGCAAAGGGGCTGTCTGATATCGAAGTATTATTTAAACATGTGCTTAAAAATGCCATGATTCCAATTCTAACCGGCATTGTTGTGATATTACCCTTGCTCTTTATGGGGAGCTTGATTACCGAATCGTTTTTTGGAATACCGGGTTTAGGCAGTTACACCATTGACGCGATCAGTAGTCAAGACTTTGCTATTGTTCGTTCAATGGTGTTTCTTGGTTCATTTTTATACATTATTGGCCTGCTTTTGACCGATATTTCTTACACCTTGGTTGATCCAAGAGTACGGCTAGATTAATGCTGACGCTTTTATGGACAGATATGGCTGTGTTTGCCCTTGTGATCAGTGGGGTATGGGCTGTTTGCTATTCTCGAAAAAAAGAACATTTACGCCGGCCTTGGTTAAAAGTAATGAACAACTCGGTTGGCGTTATATCACTAACCGTTTTATTGGTGTTTTTATTGATTGGTACGTTAGATTCTATTCGGCTTGAGCATCATGAAACATTAGCGAATGGACAAATAAATGAACATGCAGAAGTCGTCAGTGTGTTGGATATCATATTGACGCCTTTGCGCACAAAGGTAGAGAAAACGTACTCTAAGCCTTTTGCACATTTGGCCTATGCTAAAGAAATGCATGTCGATGCAAGCGGTGTTACTCGCTGGGTTTATCCTCCGTTGCTTCATGGAGGGGCGCATTTAGCTAAACCATCTAATAAGCAAAAAGATATCCTGGTTAAAATCTTACAAGGACTAGCAACGGGGGTTTTGGTCTGGTTCTTCTTAATAGCTATTTTTAAGCTGATAAGTAAACGTGCATTATTTACTGGCTCTAATGGCCTCAAGAGTTGTCTCTTAACGCTATTGGTTATATTTTGCTTAGTGTCTGTTTTAACAATGTTAGCACCTCATTACCATGTTTTAGGTACAGACAAGGTGGGCGAAGATGTGCTTTATCAAGCGATAAAAAGTATTCGTACAGGCTTGGTTATTGGTGCACTGACAACCATTGTTATGTTGCCTATAGCGATTACTTTTGGCTTAACCGCTGGGTTTTTTCGTGGTTGGATAGACGATGTTATTCAATACCTCTATACCACCCTAAGCTCCATTCCTAGTGTGTTACTGATAGCTGCAGCTATCTTAATGGCGCAGGTCTATATGGCAAATAACCCTGAATTATTTACCACAGTAGAAGACAGAGCGGATATGCGGCTCTTGCTGCTGTGTATGATTTTAGGTATTACGAGTTGGACAGGGCTTTGTCGACTATTACGTGCGGAAACCTTGAAAATTCGCGAAATGGACTATGTTGTTGCTGCCCGAGCATTAGGTGTTGGAAAGTTTCAATTGTTGAAGCGGCATGTGCTGCCTAATGTCATGCATTTAGTGATGATTACTATTGTGCTCGATTTTAGTGGATTAGTGCTGGCCGAAGCGGTTCTGTCTTATATAAATATAGGTGTTGATCCATCAACCTACAGCTGGGGCAATATGATTAATACATCGCGGTTAGAAATGGCGCGTGAGCCGATTGTTTGGTGGTCTTTAACCGCGGCGTTTATTTTTATGTTTACCTTGGTGTTAGCGGCTAATTTATTTGCGGATGTCGTACGGGATGCTTTTGACCCAAGATCAATATAATTGAAAGCGTAGATTAACTTAAATTAAATTTGTAACGTATTGAATAATGAATAAATATATTTTCCATGATGCTCTTTTTTCTGATCAAGACCTTTCTTATATCAGTAAGGTTTTTGATACAAAAGCTGAACCTAACGATGGGTTTTATAGCTTAACGAGTCCACAGCTTGTTGAGCTTTCAGCAGTACGCCAGGCATTAAACTGCGATGTAAGTCGGTTACCAGATCATTTCGATGGACAGCAAGTACGCTTAATAGTCACTGATATGGACTCAACATTAATTTCTATTGAATGTATTGATGAAATTGCTGATATGTTAGGTATCAAGCCAAAAGTGTCGAGTATTACAGAAGCTGCGATGCGTGGTGAGTTAAATTTTGAAGAGTCGTTGACTCAACGAGTTGCGTTATTGAAAGGGTTACCTGTCGGGGAGTTGCAGCGTGTCTATGATGAACGGTTAAAGCTAAACCCGGGTGCAGAGAAACTTAATGATTATTTAAAGCAGTCAAAGATAAAGTTGGCCCTAGTGTCAGGTGGTTTTACTTTTTTTACTGAAAAATTAAAAAACAGATTAAACCTAGATTACACACTAGCTAATACCTTGGAAGTTGCTGATGGTTGCCTAACCGGTGCAGTGGAGGGTGATATTGTTGGCGCACAATCAAAAGCAGATTTGTTATTAGCGTTGTCTAAGGAATTGGGGTTAGCGCAGCATCAAGTGATAGCAATGGGTGATGGCGCCAATGATTTGTTGATGATGAATTGTGCTGGTTTAAGCGTGGCTTATCATGCAAAACCAACCGTTCAGGCTCAAACGGATATTCAATTAAACCATCGTGGTTTAGATGCTGTGGTTGATCTACTAAAAGCTTAATTAAGATGCGCGCACCGATACTGTCCGTTGACGGACTGATGACTCAATTTAATCAACCGTCTGAAACGGTTAAAGCGGTTGATGGTGTAAGTTTTGACATTGCTGAAGGGGAGACCTTTGCACTGGTTGGTGAGTCGGGTTGTGGCAAGTCAGTGACTGCTTTATCAGTAATGAGGCTGTTGTCTAATAACGCGCAAATAACAGCAGGAAAGGTACTATATCGGGGCGTCGATCTATTACGGGTGGCAGAAAAAGATATGCGTCAGGTACGTGGGGCGCGTATATCGATGATATTTCAAGATCCAATGACATCGTTGAACCCAGTGCTAAGTATTGGGGAGCAGATTGCAGAAGCAGTTTTAGTACATAAGAAACAAGCCGCTGAGGATGTAAGAAAACGTGTCATAGGATTGATTAAACAAGTCGGCATACCGGATGCAGATGAACGTTATGCTGATTACCCCCATCAATTATCCGGAGGAATGAGACAGCGAGTGATGATTGCCATTGCGTTAGCAAATGAGCCTGATTTATTGATTGCCGATGAGCCGACAACAGCGCTAGATGTAACTATCCAAACGCAAATTCTACAGTTGCTTAAAGAATTGCAGCGAGAAATGGGGATGTCGTTATGGATTATCACGCATGACTTGGGCATTGTGTCTGATATGGCTGACAAAGTTGCGGTGATGTATGCAGGGCAGTTAGTTGAAATGGCATCGCGAGATGACTTTTTTAAAAAGCCAGTACATCCTTATAGTCAGCGTTTATTTGATGCTGTTCCTAAAATGGAAAAGCGCAAGGAGTCGTTGGTAACCCTGCCAGGCACAGTTCCTAAGCTATCGCAGCCATTTGCTGGCTGCCGGTTTGCAGATCGTTGTGATTTTAAACAGTCGTCTTGTGTAGATTCGACTATGGTTGAGTGGACCGAGGTATCTAATACACATCAAGTAAGGTGTATAAGAGTAGGCGAGCTTGAACTGGTTGAGAAACTAGGGACTACATTGGCTTCTTCAAATGAAGATGCGGTAAACCATTCATCGTTAACGGTTAATCAACTAAAAGTTTATTTTCCGATCAAGAAAGGCTTGCTAAAGCGCACGGTTGGGCAGGTTAAGGCGGTAGATGAGGTTAGTTTGGAATTAACAGCAGGCAGTACAACTGCGTTAGTTGGGGAGTCCGGTTGTGGCAAAACCACGTTAGGAAAAGCACTGTTACGATTGTTGCCTATTACATCGGGTGATGTTGTATATAAAGGGCAGAATATCGCAAAGCTCTCAGAAAAAGCTTTTCAAGCATACCGCCAGCAGCTGCAAATTATTTTCCAAGATCCATTTTCATCGATGAACCCAAGAATGCTGGTTGGTGATATTTTGGAGGAAGGAATTAGGGCGTTAAAACCTAATTTAAGTGATGCCGATGTTGTGCGTGAGTGCAACAGCTTACTGCTTAAAGTTGGCTTAACAACAGAGGTTAGATTACGTTATCCTCACGAGTTTTCAGGTGGGCAGCGTCAACGTCTTTGTATTGCCCGTGCTTTGGCGGTTAATCCGTCAGTAATTGTTTGTGATGAACCAACCAGTGCATTAGATGTTTCTGTGCAAGCGCAAGTTTTAAATTTGTTGAAACAACTGCAACATGAGCAAGGGCTTAGTTATTTATTTATTACTCATGATCTGTCAGTGGTGGCTTATTTAGCTGATAAGGTTGCCGTTATGTATTTAGGGCGAATTGTTGAATATGGCAAGGTTGAAGAGGTACTTAATCGCCCGGCTCACCCTTATACAAAGGCATTGATTGAAGCAGTTCCTAGCTGGGATAAAGATTTGGGGAAAAAGGTCATTAAACTACCAGATAATATGCCATCACCCGCTAATCCGCCAACTGGCTGCCATTTCCATACACGTTGTGATCAAGCGATGGCTGATTGTAGCCAAATCAAACCGACTGATGTGTTATTGAGTGAAAGCCATAAAGTAGCCTGTTTGTTGTATCGGTAAACGTAGCTTGTTATGTCCTGGTGACATCAACAATAATTTTTAGTTTTTGTCCTGGCTTCAGGTATTTCTTATTTAAGGTGTTCCAACGTTTCAAATCTATAATGCTAACGTTGAACTTCCTAGAAATAAGGTACAAAGAGTCACCGCTTTTTACGGTATAGCGAATAGTCTGGTTTTTACGTTTAGAGGCGAGTTGCGTACGCGGGCTTGGATGTGTTGGGTGCTGACTCCAAATAACCAGCTTTTGACCAATTCTTAAGGTATCTCTGGGGGCCATTGCATTCCATTTAGCTAAGCTGCGAACGCCCACTCCGTATTGTTTAGCAATACTCCAGAATGAATCGCCTGACTGAACGTAATACTCTACTTTTTGCCCCTGGCGCGAGGTGTTAATAATGTCACTTTTACGCATATCCGCACTACTAGCGTATAAACGATTATTGTAATTAGCCGTAGGTATAAGTAGATGCTTGCCAGCTCTGATCAGGTTGTTTTTAATCGGGTTAGCTTGTTTTATTTGTTTAATGGTTGTTCGATAACGCATCGCTATTTGGCCTAATGACTCGCCGCTTTTTATTTTATGGCGTACCCATTTTAAGCGCTGGGAGTCAGGTAAAGCGGCTAACCTTGCTTTAAACTCGGCTGACTTAGCGGTTGGAATTAATAAATAATGAGGGCCTGTTGGGTTGGTGGCCCATTGATTAAAGGCGGGGTTTAAAACATACAATTCCTCAATGCTTATTTCAGCAAGTTCAGCAGCACGTGCAAGATCAATTTGTTTTTTTGTATCAACACGTTCAAAAAAAGGTTTGTTTGGGATGTCTAGCAGCGTTACATTGTATTCTTCTGCGTTGGCCAAAATATGTGCTATTGCGATAAGTTTAGGCACGTAATGTTTGGTTTCTTTTCGTAGGTCCAGTGCCCAATAATCAGTATCACGTTGTAAACGTTTGTTCTTTCTAATCGCGGATGATACTGATCCGCCACCGGCATTGTATCCAGCTAAGGCAAGGAACCAGTCATTGTCAAAACGTTTCGACAGTTTTGTAAGATAAGTTAAAGCGGCATTTGTTGAGGCGTACACATCGCGGCGTCCATCATGCCACCACGTTTGCTCTAAACCAAAGGCGGCCCCAGTTGAGGGAATAAACTGCCATAAACCTGCCGCTCGGCCATGTGAGTAGGCGAAAGGTTTATAGGCGCTTTCAACAATGGGGAGTAATGCAAGCTCACCGGGAATACCACGCTTTTCAACTTCATTAACAATATGAAAGAGGTAAGGCGTTGCATTTTTTTGCACTCGGGTAAAGTAATCTGGGTGCTTGCTATACCAATCGATCTGCGCTTGTATGCGTTCATTATCAACGGTGGGTAATTGGTAGAGTGAAAACAAACGCTGCCATAAATCGTTTGCCGCAACAGGTGTTGTTGCGAGTGTTTTTTTGGTTTTATTTTTTGCTCGAATAACTGCACCTGTGGCAGCCTTGTTGTTGGAAATGAGGGTGTTTTTTTCGGTCGTTTTAGCCGGTGATAATGAGCAAGAAACGAGTACTGAAACGCAGGCAAATAAAAAGAACAGTCGGGATTTATTTGTGATTAAATATTGCATTATGTCGAATGGGTAATGAAGTCATTTGGTCTTCTAATTATAGTTTGTTTAAACGATGACAGATAAAAAAAACTCATTTATAGAGGGTAGCGTAGCGCTTCGGGAATGGTTTGATACGCCTATTGGGCAAGTCTTTCGGCAAGCTGAATCTGACTTGTTAAGTCAAAAACTGAGTGAAAATTTTCGTGCTGAAGTATTGCAGCTCGACTTTATAGGTTGGGAAGAAGAGTTTCACGAAGCGATGCGTTTTGCGCATTATACTATTTTAGATCACGATACAACTGGCGAAACAAAATACACGCGTGTTGTTGCCGAGGCGGATAGTTTGCCGATTGATACGCAAAGTATAGATATTGTTATTATGCCTCACACCTTGGATTTTGATGAAAATCCTCATCAGGTGTTACGTGAAGTTAGCCGGGTTTTAAAACCAGAAGGGATTGTTTTATTAATGGGCTTTAACCCGTGGGCTTTTTGGCATTTACCTAGATTTTTACCAAAAGTAAAAAGAACAACGCCTTGGAATGGCCGTTTTATTAGTCACTATAGGGTGCTTGATTGGTTAAGGCTGCTCGACTTTGATATTGAGGTGAGTCAAGGGTGTTGTTTGTTCCCGCTTTATAAAAATGATACAGCAGCCACCGTGCCAACATTTTTTGGGAAAATACTGGCATGGATACCCTTTGTACCCGCAGCATATTTTATAATGGCTGTTAAGCGTGTATCAGGTGGCACGTCTATTTTTCATTTGCAGAATTTAAAGAAGCGATTTATTTCACCTTTAACAGAACCAGCGACAAAGCAGATACATGTTGAAAAAGAAAGTTCAAATATACACTGATGGCGCATGCCGTGGAAACCCTGGCGTAGGAGGTTGGGGCGCGAGTTTAAGCTATAACGGTACGCATAAAGAAATTTATGGTGGTGAACAAGAAACGACGAATAACCGGATGGAGTTAACGGCCGTTATTGAGGCCCTTAAAGTATTAAAAGAACCAAGTGATTTAACGATTAATAGTGACTCTAAATATGTGTTAAGCGGTATTAATGAATGGCTACCGAATTGGAAAAAAAGAAATTGGAAAACGGCCAGCCGCAAACCTGTCAAAAACGTTGATTTATGGCAGGAGTTAGATGCGCAGATACAGCCACATACGATCAAGTGGGTATGGGTTAAAGGCCATAGTGGAAACCCAGGCAATGAGCGCGCCGATGAGTTAGCCAATATGGGAATTGATGCATTATGAGACAGATTATCCTTGATACGGAAACAACAGGACTGGAACCTAAACAAGGGCATCGAATTATTGAGGTGGGCTGTGTTGAGTTAATCAATAGACGCCTGACCGGTAATAACTTTCATTATTACTTGAACCCACAGCGGGAAATTGATGAAGGCGCGGTTGAAGTTCACGGTTTAACAACGGAATTTTTAGCGGACAAGCCGTTATATGAAGAGATTGCAGAGGAGTTATTCAATTATTTAGAAGGTGCAGAAGTGGTGATTCATAATGCGGCATTTGATGTTGGCTTTATCAATCATGAGTATCGACTAATGGGCTCTTCTCACGCGGACATGGGCTCATGGTGTGAGGTTACCGACTCCCTACATATGGCGAGGAAAATGTTCCCTGGCCAACGTAACAGCTTAGATGCACTTTGTAAGCGATATGAAATAGATAATAGCCAACGTACCTTACATGGTGCGTTACTCGATGCTGAAATTCTAGCTGATGTGTATTTGATGATGACAGGGGGGCAAAAATCCCTGTTTGAAGAAGAGCATTCAACTGCTGCAGCATTCAAGCCGAAGGCATTTGATGTAAACCGTCCTTCTCTACCGGTTATTAAAGCAAATGATTACGAATTAAAGGACCATTTTCAGCGTATTGAAGCGATTAAAAAAGCATCAGGTGGTGAGTGTGTTTGGGAGAGCCTCAGTCATCCGGTTGAATAACTGGTTATGTATGCGGGTTTGGGTCTTTGTTTAGCAGTGCTTAAGTTTAATATGGTTCTCGTTAAGAGTGTTTTTTAACTCAAACGTGATAGTTATCTTCTTACTCTTCTTATATTAAAGAAGCGCAAAAAATATTGATTATGTGGGTCAGGTTTTAGTGGAAGAGGGCTATTGAATAACCCAGCCGTTGTTAGTTTTTGTTAAAATGTCGCTTTTTAATATCTGGTAATTATAAATGACGGTTCGTACACGATTTGCCCCAAGCCCCACAGGATATTTACATGTTGGAGGTGCAAGAACAGCATTGTTCTCTTGGCTATATGCTAAAAAAACCAATGGACAATTTGTTTTAAGAATTGAAGATACTGATCGCGAACGGTCAACAGACGCATCAGTTCAAGCCATTTTTGACGGCATGGAGTGGCTGGGCTTATCGCACGATGAAGGGCCTTTCTTTCAAACTGATCGCTTTCCACGTTATTTAGACATTATTCAGCAATTGCTAGATCAAGGCGATGCTTATCATTGTTATTGTTCAGCTGAAGAGGTGGAAGCAATGCGTGAAGAGCAGCGAGCCAATAAACAAAAACCGAGATACAACGGTAAGTGTCGGCATCGTACAGAAGCGGTGGAGGGTGTGTCGCCAGTGGTACGCTTTAAAAACCCTGAAACGGGTGTGGTCGCTTTTAATGATTTAGTGCGTGGCGAAATCTCTATCGCTAACGAAGAACTCGATGATCTTATCATTGCACGATCAGATGGAACGCCAACCTATAATTTAACCGTTGTGGTAGATGATATCGATATGAATATGACGCACATTATTCGTGGCGATGATCATATTAATAACACGCCACGGCAAATTAATATCATGACAGCCTTGGGGGCAAAGATACCGCTTTTCGCGCATGTGCCAATGATTCTTGGTGATGATGGTGCACGTTTATCTAAACGGCATGGGGCGGTCAGTGTCATGCAATATCGTGATGATGGCTTCCTACCGGAAGCCTTGTTGAATTATTTAGTGCGCTTAGGGTGGTCGCATGGTGATAAGGAGTTGTTTACGCGTGATGAAATGATTGAGCTGTTTGATATAAAAGATGTGAACAGAACGGCATCGGCTTTTAATACAGAGAAGCTACTATGGATTAATCAACAATACATCATGGCGAGTGAGCCTGAGCAGCTGGTGGCACCTTTGACTGACCAACTAGTAGCGCTAGGTTGCGATGTGGAAAATGGCCCTTCGATCATTGAAATTGTTAAGGCCCAGCAAGAGCGTGCTAAAACATTAAAGGAAATGGCCGAGAAAAGCTTAATGTTCTATAACGATTATGAGGAGTTTGATGACAAGGCGGCAAAAAAGAATTTAAAACAGGCGGGTCTAGAGCCGCTAGAATTATTACTCACTAAATTTGAAGTATTAGATGACTGGTCAAAGGAACCCTTGCATCAGGTTATTCTAGATACCGCTGAAACCTTAGATTTAAAATTGGGTAAGGTCGCTCAACCTTTACGTGTTGCACTATCAGGAACGTCAGTTTCACCGGCATTAGATGCGACTCTTTTTCTACTTGGGAAAGAAAAATGTCTGAAAAATATCAAAAGAGGAATAAATTACATAAAAAATAGAATTCTTCTGCAAGAAAGCTAGACACTTAGTTCATCATTCAGTACAATTCGCGTCCTGCCAAGAGGGGCCATAGCTCAGCTGGGAGAGCGCAACACTGGCAGTGTTGAGGTCAGCGGTTCGATCCCGCTTGGCTCCACCAATTTTTTGGTGATAAAGTGATCTAGACGATTCACTTTTGTAGTAAATAAAGACTTAGTCCCCATCGTCTAGAGGCCTAGGACACCGCCCTTTCACGGCGGTAACAGGGGTTCGAACCCCCTTGGGGACGCCATTAAATAAACCGCTTACATTTGTAAGCGGTTTTTTTATGTCTGTTTGAAATGTAGCTGGAGCTCTTAGTCTAATAATTTTATACGCACAATTATCTTTGGGTATTTGCAACTATCAGCGGTGGTTCTATTTGGGATGTTTTTGAAAAGTATTAACTATGGCTTTTTAGATTAAAGGTGGTTTCATGAAAATGCTGCTGAACTGTTTTACCTCTATTATTGTTTGAGTCTTTCTGATGATTATATGCCTATAAATTGTCGATAAATGTTTACATGGCGTGGTGTTTTAGATAAGTTAAAAGAGTATTATGTTGCAGTGCATGAGTGATAAAAAGTTTTAATTTGTTATCAACTCTTTAGCATAAGGATTATTAAGCACCTGAAGTACGTCAATAATTTCTGATAATTCAGGCTTCATTTTGTTAAGCTCAACTATACTTTGGCTAAATAAATTTATGATCAAAGACTGTTTTAGAAATAATTCTATATTTGACTTGTTTAAGTTTATAGGTATTGAGTGCATAGGCAGTTATTTAACTGGGAGTAATTAAAACTGGGATTGGCTAAGTGAAAAAATTTAGTTAATGAGGCCTTTTTTAAGGCTAGGTCAATAGATTGCTACTTAGAACTGGAGAGTAGCTAAATAATAATAGGGAAGAGTAATAAGTGAAGCGACAAGGGAAAATCAGGCAGTACGATACTAAAATTAACGCTATTGCCCGTTTAGCGGATAGTGTCATTATTTTTTTAACGTTTTTATCTATTATCAACTTATTAGCTGTTGAATGGATACCGTTGTATTTACCCGTCGTGCTTATATCTGTGGTGTTGTTCAATTTTTTTGCCGAATCACAAGATGCCTACAGGTCATGGAGAGGAATGGGTATTCGCTCTGAAGTAAGAGCTGTCCTGTTTTCTTGGCTGATGACAGTGCTGGTTCTATTCGTGGCAGATTCACTACTGTTTAAAACAGGTCTTTACTATGCGCCGACTGTGCGTGCTTGGTTGGTGATTGTGCCCATTCAATTAATTGCCTGGCATGCTGCTGTTCGTGTGACGCTCAGTTATATTAGGTCTAAAGGGCATAATACTCGCCAAGTGGCTATTTATGGAGCGACGCCTCTGGGTAATCGGCTAAAGGAGAGTTTCCGGAATATGGATTGGAGCGGGCTAAAGTTTGTTGGTTATTATGACGATCGAGCACATACCTCAGGTGATAGGCGACTTGATGGAGAGGGGGTCAATATCATTGGTGGGACAGAGCAATTGATAAGAGATTGTAAGAGCGGTGCTGTAGATACAGTCTACATTACCATTTCCATGTCCGCAGAGAAAAGAATTAAAACAATAACGGAAAGATTGGCCGATAGCACGGCATCGGTTTACTTTGTGCCTGACCTGTTCACGTTTAACTTACTTAATTCGCGTTGGGTAGATTATCAAGGTGTAACTGCGATCAGCATTTACGAAACACCCTTCGCTGGGTTAGATAGTTTTCTAAAACGTGTAGAAGATATTGTTTTAAGTATTATTATTCTTACGCTAATAGCCCCTATTATGTTAATTATTGCCCTAATAATAAAGCTAACTTCCCCTGGTCCTGTGTTGTTTAGACAAACACGTTATGGCGTAGATGGGGGTAAAATTAAAGTATGGAAGTTTCGTTCAATGACAACACAAGATAACGGTGAGCATATACAGCAAGCGAAAAAAGGCGATGCGCGTATTACTCCGTTTGGTGCTTTTATACGTAAAACATCCCTTGATGAATTGCCGCAGTTTTTTAATGTATTAAAAGGTATCATGTCAATTGTTGGCCCCAGGCCACACGCTGTTGCCCATAACGAAGAGTATCGAGAAAAAATTCAAGGTTATATGCTTAGGCATAAAGTAAAGCCGGGTATTACCGGTTTGGCACAAATTAAAGGGTTTAGAGGTGAAACAGATACCTTGGATAAAATGGAAGGGCGGGTTCATTATGACCTTAAATATATACAAACATGGACAATAGGTTTGGATTTAAAAATTATATTTCTAACGATATTTAAGGGATTTTTGAATAAAAATGCTTATTAATATGTACTTAGGAGTACGGTAATAGAGATTATTTAGTCATATTTAAGGCGTATAGCTATTTATGCGTATAAGAATAAAAAAAGACTATTAATTGGCTAGATCTATCTGTATGATGATATTTGACTAGTTTTCATAGGGAGAATCAAACATTAATGGTATTTATCTTTATAAATTAGTGTAGAATTAGTGGTAAGCAATTTTTTAATTGTTTATTATTGGGCTGTCTTTGCAGTGTTTTATTTGTAAAGGCAATTAACGACCATTCACTTAATGAGAAGTGATTGGTTTTAAGTGCCAAACTTGGCGTGAGCTAGGGACGGAAAGTCACAGATCTTTAATGCATGCAACTCTAAAGATGGCTGGACTACATTACTAAAAGGATAGGGAAAATGGAAAAAGTAATGTTTTTATTAATAGGAATGATGTTCACATTCTCGGCAACGGCGGCAACAATTACTTTGCAGAGCAGCACTTTTTCTGGTGGTGGTTCGGTTGCAGATGGTAGCGGAGTTGGTGGAGCAACGGCAACGCATACAGATATTCAAAGTGATTTTGAAGATGTATGGTTGGTTAGCTCGACTGATCCGTTGTCGGAAACACTGAATATAGTGACAAGTACGCCTACATTTGGTTCACTTGATGCTTTGTACAGCTTAGATAATGGAGCTTCATGGGTTGATTTCTTAAGTGAGGTGATTATTCCAACTGTCAATGAAAGTGAATTTCAAACGCTTACGGGTGCTTTGACTTCATATCTAATTAAAGTGACGGGCTCAGGTATTGTTGTGGGTGTAAGCTCATACCTAGTGTCAGTTCAGGATAAAACTATTCCTCCTGTACCGGTGCCGGCTGCACTTTTCTTGTTCGCGCCTGCACTCTTAGGGTTTATGGGATTGCGTCGGAAATTAGCGGCAGTCTAGAGTTATAGAAATAGGTTTAAGTTCTTGCGATATAAAAAAAGGGGATTATCCCCTTTTTTTATATCTGTCATTTATGTGGAAGTAGCTATTAAATAGGTCTTAAAATGAAGCAATTAGTTTGCAGTATAATTATAATATTCGTATTAATATTCAGTAATATGGTGTTGGCCACAGATCGGTACTTATTAAATGCGGGTGATGTGTTAGACATTTCGGTGTGGAATGAAGAGGCACTAGAGAAAACAGTCATGGTATTGCCTGATGGAACAGTTTCATTTCCTCTAGCAGGTGAGTTAATAGCTAAAGGTAAAACTGTCTCAGAGCTTGAGCAGGTTCTTAAAAATAACTTATCAGAGTTTTTAGCAGACCCTGTTGTTACGGTTGTTGTGGCTAATGTAAGTGGTAATACAGTTCATATATTAGGCAAGGTGCAAACACCCGGTAGCTTTGTTATGAGTCAAAATTTAAATGTGATGCAGGCATTAAGTTTAGCGGGCGGCCTATCAGCTTATGCAAAAGAAAATAATATTATTGTTTTGCGCCAGCAAGAAGCTAATCAAACGGTAATTAAGGTTCGTTATGCTGATATTAAAGATGGTGATGATATTTCTACCAATATTAAGTTAAACAGCGGCGATGTTATCGTTATACCCTAGAGCAAAATGTCTAAAAGAATTGTAATAGTGATGTTAAGTAGTGCATCTATGTTTAATGTTCAAGCGGCTGAGTGGGCTTTATCGGGTAACGTAAACTCTTCGTTAGAATACGATGATAATATTTTTATGCGTAATGAAAATAAACTAGGTGATTATCATGCAAGCATGAGCCCCACCTTAAAAGTGGCTCATGCGCTTGAAAATTTTGAATCATCCTTAAGTACGGGTTATGTGTCAGATCGGTATGAAACGTCAAGTCAGCTTGATACGGACAATCCTTTTTTGCGTTTTGAGACAGGCTATAAAACAGAACAAAGCATCTGGGGTCTTGATTTGAGTTATGTGGAAAGCAGCAGTCGGTCTGAAGCTGAAGAAGATTCGGGTGATTTTGAAACAAACTCGACCTCAACAACTGAAAGCATCACACCCTCGTATAGTTTCCAATTATCAGAGCGTGATGTGTTATTGATCAATGCTAGTTATTCTACGAAAGAATACTCAACCACTGACTTTAGTGATAGTAGACTTCGTTCCTTATCAACAAATTGGCAACATCAGTTCACTGAACGCTTTAATGGTGGTGTTAGCCTGTCGGTGAGTAATAATAAATCAATTGGTTTGTTCAGCACGACAGATGACGATACTTATAATGTGTCGTTAACAACAAAGTACGACCTATCAGAAATTTGGGCTATTAATGGTAGTGTAGGGATACGGCAGCTTAATAGTGAACAGACAGACTTATTTGGTTATACAGAGGATTCCAGTGATGCAGGCCCTTCATTAGATATGAGTGTTAATTATAAGGGCGAATTGAATAATGTAGACGTGAATCTGTCGAGCTCAATAAGCCCTTCTAGCACGGGTGGTGTAACTGAGCAGGATAGATTTAGCCTTAATTGGTCTAGGGAGTTAAGTGAAACAATAACAGCGCGAATCAGCACTAGTTACCAAAAAACGACTTCCACAATCAATAGCAACGATGAGCGTGAAAACATCAGTTTTTCACCCTCTGTTAATTGGAAATTCTCACGAGATGCTAGTCTGGGTTTATCATATAGGTTCCGTCAGCAAAAAGAAGAGTTAGATGACAGTGATGCGAGCAGTCAAACAGTGATGTTGACGTTAAACTATAATTGGGATGGTTTCAGAGTCTCCCGCTAATTTATTGAGAAAAAATGGAAGAAGATGTAAAAGGAATCGGCGACTATCTAGAGATTATTAGGCGCCATAAAAAGTTGGTTATTTACCCTGCGCTTATTTTGGCGATTATAAGCAGTGCTGTGGCGTTTCTTTTACCAGCTAGTTATAGATCAACAGGTTTGATTTTAATTGAATCTCAAGAAATCCCAAATGACTTGGTTCGTTCGACCGTCACCAGTTATGCAGATCAACGAATCGAAGTGATTCGGCAAAAATTACTGACAACAAGCAATGTAATGCGAATTGTCGATAAATACAAACTCTACCCAGAGAAAAGAAAAAATTCATCTCAACAGCTTATTGTTGATATGTTTCGCCAAAGTATATCGGTTGATATGGTGCAGGCAAATGTTACCGATCCACGAAGCGGGCGAGCTAGGCGAGCAAGCATTGCCTTTAATGTTTCGTTTTTAGATAAAAGTCCACAACGGGCTCAACAAGTAACCAGTGAATTGGTAACAGCCTTTTTAGATGAAAACGTTAAAACACGTACCGCACGTGCAAATGAAACGCGAGCATTCCTAAAAGAAGAGGGGAATAAATTTCAACGTAAAATTCAATCACTAGAAAAAGCAATTGCTGAGTTTAAAGATGAATTTAGTGAAAGCCTACCTGAATTGTTGCCCTATAACCTATCGATGGTAGAAAGTTTGCAAGAAGGCTTGTTAGCAAACCAGAACCAAGCGGTAGAACTGAAAGATCAAGTGCTGACTTTAAGTGTTGAACTAGCTAACTTAGATGCACTATACCCCGTCGCAGGTGCGGATAATCCAATGAATAGTGAGCAAAAATTAGCTCAAGCAAAGATACAATATGCTCAATTGCAAACTAAATACTCAAGCAACCACCCTGATATTAAGCGGTTAAAGCGTGAGATTGAGGGCTTAGAGCTTGAACTAAGTAGCATGGGAAAGGCCGATGAATCAACAAAAGCAACCGCGTATAAAGGGCCTTTATACTTAAAAATAAGTTCAAAGATTAATTCAACAGAGCGTGAAATAAAACGCCTTGCAGCGAACCGAATAAAATTACAAGAAAAGCTAGCAGATTACGAGAAACGGGTTACAGAGACTCACCAAGTTAAGCGCGCTTACGACGATTTAACCCGCGATTATGATAATACACTGGCTAAATATAAAGAACTTAGGGCTAAAGAGCTTCAAGCCGAATTAGGTGAAAATCTTGAGTCTGAAAATAAAGGCGAAAGCTTTACATTAATTGAGCCGCCTTCAGTGCCCATCAAGCCTGAAAAACCTAACCGGCTGAAAATATTAGCTATAGGGCTTGTTGCATCACTAGGGGTTGGCTTAGGCCTAGCTTTATTATTTGATATGGTAGTCGGCGGAGTGCGAGGTTACAAAGCAATTAGCCGAATACTTGACGAAGCACCGCTGGTGGTAGTGCCAATGATTATTGCACCACAAGATGTAATTAATCGTACAATAACATATAAAGATAAACGCGTTATTATTGCTGCACTAATATTTGTAATACTGATTATTTTAGGCGTTCACTTTTTAGTAATGGATCTTGAAATTTTTTGGTTTAAGCTACTTCGTAAAATCAGTCTACTTTAAAAGTTTAGACCTAACACTGACAGATAAAAACAATGGATAGAATACAAAAAGCTTTAGATAAGGCAAAAGGACGGCAAAGTGTTAAACAAACAGAGGCCGTAACAGCTAATATTGAGAAAGGGGCCTCTTCTGAAAAAATACCTGCTACCTCATTTGATGATATTACTTATACCCAAACAAAAGTTGCAAATATATCTCAACATGTTTTAGAAGAAAAACGCGTGGTTGCTGGTGGTTATGCTAATCCACAGTCTGCCGTGTTTAGAATGTTACGAACACATGTGCTCCAAAAAATGCGAGCCAAAAATTGGCAAACACTGGCAGTGACCTCACCAACGGCTGGAGAGGGTAAATCCCTTATCTCAGCTAACTTAGCTGTGGCCATGGCGATGGAATCCAATCAGACAGTACTATTAGTTGATATGGATTTACGTAACCCTAGTATTAGTGAATATTTTAGTCTGAATGCTGAAGTAGGTCTTAAAGATTATATAAAAGGTGATTTAGATCTATCCGACGTACTCATTAATCCATCAATTGCACGTTTAGTTATTTTGCCTGGTAAGGGACGGGCAGAGAATTCTGCAGAATTATTAGCCAGCGCCAAAATGGCTAGCCTGATCACCGATTTGAAATCACAATACGACTCAAGAATGATTATTTTTGATATGCCTCCGGTTCTACAATCAGATGATGTCTTGCTTGCTTCAAACCATATTGATTGTACTTTATTGGTACTCGAGGATGGAAAAAACAAGGAATCAGAAATAGTTAAGTCTAAGCAATTATTAGCAAGTAACCACTTGCTGGGTACGGTATTAAATAAATCAGAAAAGCCACCTATGCATCAAAATTATTAAGTATGTATACGGAGCATTTTGGCTTAAAAAGTAAGCCGTTTAACCTCGTCCCCGATCCCTCTTTTTTATACCTTAGCCCGAATCATAAGCGGGCGCTAACCATGTTAGAGTATGGTTTAGTCAGCCATGCTGGCTTTAGCGTAGTTACTGGAGAAATTGGTGCAGGTAAAACAACGCTGATTCGCGCTTTGCTTAAAAAAATAGACAGTGATTGTGTTATTGGGTTAATTAATAATACCCATGAATCATTTGGTGATTTAATGGGCTGGGTGTTAGATGCACTCGATATCGAGACTACAGCCACTGATAATGCTGGCCGCTATAGGGATTATATTAACTTTGTTATTGACCAGCATGCGCAAGGTCGCCGTGTTGTTTTAATTATCGATGAAGCGCAAAATCTAAGTGTAAAAGCACTTGAGGAATTAAGGCTCTTATCAAATGTAAATATTGACAGTGATATATTTTTACAATTAATTTTAACAGGTCAACCAGAGCTAATTGATAAGCTTAATTTACCAGAGCTAAAGCAGTTTGCACAGCGTATAGGTGTAGAGTTTCATTTAAATGCACTTGATCATGAGCAAACTCAACACTATATAAAACATCGGCTTAAAATGGCCGGTGCAAGTACCGCTGTTTTTACAGATAATGCCTGCTCAGTCGTATATTGTTATACCGAAGGCATACCAAGGCGAATCAATAACCTATGCGATTTTGCCATGGTGTACGCCTTTGCCGATGGTAAAGAGAAAATAAATACCGAAACTATCTTAGATCTTATGAAAGACAAACAGTCTTCTCGTATTATTCAACCAACTGAAGCATCGAACCCACAGGTCGATGCGGTAAAGGGAATGTTAAAAGAAAAATATAATATTGTAATAACATAAGACGTTAGGATTCATATATTCACCTACAATTGAAGATAAGGAAAAAAACACAAACATAAAGCAGTTACTAATAAAGGTAGGCTGAGTTTGTACATCGACTTATTAAATTTTTGTATATTTCTTGATGTCAATGTTTTTAAAATCAACATCAATTAAAATGAATTACTAGCTATCGGCTTCTTTATCAAGAGTTAAATACCTTATTATTTCTCAGCAGAAATAGCTTGTTCTGAAGAGTAAATTAGACAGTAAAGCAACAATACTGGTAATTAGGTGAAAATCTTGCTCAAAAAGCTTGAGCTGCTTCTTAGGTCTGATAATATCTTTTAAATTTTTTATTTAAACTTCACAGATAAAATGTGACGCAATATACGTAATAAAATTAATGCTCTTCTATCATTAACTTACTGCTAAGAAGTAGTTGTACGGGGGCAAGAAAAACTTACGGCCTCAAATTAATAAAAATCCAATTATTAAACGGGAATCATAGTATGAAAACCTCAAGGGTAAAAAATACACTAACTATATTTATATGCATTAGTAGCTTGTTACTTGGTTGCTCGGAAATGGAATCCAGTGAAAAAGATATTAAAAATCTCAATGAGGAAACGATTAATAACTCCCCTGGAGCAGGGCTAAAAACTACCGTTAGGTATGTTCAGAAAGTAGAAAATGATGGTGTTGCTTCTTTTTCTTGGGCGCCCCCTAAAGAAATTAGGGAATCCCGTAAGGATGTTGAATTAATAAGGGTTGTTGAAGGCTCTGGTCAAATTAATAGCCCCAAAAAAACACCTAGCTCTGTTGAGATTAGTGATTCAAGCACCCAAGCATTAGGTGTTGCTTCAGCAGAGTTAGTTGGTTCAGGAGGTTCAGGAGGTTCAGGAGGTTCAGGAGGTTCAGGAGGTTCAGGAGGTTCATCAGGTTCATCAGGTTCATCAGGTTCATCAGGTTCATCAGGTTCATCA
>OJGT01000038.1_pt1 | contig 60203 bp, 52 predicted proteins | sample 1595031 | NCBI WGS metagenome assembly OJGT01 (sample SAMN05416857, study PRJEB24817) | seawater metagenome | isolation source: Sea water | place: Canada:Atlantic | collected 2013-11 | reverse complement strand
ATTAACGTGTTTTTGTTAATAGTTTTTATTTACTTATTATTGATTGAATGGCTTTGGGAATTGCTCCCTTTAGAGAGAAATCGATTTTAAGTCTTGTTTTAATATTATTGTAATTTACTATATCTAATTTTTTACTAATGCTTAATAGTTTTTTAAGTATCAAATTTCATTTCAAGGATGATTTATGCTTTATCTACTGATTTTTATCGTTATTATTTTAATATTTATTATTTATGTTATGCCTAAAAGGCAAAGCATTGATGAAGTTCCTATTGCTTACACTCAAATTGGACCATTATTTACTAAAGCTGAAAGATCGTTTCTGGGAGTATTAAATAAAGCCTGTGGTGATGACGCTGTGGTGTTTGGAAAAGTTAGAGTGGCAGATATTATTAAGCCAGAAAAAGGGTTAGATAGAAGTACATGGCAAAGAGCATTCAATAGAATTTCCTCAAAGCATTTTGACTATGTATTGTGTGACCCAAGTGACCTTTCTATATTATCTGTAGTTGAACTTGATGACAGCACCCATAATCAAACGAAAACCATTAAAAGAGACAAATTGATTGAAGATGCTTGCGCGTCATCATCGTTAAAATTACATAGATTTAAAGCTGAACACTCATACAATATCAATGATGTACGCATGACCATATTTCCATTGCTAGCAACTGAAAATCGAAGTAGTGGTGATTCTAGTATTGAGAGCTCGACCGAATCAATAGTAACTCCGATATCAAAAGCCTGTCCAAAGTGCTCTTCAGAATTAATTAAAAAAATTGCTAAGAAAGGTGATAACAAGGGCAATGAATTTCTTGCTTGCAATGCATTTCCAAAATGCAGGTATACGGAAGATGTAGTTAATTAATAATTAGAGATAGATACATTGGGTTTGTGACCCCCGTTCTAGTAATACGGGGGTAAAGTATTTTTCTCTTTTTTTACTGTCCTTGTTTTTAAAGGGGCTCCAAACAGGTCGGAAATATTGAGGTTTAAAAAATGAATTTAATGACTTGAAGTTATTTTACTGTTTTCTAATTTTTGAAAGGTTTATCGGATATATATAACTCTCCAATTTCCCACTTTAATGGCTTGAAACTCTTAAAGGAAAAAGAAAGTAATAAAGACAGTGTATATTTATTGAACCATAGTACTTTCTTTTCTTTTGAATAAAGTTCACTTCGAGATAATAGCTCTATCATTTGAGCTTTTTGTTTTGGTCTTCCTATAAGGTGGGATGTCATGACTATACATTTTGCTTTCGTTCCCTGAATGCAGAGCTTGATTTCGTTTACTAGCTCCTTTTCAGTTGTGTCTTTTAGGTACTCACTAGCTGCGGTAGCCTTTTCCGATTTATTATTCTTTTTTATTTTTTTTAATTGATCAAGTAACGGATTTGATAGATGAATGTTGTAAGTCTTACTGAATGGATTTATTCTTGAAAATGTGAATGTATTACAGTTGAATTTTGATAAGTAATAGTAGCCTAGATAACTAGTAATAATCGGCATTAATATCACATAGGTGTATGGTGAAGAATCATAAGTATCTATAAAAAAATATGTAACACTTAAAATTACTATTGAGATAGCGAGACAAAAAAAAGTAAATTTTAACCAGTCATATGCTGATTTCATTTTTCTTAAATTATAGGAAAAAACTAAATGATATTTATCTGCAACTTTTAGATAAAAAATAACAAGAAAAAGTAATGCTATATATTCCAATGGTTAATCCCTAACGCTTTGTTTAATTATAGTATTGTATGTTTAAAAAAATATAGACATAAAAAAACCGCAATTAAGCGGTTTTTATCATAGTTGGTGGTCAAACTATGGCCAAATCAAAAAGTTACTAGGTATAACAAGTTGATTAAAAAGGACTTTATTTGGTGGAGCGGGGGGGAATCGAACCCCCGTCCAAAAAGCCTACATCCTTGGTACTACATGCTTAGTCGATTGTTTATTTAACCAATTAGACGCCAATCGACAGGCTTCGTCATGGTGAGCTTAATACTATTTCGCGGTTCAGCCTTAAGCGTGCTTCCCTCGCTATCCTATTTGGGGTGACCATCGATCCTCGAAACAACAGGACAATTTATGAGGCGATGGCTAGCCTTAAGCGGCTAGTGCGAACGTTTCGTCGTTAGCAATTATAGTTTTGCGGCTTTTTACCAGGCAAACCGCCCCTGGGCATGCACCTCGGGTTTCATGAATCTTGTCGAATCCTAGATCCGCCCCAAAGTTTTACTCTTTTTTCTATAAGCTGAATCAGCCTATGTAGCGCATTGTACAACGCTTAGGTTAAATAGACAACGTGATATTTTTTAACCAGTTATCTATCTAGGTTTTTATTTTTCATTAAGCGGCTTTTATCAACGGCCCATTCACGGTCTTTAATATCAGAGCGTTTATCGTGATCTTTCTTACCTTTACCTAAATGAAATTCTAATTTAACCCAACATGCTTTCCAATACATGGCGGTGGCAATTAGGGAATAACCATCACGCTCAACAGAGGCTATGATTTTCTCCAATTCACGACGGTTTAATAGTAATTTTCGGTCACGGTTAGGATCACATACCACATGACTAGATGCAGCATTTAGCGGCGTTATTTCAGCGCCAAGTAAATAGGCTTCGCCGTTTTTGATATGCACGTAACAGTCAGAGATATTGACTTTACCACTTCGGATTGATTTTATTTCCCAACCCTGCAAGCTCATGCCACCTTCAAACTTGTCGGTTAACGAGTAGTTATGACGTGCTTTTTTATTGAGAGCAATGGTATTGCTGTTTGATTTTTTTTTCTTTGCCATGATATTTCCATTCTTCCATTTTTGGTTTGCTACCAAAAATAGCAATCGGCCATATTATACGGAGAATTGTTGCTATTTAAATGGCTTATTTATCATTTTTGACATTAATGCGTTTTTTAAAGACATTTGCTATGATAGCGCCCATTGAGAATTGGAGGGTGAATGCCAAACATAAGCCGTAGTGCATTAGTGATGCACAGTGTAGAAGATATGTATCATCTAATTAATGATGTGCTTGCCTACCCAAAGTTTTTACCTGATTGTAGTGATAGTAAAATAATTGCCCAAGATGAACATTCGATGACCGCTGCGTTATTGGTGTCTAAAGGTGGCCTTAAAAAATGGTTTACCACTGAGAATACCTTGGTGAATAATCAAGAAGTTAAAATGAGTTTAGTTGATGGACCATTTAAGCAACTTATTGGTGGTTGGCAATTAAAGGCTTTGTCGGAAGATGCTTGTAAAATTGAATTAAATTTAGATTATGAGTTTTCTAATAAAGTATTCGATTTAGCCTTTGGTCGCGTGTTTAATAATTTAGCCAATAATATGGTGCAGTCTTTTACGATGCGCGCTAAAGAAGTTTATGGTTAACAGTCAGAGCTACAGTTTAATTACGTTTTAATGGGTGTTTAATAAAGTATGAGCGAACAAGTGATGAATGATGTTTCTGGCAATGAAGAGCCAAGCAACTTAGATTTGGTTGCTAATAAATGTGATATCGAGGTTGTTTACGGTACACCGAAAAGACAAGAAATTATCAACCTTGAAGTTGATGAAAACACGACCATTGAGCAAGCAATAATGGCGTCAGGTATTATTGAAGAGTTTCCAGAAATTGACTTAACTGTTAACAATGTTGGAATTTGGAATCGAGCTGCAAAACTAAAAGATATTGTTAAAGATTTAGACCGTATAGAAATTTATCGTCCTTTATTGGCTGATCCGAAAGAAGTGCGTAAACGCCGTGCTGAAAAAGCTAAAGAAGAAGGGCGGGCGGATAAAATTACCGGCGGTCGTGTTGACCCACGTAGAAGTAAAGCAGGTGAAGGTTAATAAATCTTTTTAAAAGCTAGCGTTTTAAAAACAAAAAAGCATGCCATTGGCATGCTTTTTATGTTCAGGAAGAACGGTCAGTTTTATGTTCCCGACTAAAACTAAGTACTTACATCCGTGTAAGCAATGTCAAGGTCACATGGTCGTTCTTAGCAGTCCCTAGCTTCACGACATTAATACGTCCTGTACGTCGATGTGAGTGACGATGTTCATAGGATACGATAATCTCCAATGTACTTAAATACTAGTTAACCATAGGAACAAAGTAGCTTTCTGGTAATTCAAAATCACCTTCCGCCTTTACAACCTTGTTGTCTTCAAAGGTAATGGTAAATTGTTTTTTCGCATTAAACTCTTCACTTCTACCCGACTTAAAGCGGTAAACGTAGTGCCAAATGTCATTGTTGAAGGTATCTTCAAGAACAGGGCTGCCTAAAACAAATTTAACTTGTTCTTTTGTCATCGCAATTTGAAGCTTGTCGATGTCTTTTTGTTCCAAGTAGTTTCCTTGTGGAATATCGATGCGATAAACCCAGCTAGAACAGGCTGAAACAGATAGGGCGATAACAATCGCTAATACTCTAAACAACATGGTAAATACATTATCCTTTTTAGTTTGAACGGGGATAATAGCGAAGCGGACTACGAGATACAAAATAATTTTTAGTTTATTTTGTCCGCTTGAAAGTATTCGCTTTATCCCGCAAGTAATTCTTGTGCGTTAGCCAGACTATTTTCGGTAATTTTATCACCGGCAAGTAAACGGGCAATTTCTTGGACGCGGCCATTGCTAGAAAGTTCCGTTACTGTGGTTTCGGTGTGTTCTCCGTCAGTTAATTTAGCAACAAATAGCTGTTGATGGCCTTTACTGGCAACTTGCGGCAAATGAGTTACACAAATTACTTGAGTATTTTTAGCTAGCTGTTGCAGTTTTTTACCAACCATTGCTGCGGTAGGGCCACTGATACCAACATCAACTTCATCAAATATTAAACTTGGCGTAATGACTTTGTCAGCCAATATCACCTGCATGGCTAAACTAATACGTGAAAGTTCACCACCTGAGGCTACTTTATTCATTGCTTCAAGTGCTTGCCCTGGGTTTAAGCTGGCAAGGTAACTTACGTTATCAAGGCCGTTGACTGATAAGCTTTGATCTTTGCTTTGGCTAATGTCGATTAAGAACTTGCCATGCTGCATGTTCAGTTCACCCATGCTATTGGTGATCAACTTGCTAAGTTTTTTGGCTGCTTTGGTTCGTGAGGTTGATAACGTAAGTGCTGAGTCATGATATTTTTGCTTCGCGGCTTCAATATCGTCATTAATTTGTTCTAAACGAGTTTCATCAGAGCTAAATAATTGTAACTCTTGTAATAGTTGCTGATGAAAGTCAGCTAGTTTTTCTGGCGCAACTTGATGCTTTTTCGCTAGCTGCACGGCAGTTGAATAACGCTCTTCAATTAATGTGTAAGCTTGTGGGTCAAGCTCTAAGCTTTCGTAATAGTGTTTGACTTCTTGGCTGGCGTCTTCAATTTGAATAAGCGCCTCATTAAGTTGTTCAGCAATAGCTTTAAGTACTGGGTCGTAATGACTTAAAGAGGAAATTTGTTCTGTACTTTGGCGCAAACCATCAACAACGTTAGACTGCTCATTTTCAGATAACAGCTGTGCGGCAACGAGTGTTTCGTTAAGAATATGCTGACCATTACTTTGACGTTTGTAATCAACTTCTAAACTTTCGAATTCATTATGCTGTAGCGAAAACTCATTAAGCTCGTTAACTTGATACTGTAATAGTTGCTGCTTTGCTTCACGTTGTATTTTACTTTCTTGTAGTTGCTTAGCTTCTTGGCTAAGTTCACGCCATTGATGATAGTAAAATTTTACGTCGTCGAGTAAGTGTTGGTGACTGGCATAAGCGTCGAGTATGTTACGTTGCTCATTGGCTTTAACGATAAGCTGGTGGTCATGTTGTCCGTGAATGTTAATCAGTAATTGGCCAATTTCTTTTAGTTGTACTAAAGGTACTTGGCTGCCATTAATGTATGATTTTGAACGACCTTCGGCAGAAATAACTCGGCGAAGAATACATTCGTTATCTACTAACATGTCATTCTTCTTCAGCCATTTTTGGGCTGGTTTATTTTTAGTGGTGTCGAATGTTGCTGCCAGTTCAGCTTTGGCACAATTTGGACGTACAACATTGGTTACTGCTCTATCACCTAAACACAGTCCTAAGGCATCAATAGCGATTGACTTACCTGCGCCAGTTTCGCCAGTGATAGTTGTCATACCTTGTTGCCAATCAATGTCGAGCGAACGCACGATGGCAAAGTTTTGAATGTTGAGTTGCAGTAACATAGTCGCCTCACTAACTTTATCGTAATTGTGTTGTAATAAAGTGTCGTATTAATAACCAAAAAACCAGATACTGTTAATTTATACAGTATCTGGTTTTTATTCAAGCTATGTTTGCAATTTTATTTTGAATTACCCACTTTAAAGGGCTGCAAGGCAGTTAAAATTAGTAGAGCTTGTTACCCCAACTTAACTTGTTTCGTAATACATTAAAGTAGTCGTGATCAAGTGGGTGTATTAAACGTAAAGTATTTTCGCTTTTTTTAATGATAACTTCATCACCCGGCATTACCGCTAAAATTACGTGACCGTCACAACTTACTTGTAAGTTTTCATAATTTTCGTTGGCAAGTTTGAGCTTTATCTCGCTGTTACCGTCAACCACAATTGGCCTACTGGTTAGTGTATGTGGAAACATTGGTACCAGTGAAAGGGCGTTTAAATTTGGCGTTAAAATAGGGCCACCTGCTGACATTGAATAAGCAGTTGATCCCGTAGGTGTTGACACAATTAAACCATCAGAGCGCTGACTGAACATAAAGCTACCATCAATGTAGACTTCAAATTCAATCATGTTTGCGACTTTACCCGCATGCAATACGGCTTCGTTTACCGCGCTGTTTGAACTTTTTAGTTTGCCATGACGATAGACTTCCGCTTCAATAATAAAGCGTTGTTCAGAACGTGACTCGCCATTTAAGATTGCGTTAAGCGGCGCAGTTAAATCATCGGGTGATAAATCAGTTAGGAAACCTAAATTTCCTCGGTTAACACCTAAAACGCCAATGTTGTAACAAGAGAGTACGCGAGCCGCGCCAAGCATATAGCCGTCACCGCCAACCACAATAGCTAAGTCAGCTTGCTGGCCAATGTCGGTTAGGGAAGCAACCGCAACATTTTCAATATTTATTGAAGGTGCTACTGAGCTTTCTATCAGTACTTGATAACCTTGCTGAGACAAATACTGATGTAAGGTTTCTATGGTTGAACTGGCACCGGCGTGATTAGGTTTACCAATTAGTCCAACCGTTTTGTATAATTTACTCATTCTTGAGATAAACCGTAATAAAATAGGCAACTAACCGCAGTTTCGCGCTATTTTACTCGCTTGTAAAGTTGACTTTTTTTTAAATGATTCACTTTTGTGCTTGAATCATAAAAACAAGCCCCCATAATTAGCGGTATTGTGTTTTACCAACTTTGAAAATTAAAGATACTTTGGAGTTTTTCATGACTAACGAGTCAACAGAAAATAAGAGTGCTGAAGAAATTGCAGCAGATGAATTAGCAGCAGAAATTATTGAACAAGCTGAAGAGCAAGTTGAAGTGCAACATGAGCATGCTCATGAAGCTGTTAGCGAAGAGCAAGAAAAAATTAACGAGCTTGAGCTTTCATTAGCAGCCGCTAAGTCTACAGTAGCAGATCAAAAAGATTCGGTTGTTCGTGCCAAAGCTGAAGTTGATAATGTTCGTCGCCGTTCAGCGCAAGATGTTGAAAAAGCGCGTAAGTTCGCTTTAGAAAAGTTTGCTGGCGAAATGTTAGTGACTGTTGATAACTTAGAACGTGCATTGCAAAACATTGATAAAGATGATGAAAGCAATAAGGGCATCATTGAAGGTATTGAATTAACTTATCAAGGTTTACTATCTTCGTTAGAAAAATTTGCGATTAAAGCGATCGATCCACAAGATCAGCCATTTAACCCTGAGTTACATCAAGCGATGTCAATGCAGGAAGTTGAAGGCGTTGCCGCTAATACCGTTATTGCGGTAATGCAAAAAGGTTATGAACTAAACGGTCGTTTAATTCGTCCTGCAATGGTTATGGTGTCAAAAGCTAAACCAAGCGTTGATACAACAGCTTAATTTTTATTTTGAAAATTATTTTGTAGTTAACGCTTAAATAGTTTCTTAAATAAAAGCTAAAAGCCAGACAAGTGTCTGGTTTTTTTATGTCTTTTCGTTGATTGATTATTAAACGGTTAATTGCTTCGTTGGCAGTAATAAAAAGCAGAGGAAATAAAATTTAACATTTTTTAGTTTTTTTCGATAAAAATAGTTGAAAAGACTTTTTCCTGCCCCCACTAACTGTTCATCGAAAGATTTAATCTTTATTTTTAACATATAAGTATTCGGAGATCCTCAAGATGGGCAAAATTATTGGTATTGACCTAGGGACAACAAACTCTTGTGTTGCTGTTCTAGATGGCGGCACAGCACGTGTAATTGAAAATGCAGAAGGCGATCGTACAACTCCTTCAATTATTGCATACACAGAAGAAGGCGAAACTTTAGTAGGTCAACCTGCTAAGCGTCAATCAGTTACAAACCCGACAAACACATTATTCGCAATTAAGCGTTTAATCGGTCGTCGTTTTGAAGACAAAGAAGTTCAACGTGATATCAGCATTATGCCTTTTGGTATTGTTAAAGCTGATAACGGTGATGCTTGGGTTACAGCACGTGATAAAAACGTTGCTCCACCACAAGTTTCAGCTGAAGTTTTAGCTAAAATGAAGAAAACAGCAGAAGACTATTTAGGTGAAGGTGTTACTGAAGCAGTAATTACTGTTCCTGCTTACTTCAACGATTCACAACGTCAAGCAACTAAAGATGCTGGTCGTATTGCTGGTCTTGATGTTAAACGTATTATCAACGAGCCAACTGCTGCTGCCCTTGCTTACGGCATGGACAAGCAAGAAGGCGACAAAGTTGTTGCAGTATACGATTTAGGTGGTGGTACATTTGATATCTCTATCATCGAAATTGATGAAGTTGAAGGCGAGCACACGTTTGAAGTACTTGCGACTAACGGTGACACTCACTTAGGTGGTGAAGATTTTGATAACCGTTTAATCAACTACCTAGTAGCTGAATTCAAGAAAGATCAAGGCATGGATTTAACAACTGATCCATTAGCTATGCAACGTTTGAAAGAAGCGGCTGAAAAAGCGAAATGTGAACTTTCTTCTGCACAACAAACTGATGTTAACTTACCTTACATCACTGCTGATGGCAGCGGCCCTAAGCACATGAACATCAAAGTAACACGTGCTAAGTTAGAGTCATTAGTTGAAGACATGGTTAAAGCAACTTTAGAGCCGCTTAAGCAAGCACTTAAAGATGCAGACTTATCAGTAAGTGACATCAACGATGTTATCTTAGTTGGTGGTCAATCACGTATGCCAATGGTACAAGCCGCTGTAACTGATTTCTTCGGTAAAGAACCACGTAAAGACGTTAACCCTGATGAAGCAGTTGCCGCTGGTGCAGCAATTCAAGCGGGTGTTCTTTCTGGTGATGTAACTGACGTTCTATTATTAGACGTTACGCCATTATCATTAGGTATTGAGACTATGGGCGGCGTGATGACGAAAGTTATCGACAAAAACACCACTATCCCAACTAAGCAATCTCAAACGTTCTCAACAGCTGATGATAACCAAGCTGCTGTAACCGTTCATGTTGTACAGGGTGAGCGTAAGCAAGCTGCAGCTAACAAATCTTTAGGTCAATTTAACCTTGAAGGTATCGACCCAGCACCACGTGGTACGCCACAAATCGAAGTAACTTTCGATATTGATGCTGATGGTATTTTGCATGTAACGGCTAAAGATAAGAACACAGGTAAAGAACAAAAAATTACCATTAAAGCCTCTTCTGGTCTGTCAGATGAAGAAGTAGAACAAATGGTACGTGACGCTGAAGCAAATGCTGATGAAGATGCGAAATTTGAAGAGCTTGTACAAGCTCGTAACCAAGCTGATGGCATGGTTCACGCAACACGTAAGCAAATTGAAGAAGCAGGCGAAGAATTTGCTGGCGAAGACAAAGAAAAACTTGAAGCAGCATTAACTGAACTTGAAACTGCTGTTAAAGGCGAAAGCAAAGAAGAAATCGATGCTAAATCACAAGCTGTTATCGAAGCTTCTGCTAAGTTAATGGAAATCGCTCAAGCGAAATCTCAAGCAGAAGGTGGTGCTCCAGAAGGCGCAGCTCCTGAAGCAGATTCATCAGCACCAGCTGGCGATGATGTTGTAGACGCTGAGTTTGAAGAAGTTAAAGACGATAAATAGTCATTAATTATTGAATTGTCTACTGTAGCGCTCAATAGCTGCGTTGGACATGCTCACATACACTTGTATGCTCTGCGTGTCCGTTTTGCTCTAGAACGATACAGCGACAATTAAAATAATTAAACATTTGTTGTTTATAAAGAAATAAGAGCGTCGATAATTATCGGCGCTTTGCTTTATCAAAAGAAAGTGTAAAGCAGCAACGAAATATTGTGAGTTAACTTCACAATGCTATAAAAAATTAATCATTAGTTGATATTAATTTGCTTGGATTTTTGATGTTTTGAGCATGGCTTAAAAACATTTTATTAAGAAACCAAACAAATTAGTGTCCATAAATTTGAAGCAAAGAAATTAAACCTATGTCAAAACGCGATTATTATGAAGTGCTTAGTGTTGCAAAAGATGCATCTGAGCGTGATATCAAAAAAGCCTACAAACGTTTAGCGATGAAGCTACACCCGGATCGTAACGAAGGTGATAAAGCTAAAGAAGAGCAATTTAAAGAAGTTAAAGAAGCTTACGAAATCTTAAACGATGATCAAAAACGCGCGGCCTATGATCAATACGGCCATGCTGCTTTTGAACAGGGTGGCCATGGTGGCGGCGGTGGTTTTGGCGGTGGTCAAGACTTCGGCGATGCTTTTGGTGATATTTTTGGTGATATTTTTGGTGGCGGTGGCCGCCGCGGTGGTGGTCAATCTCGTCAACGTCGTGGTAGCGATTTACGTTACAACCTTGACCTTAGTCTTGAAGAAGCGGTTAAAGGTAAAACCTTAGAAATTAAAGTACCTACTTATGTTAGTTGTGAGCCATGTGACGGCAGTGGCGCTAAAAAAGGCACCAGTGCAAAAACATGTTCAACTTGTCACGGCCATGGCCAAGTACAAATGCGTCAAGGTTTGTTTGCTGTGCAACAAACGTGTCCAACGTGTTCTGGTAAAGGTAAGGTTATTTCAAGCCCTTGTACTTCTTGTCGCGGTCAAGGTCGTGTTGAGAAAACCAAGACCTTATCAGTTAAAATTCCACCAGGTGTTGATACTGGCGACAGAATTCGCTTATCAGGTGAAGGTGAAGCCGGCGAGCACGGTGCACCAGCAGGTGACTTATACGTTCAAGCTAACGTAAAAGAACATAAAATATTTGTTCGTGATGAAAACCATTTATATTGTGAAGTGCCAATTAGTTTCACAACGGCTGCCTTAGGCGGTGATATTGAAGTACCAACGCTTGAAGGTAAAGTTAAGCTGAAAATACCGAAAGAAACGCAAACGGGTAAAATGTTCCGTTTACGTGGTAAAGGTGTTAAATCAGTACGCAGCCATTCAACGGGTGACTTGATGTGTAAGGTTGTTATTGAAACACCTGTTAGCTTATCTGGCGACCAAGCTGATTTATTACGTCAACTAGAAGAAAAAATGGGTAAAAGCACAAGTAAGCATAGCCCGAAAGAAACCGGTTTCTTTGACGGTGTGAAAAAATTCTTCGATGATCTTAAAAGCTAAAATTATTCGATAGTCAAATGCTATAAAAATCCTACATAAGTAGGATTTTTTTTGCTTGAAAAAAGCAGCTATACTACCAGCGGATCAATTTGCTCGATTTTGATTTACTAAACTTCCCTAAACCCACGTATTGAGATGTATTTATGAAAAAAGTATTGTTTGGTATTTTGTTTTTATTGAGTCAATTGAGTTTTGCAGAAGATGAAGTAAAAGAATTACCTCCTTTAGACCCCACATATATGGGCATACATGGTATGGCTTTATTCACACAGGGTTCAAGTATTTATGCTTCACATATGCCGTTATATAAAAAGCCGCATAATGTTCAGTTATTGTATAAATTGGATAATGATAATTTAGCAGTATTACAAATGATCAGAGATGGGCAACTTATTACAATTAAGCCGAAACCATTTAATTTACAACGCTTAATGCGCGGTGAACAAATAGTGATTAATGCTGATTTATATGCAGGGCACTTTGAACGTGATGGTATGTTAGTTTATGAGAATATACCGTTGTCTTTTGATAAAAAACTTTATGTGCGATCTTTTGATGACATAAAACCATCAAGTAGAAAGCAAAGTTATGATGTTGTTTCATTAAGAAAAAATTATAAAATTTACATTCACAGAATTTCAGAGGCACCTAGTTTTGATCATATAATAGGTGTTGATTTAGACGCAGGCTGTTTAGCCCAATTTAATACGTCGTCACCGGTGCCTAAGCGCAGTGAACTACAATATAAATTTATTAATTGCGGCACGATGAAACCTTTGTATTTTGAAACTGAAGACTTTCAAAAGCAGTAGTACTTATTAGTGATAAAAAAAGAGCTGTAATTCAGCTCTTTTTTATGTGCATAATTTACTATATATCGATAGGAAAGAGCGTCAATATTGCTCTAATATCATACTTCATCATCAAAGTTTGGTAATACACCACTGCGGCTATGTTCGAAAATAAGAGAAGTTTCCACCGTTGTCACTTCTTCGCGTGAAGTAATTGCATTGAAAACAAATTGACGTAAGTGCTCACTATCTTTTACTGACATGTGAATAAAGTAATCATAGCTGCCGCCCATATGATATAAGCTAATGATCTCAGGTAGTTTCAGTAAATCATCTCTGAGTTGATTAACAATGATTTCAGAATAAGGTTGTAATTTAATTGCCGCAATCGCTTCAATATTACCGCCAATACTTTTAAAGTTTATATCTATAAAAGCATTGTTAATTACACCATTGTTTTTCATGCGCTTAACGCGTTCTAAGCATGTTGATGGTGCAATACCAATTTGCGCTGCAAGTTCTTTATTGGTGATATCTGCATCTTTATATAATAACGTAAGTATGCGTAAATCTATGTCGTCTAGTTTTTTCATTAATACTTTAACCTTAGGCAAAGCCCAATCAGTTCATGCTGTTTTCTTAACTAAATATTACACTTATTAAATCCAATATTGCTAGTTAATTCGTTATAGATATGAATTATTTTCGATATTTATATCTGTTTCCGAATTTTTATCACTTTTTATTGATTATTTTAAAACACTCTTACAAATTTGTATATTTCGCTTTTATGACATATTATGTCTTGGCGCCTTTGTAGAAATTAACAAAAATGAGCATAAATGATTATTAAAAGTATTAATGACTTCTTAAAACTCGAAGCGGCCAGTGGCATTATTTTAATGTTTGCTGCGGTTGCCGCGATGATTATTGCCAATTCACCATTTGTACCTTATTACGATATGTTGCTCGACATTCCAGTGCAAGTTTCGGTCGGCAGTTTTGAAATAGCTAAACCATTATTACTTTGGATTAATGATGGTTTAATGGCGTTGTTTTTCTTTCTGGTTGGTTTAGAGCTTAAGCGAGAATTTTTAGAGGGGGATTTATCACAACCAGGGCAAGTAACCTTACCGGCCATTGGTGCTTTAGGTGGAATGCTGGTACCCGCATTATGTTATGTAGCATTTAATTATAATGACCCTGAAGCAATTAATGGTTGGGCAATTCCAACGGCTACAGATATTGCCTTTGCATTAGGTATTCTGTCAGTTATCGGTAGTAAAGTTCCGTTGCAGCTTAAGGTGTTCTTAACGTCTTTAGCCATATTTGACGATTTAGGAGCAATTATTGTTATTGCTTTGTTTTATACCGACCAATTGTCGATGTTGTCATTGATATTTTCTGCAGTGATATTAACGATTTTATTTATTATGAACAAACGCGGCGTAACAAGTACCGCACCTTATATTTTCTTGGGTATTGTACTTTGGGTTGCGGTATTAAAGTCAGGCGTACATGCAACCTTAGCCGGTGTTGTGCTGGCATTCTTCATTCCAATGAAAGGCGAAGAAGGGGAGCCGTCGCCATTAAAGTCTCTTGAGCACAACTTACATTCGCTAGTCGCATTTATCATTTTACCAGTGTTTGCGTTTGCGAATGCCGGAATAAGTTTTGCCGGTATTGGTGTTGAGCAAGTGATGGCGCCAGTACCATTAGGCATTATTGTTGGCTTAATCGTTGGTAAGCAGCTTGGTGTGTTTGGCTTTTGTTTTATTGCCATCAAACTAGGTTTGGCGCAATTACCAACTAACGTCAATTGGCGCTTGTTATATGGTGCCGCCATTTTATGTGGTGTTGGCTTTACCATGAGCCTGTTTATTGGTTCGTTAGCATTTGAGCAAGGCAATAGCGGAAATCTGATCTTTCAAGACCGATTAGGAATTGTTATTGGCTCATTAATATCGGGTGTTTTTGGATACTTTGTTATTAAAGGTGGCGTAGATAAACTTTCAAAAGCAGACTCGAAGAAATAAAAATAATTAAAATAAAAAGGAATAGTTATGAATGTTCAAAAATTAAATATCCCAATGAAGTCGATTGCCGTTGTTGTTGCAATCGCTATTGTAGGTGTTAGTTCGGTATATACCGTTAATGAAGGTCATATTGGTATTGTTAAACGTTTTAGCGAAGCTAAAGAGCAAGTTAATCCGGGGCTACATTTTAAAGTGCCATTTATTGATAGCGTTGAAGAAATAGAAGTACGTACCCGTAAAAATGAAGAAAAAATGGCGTCTAGCACCAAAGAGCAAATGCCGGTGACCATTAGTGTTTCTGTTAACTGGACCGTTGATAAGGCAGCTGCGCTAGAGTTATTTAGACAATACGGCGGCTTGTCGCAATTTGAAAGCCGTATTTTAGATCCACGTTTTAGATCGGCAACTAAAGATGTAATTCCACAGTATGATGCGGAAAAACTGATTCAAGATAGAGCCAGTGCTATACAAGCGATAGAAGCTAACTTAATTGAGGAAATGAAAGACTTCCCGGTGACTGTTGATAATATTCAAATTGAAAATATCAAACTGCCAGCGAAGTATTTAACGTCAATTGAAACTAAACAAACTGAGAAGAATTTAGCCGACGCAGAGAAGCACAAGTTAGCAAGACAAAACCTTGAGGCGCAGCGTGATGTAAATACGGCAAAAGCGAAAGCTGATGGTATTAAGTTAGTTGCCATTGCAGAAGCTGAGTCTATTCGTATTAAAGGTTTAGCGGAAGCTGAGGCAATTACCGCAAAAGCGAAAGCATTAGGTGATAATCCACTTATTGTTAAATTAACTGAAGCGCAAAACTGGGATGGTAAATTACCAGCAACAGTATTAGGTAATGGTAATATGCCAATTTTGGATATGAGAAGTCCTAAAAAATAATGCTTCGAGAATAATGTAATTTTTAACAGCGGCGATGTAACAATCGCCGTTTTATGTACAGGAAGTACGGTATAACGCGGATGCATGGATGCACAGGAGCGTATATGTTCAGGATAAACGGTATTTCGTGAATATATCCATCTTCAAGTAGGGCGGGTATATATGGATGTGAAAGGACGACGATGCAAGAATATCCGTTAATTAGTACAGATTTAGCAAAAGCTATTTGATCAATATATTTTCAGATTTTTTATGTCATTCTAAGCAGTAAACTCGGTTGAAATAACTCATCACTATATTCAAGGTGGTGTATGTATACATGATAATCTAAGTTTAGATGAACTGTCGTTTAAGCTACAACTGCAATATAAAAATGGCTTCTACATTATGTAGAAGCCTTTTTAGTTTGCTAGCGAGCAAGTTTTAGAAGTTTACAGTTAACTCATTTGAACATGCCGTTGAAGCATCACATACTTTGTAAACAAAGCTGTTGTCTGTTACACGACGTTCACGGTCACGGTAGATACCGCTGTTAGGTGTTGTAGCTACTTTCACACCGTTGCGGTAAATATCTACCGTTTCAGCTGAAGTACCAGCCCAAGTTAAATCAACACGTAAGTTGCCGAGGCGACTCTTGTATGCGCGTTTAACGTTTGCTTCAATCATTGTTGCTGATACTGATACCATAATTGATTTAGTGCTACTAAAGCCAGTTTCGTCTGTAACCGTTAGTGCAACTTCGTAGCTACCTGTTTCTGCGAAAGTATGCGTTGGGTTCTGTTCATTTGACTCAGTACCGTCACCGAAATTCCAACTCCAGCTTGCGATGTCGTCGTTTCTATCAGAACTACTGTCAGTGAATGTTGCTTCTAAGCCTTCAGCTTCAAACATAAAGTCAGCTTCTGGTGCTGCAGGTGCAACATCACCAATTCCTGTAATAGTCAGTGACCAAGAGTTCAATGAACCCGTATCAGCAGAAGCACTATCAACAACACTTAATACCCAGTCACCTGTTGCAACCTCACCGTTAAAGATGTCGGTAGAAAAAGTTTTCTCAAGGTCTACTGTACCGCCACCAGCATTACCGTGTAGTACTGCTGATGTTCCTGCAGGTGATGTTAATGATACATTTAAATCGCCAATCCACGTGTGAGATATATTTACATAAACATCTGAAGCAAATGTTGTTAACTCATCAGCAACGTTGATTATCGATGTAATTCCCGTTGGGTTAGCGTCAGGAATATCGATAACTTCTTCGTTAGTAAATACGAAGTCGTTTAACCCTTGTGGATTAACGTATAAACGAACGGTTGCTGTTTTAACTAAGTCGCCGTTTGTACCTGTGACTTCAAATGAGTAATCTCCCCATTGAGTATCTGCCATTGTAGGTACATTTAATTCGAATGTTTCACCAGGCATTACTGTTTCTGTTGATAAGCTCGTGCCTGCTAAATTACCAGTAAATGATAAGTTAACCTCACCATCCCACTCTGCAATTGAACCAACTTCAAAGCTATAGCTTGCTGATTCGCCAGCAACGATTGTAGTAGAACTAGGTGTCGCTCTGAAGATAAAGCCAGGTGTAGGATCTGCACCGTCTAAGGCTGCTTTAAGGTTCAAACGTTTACCTGTCACTGTTTTACCTGCTGTTGCGGCATTATCGTCACCAGAATTCATTAATAATTCTTTTAATTCAGAAGTAGTTAGGTCTGGGTTTATTGATAATACTAAAGCTGCAGCACCGGCAACGTGAGGTGTTGCCATTGAGGTGCCAGTGAAGCTTGAATAACCGTTATTTGGTGTTGTTGAAAGTACGTTACGCGCAGGGGCTGCCATATCAACTGTAGTTAAGCCATATTGAGAATCACTATACATACCATCTGTGTGGTTAGTACCTGCAATTGCTAGAATGCTGTCGTGGTCATAACCCGATGGATAACTCGGATTTGCATCGTTATCAGTTCCGTCGTTACCTGCAGCGGCAACAAAGAGAATGTTGGCTTCTTCTGAACTTGTAATAGCGTCAGACAAGACTTGGCTAAAGCCACCGCCACCCCAACTGTTGTTTAGAACGCGAACATTGATGCCGCTGTTTTTTAAGCCAACCATGTAATCAATACATTTGATTGCATCAGATGAAGAACCTTGTCCCAATGGACCAGCAAGGAATCTACAGCCTATCATAGCTGTTGTGTGGTTTACGCCAACTACACCTTCGCTGTTGTTACCAGTAGCACCGATTGTGCCTGCTACATGAGTACCGTGACCATTGTCATCGATTAGGTTACCGGTATTGTTGATTGCGTCAATGCCGTGTACATCATCAACATAGCCATTGTTATCATTATCAATACCGTCACCAGCAATCTCACCAGGGTTTACCCACATATTTGCCGCTAAATCTGGGTGAGTATGGTCGATACCTGAATCGATAATACCAACAACAATATCTTTAGAGCCTGTTGTGATGTCCCATGCTTCAGGTGCGTCAATATCAGCATCGTCTACGCCACCAGTTTGTCCTGTATTGTGCATGCCCCACAGTTCAGCAAAGCGGCTGTCATCTGGAATACCAGCAGTACTTACTATGTAATCAGGTTCAGCATAAAGTACGGCTGGATGCTGACGTACTTTGTTAAGGGCATCTTTACTGCTCATTTCATTAAGCTTGAAATTAGCAATACGACCATCTAATAAATTGCGATAAGCGTCATCTACTTCATCAGAATTAAGGTCTGAAATTTTTGCAACAACTAGATCTCGAGCTTCTCTTTTATCTAATTTTGAAGCGCCTTCCTTGTAAACGACAATAATAGAGTCACTTTTATACTGTGCTTTAATCGGAGCATCATTTTTAGTTTCAATAGATGCGCTTGCTAGCATAGGTAAGATAGCAAGGGTAATCGCTGATAATTTAGCTTTCATGTTTAGAATCCATTTTTATTATGTCAATAGTTCTTATCGACGTGCTGGTTTTAGATTCTCTATTTCTTTTACTTACAAACTTGATATGGAACTCGACAACGAAATTACTTTAACCATATTCATAATGTTATTGCTAACAAATTTGTAAAAACACGACTTTTTTGGCACATACATTCAATATTTACTTACTAAACTAGTACTTTTTTATTGCTTTTTTTATTAGCCGAAATCGATTTGTTTTCTAGTACTTTTTTATTAGTTTTCTTATGTTAATTTTATGTTAAATATTTTTATGTTTTTAACCTTTTGAATTTTATTGCTTTTATTTAATTGGTACTTTTGGGTGATAGGTTTAAAGGGCAATCGCTATTAGAGTTTTTAACGCAACAGGTGTTGTTGCGGTAAATTTTGAAAAATAGATGAAGAAAGGTGTAATGAATAAAATAAAAATAAAAAATAAAAAGGTAATTAGAGGTTTAAAAAGCCCATTAGCTTTTGCTGTTATTAGTTATTTATCATTTAGCCAGTCTGCATTGTCTATGCCTCAAGACTTTATCTCCAGCACTGACTTACAGGACTCTCCATTGTCTTTAAGTCTTACAGCTTCGGCTAACATAATGGTTGGCGAACAACGCCAACAAGTTATTGTTAGCCAGTATGGAATACTCAACACAACAACGATAAATCAGTCAGCCAATTCCTCTAATAGCATAATAGTCAATCAAGATGGCATCGCAAATGAAGTGATTATTGAGCAATTTGGTCACGGTAACTCCGTTAATATTCAACAACAGGGTGATCGAAACCTAGCAAATGTTATTCAAGAAGGAGATGCCAATACGGCTAATATCGCACAAGCTGGTGAACAAACTTTTGCTGTTCACCAAATCGGAAATGAAATGGTCGTTAATATTACACAATACTAAATTACAAAATATTAGCGAGAACACAGCATAGTTGGAGAGTTAAAGTGAAATTGAATAAATCATTGATCACATGTGCCATTGTTATGGCGTTAGGAATGAATCAGCAAGCACTTGCAAATGATACGACGAAAGAATCTAGCATCGAAGTACAAAGTGACTTTATGGCGGATGCAGCAGGTAATGTTATTATCTTAACGCAAACTTCTGGCACCGGTGATGTTTTTGGTAACGAAGTAAGTTTATTTCAAGAAGGCGATCAAAACGGTATCAACGCTTCAGTTAATGGCGATGGTAACGTTAGTGAAATAAGCCAAATTGGTGAGAGCAATATCTCTATTACGTCTAGCGTGGGTGATAATAACATTCAAGACACTAGCCAAGACGGCGCTGATAATGAGTTAGATTCTACAGTTGAAGGTAATGATAACTCGGTAACAATAGTACAAAATGGTAACAGCCCAACATTTGTTGATAACCGCGTTATTAACAATGTTAATGGTGATGGTAACAACATTGAAGTTACGCAAGAAGAAGGCGGTCAGTGGTTATACAACCGTAACATGGAAGGTTTTAATAATAGTATCGTTGGTGTGCAAGCAGGTGAGTGGAACGAAGTACACATTGATAACGTAGTTGGTGATGACAATAACTTCGAAATTGATCAAGATGGCTATTATAACATTGCACGTGTTCGTGACTTACAAGGCAATAGTAATGATATTGAGTTAGATCAAGAGGGTGATAGAAACGGTATTGCAATTGAAGGCATTGAAGGTGACGACAATGAAATTGAAATATCACAAGATGGCGATCGTAACACTGCAGAGTCAAACTTATTCCGTGGTTCTGACAACGAAGTTGAATTGAGTCAATTAGGCGATAGAAATACTTCGACATTTGATGTGATTGGCGATAGTAATGAATTTGATGTCGCTCAATCGGGTAGTGAAAACACTTCTTATGTTGGTGTTTTAGGAATGGGCAATGACTTAAATGTTGTTCAAACTGGTGATTTAAACTCAAGCCATGTTGTTAACTTTAACGGCAGTGATAATGATATAGATGTTGTACAAGCTGGCGATGAAAATACATCTATTATTCAAGCATCAGTTGACGATAATACCTTGTTCGCAAACAACAACAACATTATGTTGAGCCAAGATGGTAATCAAAATGATGCCGTGGTGAACATGAGTACTATTATCGATACCAATGCTAACTCTATTGATCTTGCACAAAGCGGTGACTTAAATACGTTAGATATTTTAGTTGAAGGCAGCAATCATACGATTGATATCGCACAAAACGGTAACGAAAATATGGTTATCGGTGCTGATAGCGATGCGATGCTAATTGGTGGTGCCAGTATAGAGCTAAGTATTAGCCAAACAGGCACAGGCAACATTGTTGAAGGTTCATTAATCAGTGCAGCAGGCACTGTTGAAATCACACAAGTGGGTGATTGGAACACGGCAACTATTGTACAACAATAGGTAATTAACGAGAAAGAAAATAAGGGGTCGAAAGACCCCTTTCATCATTATGCTAAAACGACTAATTGTATTGTTTGTGATTAAATTTTTACTGCTATCGGCGTCTGTAAAAGCAGAGGAAGTAGAAGTCGGTGGCTTATTATTAGACAGTACAATTACGCGATTTGGTCAGGATTTTTATTATCAATTCAGCAAGTTTTGGCCTGATATTCCAAATACTGATGGAGTTAATTTACAAATTAAAGAGCAAGTGGTACCGCGTGCAGGTACTAAACTTTCGTTGATCATGAATCACCAAGTTATTTATGTGACGTATATGGGGCGCAGACAAACGCCAATAAAACCACGGGTCGAAGAAGCAATTTTTATTTTTATTGAAGCAATTGCGCAATCTCAACATCGTCAGACAAACCCTGATCTGGCAGAAAACGGGTGGTAATAATGAAAAATATAGTATTGGCAATAGCATTAAGCGTAAGTGTCGTATTTAGTGCATTTTCTTCAGAGTTAATTTATACCCCTATAAATCCAAGCTTTGGTGGAAATCCGCTTAACGGTAACTTTTTACTCGGTAAAGCACAAAGTCAAAATACCCATAAAGCGCCAATTAATCGAAAGTCTTACGCAGAGAAGTTTCAAGAATCATTAGAGCGTGCTTATATTAATAAAATGGTACGTGAAATCACGGATCTTTCATTTAATGAAGCTTGTGATCCAAGTGTTGATACAAGCTGTGATCCGAGTATTTTCAATGAAGATTCGATCTTTATGAGCGGTGATTATGAAATACAAATTATCACCAGTGGTTCTGACAGTATTACTGTGCAAATTACACATATAGGCACAGGTGAAATCACCATAATTGAAGTACCAAGATTTGGGTAATTATATGAATAAAATAATAATAATAATCTTAGCGTTAACGTTATCTGCCTGTAGCCATTTAAGCATGTTAGTGCCTCCTGATGAGTCATTAGCCATTTCCGTTTCACCTACAGAGGCTTTTAAGGAACTTAAATCATTACCAAAACCACGTGGGGCAATACCCGTATCGGTATACTCTTTTCGAGATCAAACGGGTCAATACAAGCCGCAAGCAAATGTTAGCTCTTTCTCAACGGCAGTCACCCAAGGTGGAACGTCTATTTTAATGCAGGCATTGAGTGACTCTGATTGGTTTTTGCCGGTAGAGCGTGAAGGATTGCAAAACATTATTACCGAACGAAAAATTACCAGAGCTGCGTCCCAAGCAAATAAAATAGACGAAGAGTTACCTGCATTAACGACAGCAAAAATAATACTTGAAGGTGGTATTATTAGTTACGACTCGAATACTGTTACCGGTGGGTTTGGTGCTGAATATTTTGGTATTGGCAGCTCAGAGCTTTATCGTGAAGATATGATTTCGGTTTACATGCGTGCGATTGATGTTAGAACTGGACAAGTTCTCGTGTCGGTAGCAACGAGTAAAAAAGTACTAAGTAAGGAAGTGCGAGCAGGCTTTTTTCGTTATGTCAGCTTTAAACGCTTAGCAGAAGCAGAAGCAGGTTATACCACTAATGAACCTATGCACCTTTGTGTAAAACAAACTATTGAAAAAGCAATTACAGAACTGGTACAAAAAGGTATCGAACGTCGTGTCTGGCAGGCCAAAGTATAGAAAACCTTGGGTTTTGAAATGTACAATAAAGGTTATTTGAAGAGCTCAGCTACAAACGCTGAATTCTTCGTGGGAAATGTTTAATCCCAGCTATTTCTGATAAACAATTACAATATAGTTGTTAAATTACTTGCGGTATTTTCGGCATATTTCTTAATATTGATTAAGGCGTTTTACTTCATACAAAACGCTTTACTGCCAAAGAGCAACAACTTCCAATACTTAATACAAAGAGCGAAGGAAAGGCATGCATTGCTTTATGGTGATGCATGTTGCATTTATAGCATTCAACTTTTTACCTTTTTATCTGAACTTAGCCCGCTGCTAGGAAACTATTTATTATTCTTAGCGGAGGCCAGATATTAATTCTCAACGCTTATGTATGGTGTTACATACTTTGTAAACGTGCGTTTCATGTTAGATAAATGAAAAACACGTTTAAAGTGGTATGTTAATTTAGAATTACTAGAATTGTTTTGTCGATTTCAGCAGATTTAGCTATTGAGTGCATGTGCTGTTTGGTATCGCTGAGACCAGGTAATTAATTCAATGCGATTACGTGAGCTTGTTTTACGGAAGATACTGTAAATATGGGTTTTTACAGTATTCGGGCTAATATGTAATTGATCGGCAATTTCCTTATTTTGTGCTCCTCTAGATACAAGGTGAATGATCGTTCTTTCACGTTTTGTTAATGTCGGAAAGATAATGTCGTTATACTCAATCGTATCTGGGTGTGGGGCAGCTTTACCTGCCGCTAGCAACTCAGCAATAGCTAGATTAATAGTCGAACGTTTGAACCAAAATTCACCATTCAATATGGTATTAAAACCTTTTAAAATAATGTCAGGTCGATCATCATAATAAAATATTCCTTTTACATGTGATAATAATGCAGTTCGTTCACATGTAACATCTGGGGTAGCATTGAATAGTATTGTTGTATTTTGACTTGCTAACATAGCAATATTTTTAGGCAAACCATTCCCAACTTGGTAATCAAATAAATCAATCATTAAAAGTTGATTAGGTATGAATGATGCTTTGTTTGGTAGTGTTGTACCAACTTCAATATCAACACCATAAGTTTGAATTAAGCTAGTAAATCGCTCAACTAAACGCGAATGCTCAATGCCATTCATAGCAGAGGTCAGAATGAACGCGCGAAATTTAGTCATATCCGTTGACATTTTCGATTCTCCATATTGTAAGTTGTTTAGCGAATGAATATTCACCAAAACAAGTTTGATTTGAGTTATATTTCGTTATTGTGTGTTTTAACCTGTTGAAATATTACCTTGAAGACAATTATAATTTAAAACGTACTATTAGATAGTTATTCTTTACATGTGATTCACATAAGGTTTACATAATTTAAACATACCTGCTTAGCTTAAATGTGTCTAGCTTATAACGCTTTATTTTATGATTTTATTAATGTTTTTATCAATATTATTTTGATTTAAACTGTTGACATGTACTCACTATTGACATCGTTTAAAATACATATGATGAGGTGGTTTTAGCAATATGAATGTTATAAAGCATTGTGTTAGTGATTTAGTTCAAATATTTAATAATACTTTTGAAAATACCTACAACACAAAATTGATTAAAGGTGAAGATGAGCCAATTTACCTTCCTGCTAGCGAAACTTGTAAATTCAATCAAATTATCTTTGCTCATGGCTATTATGCCAGTGCTTTACATGAAATATCTCACTGGTGTTTAGCGGGTTCTGCAAGACGTTTATTAGAAGATTTTGGCTACTGGTATGTACCTGATGGTCGAGATCAGCAGCAGCAAAGCGAATTTGAAAAAGTTGAAATTAAGCCGCAAGCAATAGAGTGGGCACTTTGTGTGGCAGCAGGGAAAGACTTTGATGTTTCAACCGATAATCTTTCAGGCGCTGGCCAAACAGATAGATTTGCCTTCAAGGATAAAGTTTATCAACAAGTTTGTTATTATCTCGAAACGGGCTTTCCGAGCGATGCCGAAACGTTAATTAAAACCTTAGCTTTGCATTATCAAACACCTTGGCCATTATTATCGCGACATTTTTGCCATTCACCTAGCATTGCAGCAGCAAGTTAGCTGTACTTTAAACGAGAGCACTTGATGAAAAAATTTAATTTAGGTCTAGTGATAAACCCTATTGCCGGTATTGGTGGCAGCGTGGCTTTAAAAGGCAGTGACGGTGAAGGCATTGCAGAACAAGCGATTGCATTAGGCGCTACCGCAAAGTCTAATGCTAGGGCGTCGTTAGCTTTGGATATACTACTACCTTATAAAGACAATATAACTATTTATACGGTATCGGGTGATATGGGTGAAAGCAGTGCCAAAGCGCTTGGTTTTACGACCAAAGTGATACATGAAGTTGAAAGTGAGATCACAAGTGAACGTGATACCGAGCAGGCAGTTACTAAACTAATTACTCAAGATATTGATTTACTGTTATTTGCCGGTGGTGACGGTACGGCGCGCAATGTTTGCCATATTGTTGAGGGTAAATTTCCGGTACTTGGTATTCCTGCAGGTTGTAAAATTCACTCAGGTGTTTATGCGATAACACCGAAAGCGGCGGGTAGAGTGGTCGAGTTAATGATCACCAATCAACTGGTCAGTTTAACCGATGCCGATGTGATGGATATTGATGAAAGCTTATTTCGTCAAGGCATTGTTAAAGCCAAACGTTATGGCGAAATGCAAGTACCATCGGAATTACGTTATATTCAAGCGGTTAAATCTGGTGGTAAAGAATCAGACGAATTAGTGCTGCAAGATATTGCAGCCGATGTTATTTCAAAAATGGATGACGAATTATTTGTTATCGGCTCGGGCTCTACCACTGCGTTTGTAATGGAAGAGTTGGCGCTTGAAAATACCTTACTTGGTGTTGACGCCGTGCAAGAGCAAGAGCTAGTTGCCAGCGATTTAACTGAACCGAAATTATGGCAGTTAATTCAAATGTATCAGCAAGGTCAGGTTAAGTTGGTGATCACCTTAATTGGTGGTCAAGGGCATATTTTTGGCCGCGGCAATCAACAGTTAAGCCCAAGAGTTATTCGCGCGATTGGCAAAGACAATATTTATATCATTGCCACTAAAACCAAGCTTAATGCGTTGGATGCTCGTCCGTTAATTACCGATACGGGCGATAGTGAGTTGGATATGGAATTGTCAGGTTATCTGCCCGTTATTACGGGTTATAATGATCAAGTATTATATCCGGTGGCCAGCCCACAATAATTATTCTACCGAAACTTAGATTACCTTTTTATATAATGAACAGGCTGTTGATAGCAAAAGCCTAATGACTTTGGACTTAAGTATGAATTTTGAAAACCTTACTGCGCTTTACCACTATTTAGATGAACAAGTATCCCTAGATGTTAGTGCTGATGAACTTTTTGCCGGTAGTTATTTACGTGGTTTTATTAGTTTAGCCGGTAGTGAATTTGGTGATGAATCACAAATATTAACTCAAGCATTGGCCGAGAGCATCAATGAAAAGTTAACAGCTGCACGTACAGAGCTTAGCCCACAAGATCGTCAAATAGTGCAAGACTATTGGCAGCATTTACAAAGTGCATTCACTGCATAAAACATTACAGGATAAATAGTAAAGCAGCTTATTCATTGCTGAATTAGCTGCACTATTTTTTTTCAATGAATAACCAAACCAAACCAATCCAAATCAATCCAAATCAAGCGAATAGCGACTAATCAAACTTCCTGCGAATAATATCTCTAATAACAAAACGATTCGGCGCAAGGTTAAATAGTTGCTCATTATCCAATGGGTATGGCGTGCCGCAAATATCAGCTGTTAAAATATCAGCCAGTAGTGGCGCAGTACAAAGCCCTCGCGCCCCTAAACCTGTCATCATGTATAAGTTATCAATAACTGGTGCTGGTTGATCGTATCGCCAGCGTTTGTCTTTACTTAAATGGCCAAATTGTCGTTTATGAGCTGCAATATCAGGCATAGCACCAACCATCGGCATATGGTCTGGCGTCATACAGCGTAAACGAGCTTTACTGCTGACAATATCGCTAGCTTTAAATTCTGCTAAACCCGGTAAACACTTCTCAAGCATATTAAGGTTGTATTCGTCCTCTTCCGTTTTCGCCGTCATATCAAAATTATTTTTTTGAAAAGTTGCCCCTATACAGTGAAGGTTATCGTTTTTCGGTGTTAAATAGCCTTTGTGGCAAATTACTGTTGATAACGCGTTAACTTTTTCATTGCTAGCCATGCTCGTAACCTGGCCACGAACTGAGGTTAGAGGTAATTGTTCAATGATATTTAATGGAATACCTTGAGCGCCACCACAGTATATTAAAACCTTGGCTTTAAAATCTTCAGCAGTGCTATGCAATAGCCACCCCCCATTAGCTTGTTGGCTAATTTTATTGATTTTAATACCTGTTTCAATACGTAAGCGGTTTGTTGACTCAGCGGCTTTAAATACTTGTTTTACTAATTGTGCTGGTGCGATCCATCCTGCTTTTGGAAAAAATAATCCGCCGTGATCTAAAGCAATGCCAGCCAATTTGCTCGCTTGTTCTTTATCTACACTGTGAATTAAGCTTTTAGGCCAAATGTTAGAATGGGCAATATGTTGTTGGCGTAATTCCAATGCAGGTTTATACGATATTTCTAAAAGCCCGCACCAGTCATGATCATAACTAAAACCTTGCTCAGCAATGTCCTTATAACAATTGACCGCTTGTTCAAAAGCTTGTTGATAAAATAAACTGATATCGTCAGCTTGTTGGTGAATAAGCGGATATAAGGCGCCAATATTGTTACTTGATGCGCCTTGAGCAATGCTGAAGTCTTGACAATAAACGGTAACTTTAACGCCGCTTTTTGTTAATGCATAAGCAGCACAAGCCGAGGCTATACCGCCACCAATAATGCTGACATGCTGTGGTTTAGCAATAGTTTTTCGCTGTTGATAGCCTTTTCCTGAATGTGGATTGTGCTGAAAAACACCAGTTAACATTTCACTTTTTTTACCGTCTGCAATACGCTTCTCAACTCTAAAACCAGCGGAAATAAGTTGGCGCTTAACGTTACCTGACACGGTAAAAGTTGCGATTGTTGCTTGTTCTTTTGAGAGCCGAGTTATTTGTTGAAAAAGCTTAGGTTGCCACATTTCAGGATTTTTTGCTGGTGAAAAACCGTCAAGAAACCAAGCATCAACTATCGCCATATGCCGATGGTGCTTCTGTGCTGAAAGTGTTGATAGTCCCTGTGTTGCATCATCAAATATTAATTGTAATGTCACTGCGCCATTGAGAAAGTTTAAGATTACATTTTCTTTTGGCGTGTCAGGGTATTGCGCAATCAGTTGCTGACTATATTCATTAAGCTGAGATAATATTTTTAACGACTGTATAAGTTGTGCTTTAGATAGTGGATATTTTTCGACGCTGATAAAATGCAATGACTTTTTTTCAGCAACTTCAAAGCGCTTAAGTGATTCGCTTTGCTGTAATTGGTGAAATATTTTTAGCGTTAATAAAAAATTTAATCCAGTGCCAAAACCAGTTTCTGCAATAACAAACTTATTAGAGCAATTAGCGAGTCTTGCTTGAATATTATTACCTTCAATAAATACGCATTCGCTCTGGTTTGTACCTTGTGCCGTATCAAAATAGATGTCATCAAACATGGTTGAGTAGGGGGAACCGTCATTTTGAAAAGTAATCTTTGTTTGATTAGTCACAATATTTAATGTCTTTTAGTTGTCGTTAGGTATAAAAAAAGGTTATTTTACCGTGCATTACAAGGTTTTGTCATAAAAATGCAATTACTCAGTGTACAAGTGTACGCTGGACAGACCAGTATAGGGGGCAAAAGTCTGTATGATACGCCCAGATTTTTTAATTGAATATGGTTATTTAAATGAAACGTGTAGTTATCACCGGATTAGGTATTGTATCAAGTATTGGTAATGATGCAGAAGAAGTATTAGCGTCATTACAAACAGGTCGTTCAGGTATTACTAACTCAGAAAGTTTTGCTGAAAAAGGTTTACGCAGCCAAGTTTGGGGCAAGCCTGAGATTGAAGTTAAAGAACATATTGATCGTAAAGCGTTACGCTTTATGGGTGAAGCATCTGCATATGCTTACATTGCTATGGACCAAGCAATTAAAGATTCTAAATTAGCACCTGAGCAAGTTTCTAATTTCCGCACAGGTATCGTTGCTGGCTCTGGCGGCGCTTCTTCAGAAAACGTAGTTAATTCTGCTGATACGCTTCGTGAGAAAGGCGTAAAACGTGTTGGTCCTTATGCGGTACCAAAAACTATGTCGAGCACTATCTCGGCTTGCTTAGCGACACCTTTTAAGATTTTAGGCGTTAACTATTCAATTAGCTCTGCTTGTGCAACAAGTGCTCATTGTATTGGTCATGCAGCTGAGTTGATTCAATTAGGTAAGCAAGATGTAGTATTTGCTGGTGGCGGTGAAGAAGTTCATTGGTCATTAGCGATGATGTTTGACGGCATGGGCGCATTATCTTCTAAATATAATGAAAAACCTGCGGAAGCTTCACGTACTTATGATGCTGACCGTGACGGTTTTGTTATCTCTGGCGGCGGCGGTATGGTTGTTGTTGAAGAACTTGAACACGCATTAGCACGTGGCGCACATATTTATGCTGAGATTGTTGGTTACGGCGCAACGTCTGATGGTTATGATATGGTCGCTCCAAGTGGTGAAGGCGCAATTCGTTGTATGGAACAAGCTATGCACGGTGTTGACGCGAAAGTTGATTACTTAAACACTCACGGTACTTCTACGCCAGTTGGTGATGTTAAAGAACTTGGTGCTATTCAAGCGGTATTTGGTGATGATTCACCAGCGATTAGTGCAACAAAAGCAATGACTGGACATGCATTGGGCGCTGCTGGTGTTCATGAAGCTATTTACTCATTGTTAATGATGGAAAATAACTTTGTTGCTCCATCTATCAACATTAATACTTTAGATGAAAAAGCTGAAGGTTTAGATATTGTTACTGAAAAACGTGACATGGAACTAAACCTAGTTATGTCTAACAGCTTTGGCTTTGGTGGCACAAACGCTACTTTAGTTATGCAAAAATATAAGTAATCGTATATTAACCTTTGGTTAAGCTGAGTTACTGATTAAGCCGCTACTTGTAGCGGCTTTTTTATGTTCAGGCCTTTCTCAGACATCCTGTCTTACAAGGCATTAGTGCATCTCGGTAATTGCTCCTGCATTACTCTAATGACCAACATCCCTGTCGGAACATGCACGTCGATGAACGGTCAGCTTTTTTGTTCCAGACAAAAGCTAAGTACCTACATCCCTGCAGGCAATGGCGCGATCACATGGATGTGAAAGAGCGCCGATGTTTAAACTTAAGCATAGATTTTTCTCTCTAGATCTAAAGTATAGATAAATAGACTAAATAACTAAGCTATCAAGATTTTTTTATGAATTATATTAGTTATAATAGCCTGCTTATTTATTAGCTATTTTATAAGTCATATCATGCCTCACTGTATTGTCGAGTATTCTGCAAAAATTACTGAAACCTTGCCTGTAGAGCAGCTAATGCACGCTGTTTATAAAGGTGCTAATCAAAGTGAATTATTTACCGCTTCAGACATTAAAGTGCGTGCGACTGCCTTTGACGATTTTTACTTACCAGGCGCAGAGCAAGCCTTTGTGCATGTAAACTTAAAAATATTGTCAGGTCGCGATTTGGTTCAACGTAAAAGCCTTTCTGAAAGCGTTAGTAATCAACTTGAACGTTTAGGTATTGAAAACGCAGCTATTACGGTGGAAGTGACAAATATCGAAAAAGAAAGTTATGCTAAAAAATTGACGGTAACACACTAGTTTTAGTGTATTAATTTACTGTTAGAGATAGCTCTACTAACGATTCTTGGAAATTTATGATGAATATATTTTATGATGAAAATATGCCGTTTGCCGCAGAGTTTTTTGCTGACTTAGGCATATTAACGCCGTTCTCTGGTCGTTCTTTATCTGCAAGTGATGTTAGCGACGCTGATGTATTACTAGTGCGCTCAATTACTAAAGTAAATGAAGCGTTGTTGAATGAGAATACCCAATTAAGTTTTGTAGGTACCGCGACTATTGGCGTTGACCATATTGATCAAAGCTATCTAGCACATCGAAATATTAATTTTAACTCAGCACCAGGTTGTAATGCGATATCAGTAGCTGAATATGTATTGAGTGCAATGGTTGTTTTAGCCGAGCGTTATTTACTTAGTCTGTCAGGCTTAACTGTGGGCATTATTGGCGCAGGTAATACTGGCTCGAGATTAAGTGAAAAGTTGACGGCACTAAATATTGCCCATGTTTTATGTGATCCTATACTCGCTGAAAGCTCATCTGATGGGCGAAGCTTTGCAACGCTTGAACAAGCGCTAAACTGCGACGTTATTTCACTGCACGTGCCATTAACTCGCGAAGGTGAGCATCCAACTTATCATTTATTAGATGCAGAACGCTTGTCACAGTTAAATGAAAACCAAATTCTTATTAATGCCTGTCGTGGTGAGGTTATTGATAACCAAGCATTGCTTAAAATGAAGCAAGCAGGGCACCCATTGAAGTTAGTTCTAGATGTGTGGGAAGCTGAACCCAATATATTAATGCCACTCATTGAATATTGTGAAATAACCACTGCACACATTGCCGGTTATAGCTTAGAAGGAAAAGCTCGTGGCACAGAAATGTTGTATCGGGCATTATGTCAACAGCTGAATATTTCACCGAATAAACACTTAAGTGACTTTTTGCCGACACCACAGATTGACTTTGTTGAAATAAAGCAAGAGTTTGATGAAATACTGCTAAACCAGATGGTGAAAATGGTATACGATGTCAGACGTGATGATGCTATTTTTCGTCAACAAATTAACATTCAAGGATTTGACCATATTCGTAAAACCTACCCGACTCGCCGGGAGTTTTCGTCAATATCGGTTGGCTTGAATAATGTGTCGAGCTTAGATGTGATACATCAGCTTGGCTTTAATAAAAAACTTGGATAAAAGAGAGAGGAACATGGCACAGAAATTTGATATTTGCGTACTGGGTGCAACAGGATTAGTTGGCAAAACCATTATTGAAATACTTGAAGAACGCGATTTTCCTATTAATAAACTTTACCCATTGGCGAGTGCTCGCTCTGCCGGAGAGTTTATTGAATTTAATGGTGAAAGTGTTGAAGTATTAGACGCTGATAATTTCGATTGGAGCCTAGCTCAAATTGGTTTCTTTTCTGCTGGCGGTAATATTTCTGCACAGTTTGCGCCTATTGCAGCAGATGCGGGCTGTATTGTTATTGATAATACCTCAGAGTTTCGTTACGACGCTGATATTCCATTAGTTGTGCCAGAAGTTAATCCTCATGCACTAGCTGAATATCGTAATCGTAATATTATTGCCAACCCGAACTGTTCAACTATTCAGATGATGGTAGCGTTAAAGCCTATTTATGATGCCGTTGGTATTTCACGTGTTAACGTTAGTACTTATCAATCAGTTTCTGGTGGCGGTAAAGATGCGATGGATGAATTGGCTAAACAAACAGCTGCCTTGTTAAGTGGCAAGCCTGTTGAGTCAAAGAATTTTCCACGCCAGATAGCGTTTAATGTTATTCCGCAAATTGATGTGTTTCTTGAAAATGGTTATACCAAAGAAGAAATGAAAATGGTGTGGGAAACTCAAAAAATATTGGGTGATGACAATATCTTAGTTAACCCTACCGCTGTACGTGTACCGGTATTTTTTGGCCATGGTGAATCACTACATATTGAAACTAACTCGCCAATTTCTGCCGAAGAAGTGAAAAACTTGTTGAGTGAAGCGCCAGGTATTGTGGTTTGTCATAATGATGAAGACTTTCCAACACAAATTGGCGACGCCAGTGGTAAAGACGAAACATTTGTTGGTCGAATTCGAGAAGATATTAGTCATAACAGTGGTATTAATATGTGGATTGTTGCTGATAACGTGCGAAAAGGCGCGGCAACGAACAGTATTCAAATTGCTGAGTTATTGATTAAAGATCATTTATCGGAATATTAAGCACAAATTAATTAATCTAAGTAACAGATTTATTAAAGAAAACTAGAAACCTGTCGTTATAATAAACGACAGGTTTTTTTTTATCTCAATTATGGTGATAGTGATTAATTTTACTTTCATTAAATTAACGATAAGATGAGTATTACCGCGCTAATTTGATAATATAGTTGAACGTAAAAAAAATTTACCAAGTGCTGTAAAACAAGAACTCCACAATTGGAATAATCTTTGCTTTACAATCCCCTGACTTGGTCCCGTCAATGTATTGGCGAAATATAATTATAAATAGGAAACCTTAATGCAAAGATTGTTACGTCTGTGCCTATGGCAGGCACTTATTATTAGCATTAGCTGTTTTAGTATGCCTATTTCCGCAGAGGAAGGCGGTATTAGAATTCGTGGTCCTAAAGCCTCTGATGCTTTTCCTTATGATCGCTACGGCCCAATTAAGCCAAAAGATACCCTCTGGAATATTGCCTTAAAGGTTCGCCCTGACCCTCGTTTATCTGTTTATCAGGTAATGCAGGCCTTATATGAGAAAAATTCAGGCTCGTTCAAAGACAATAACCTCAATCATATGATCAATGGACAATATCTAAAAATTCCATCGATTGATGAAATGCGGGCGATAAATATTGCCAATGCCCAGAAAAAGTCACGTAGTGATGATCAAGCATGGCAAAAGAAAGTAGTAAAAGTAGTTGCTAAAAAGGCAAAGCCACCAGAAGAAATGTCGGTTAAGAAAAAAGATTTAGAAGCGGCAAAATCAGAAATTAATGTGCAACTTCAAGCCATTGACACTACGCAGCAGCAAAGACTTACTACGATTCAAAATGATGTTTTAGACTCTATCGACGGGCTACAAAGTTTGTTAAAAGAAAATGAAGCATTACGTCAGCGCCTAACAAGTTTTAATGACCAACTTGATGTAATGCAAGGTGAAGTGGCAAAAAGTAAAGAAATTAAAGTGCAGATGGACGATATGATCGCACTGCAACAAGAATTACTAGCAAAAGCTGAAGCGAGAGAACAATCACTTTTACTCGAAAAACAAAAGGCTGAACTAGAAGGCCAAAGCCTGATGTCAAGCACATGGTTTCTTGTGCTTATGGCAACATTACCTGCGGCACTAATACTGTCTCTATTTGCGGTGATTTTAAGACGTAGATCAGGCAAAGAAGTTGCTATAAAAGATGAGCAGAAAGCTAAAAAACAAACAGCTGCCGTTGAAGATAAAGTATTAGCAAAGACAGAAGACGAACTGTCACTAGACGACGAACTATCGTTAGATGATGAACTATCGTTAGATGATGAACTATCGTTAGATGATGAACTATCTATTGATCTATCTGAAACGGATGAAGAACTTGATGATCTTTTTTCTGACGATGTAAGTTCTGCTGATGATGACATTATTCAGCTAGATGATGATTTAGAAGATCTTGAAGATATTTCACTGGATGATGATACTGAAGTAATTTCATTAGATGACGATGAAACTGATGATGTTCTTGAAGGTGGTCAGTTAGACCAAGGTGATTTAGATTCGTTACTTGAAGGTTTGGACACTGAACTTGAAGAAACAGAAGACTCTAATGACGTGCTTGAAGGTGGGGAACTTGATCAAGATGCGTTAGATAGTTTATTAGCTGGCGATGATGATGAAGATAGCGCTGCAGTTATAAATGATCCTGATGATATTGACGCTTTACTTGATGCTGCGAATGAAGAAGTCGAGGATGAAAGCGCAGAAGTCTCAGACCCTGATGATATTGATGCCTTGCTTGATGCAATTGACGCAGACACACCTGCAGTTGATGAAGCGGCAGCAAATAAAGAAAGCGCTGAAGATATGGGACAGGAAGTTTCAGATCCTGATGATATTGATGCTTTGCTTGACGCAATTGGCGCAGACACACCTGCAGTTGATGAAACGGTAGCAAATACAGAAAGTGCTGAAGATATGGGGAAGGAAATTTCAGACCCTGATGATATTGATGCTTTACTTGACGCAATTGGCGCAGACACACTTGCAGTTGATGAAACGGCAGCAAATAAAGAAAGTGCTGAAGATATGGGGCAGGAAGTTTCAGATCCTGATGATATTGATGCTTTGCTTGACGCAATTGGTGCAGATACATCAGCAGTTGATGAGACGGTAGCAAATACAGACAGCGCAGAAAGTATGAGTCAGGAAATTTCAGATCCTGATGATATTGATGCTTTACTTGATTCTATGGGCATGGATGCGCCAGTAGTTGATGAAACGGTAGCAAATACAGACAACGCAGAAAGTATGAGTCAGGAAATTTCAGATCCTGATGATATAGATGCTTTGCTTGATTCTATGGGCGCAGATACGCCTGCAGCAATTACGCAAGCTGCGGTAAGTGTGGTAGATAACGAAAAAGCTGATGCAGTCAAGAAACCTATAGATGAAAATGCTAAAGAAGATGAAAATTTAGCACTGATAAATAATTTTTCGGATGAATATGTACAGTCCTTTATCGAGGCTGATTTTAGTGATTTACTTGATGACATTGTTGAAGAAGAAACTGATGATAAAAACTCTGAAAGTGACAATTTAGTAAGCGAAGCTGTGTCAGCTGAGGTTGAAACCAATATTGATGATGCTCTTGATGGGATATCTGATGATTTTGATATTGACGCCCTCATTGATGAAGTGAATCAGTCTGCTACTGCTGAAAATGAAGTGCCATTAGATATTGGTGATGATCTATTAGACACCAACTTAGCTGATTCTGAACAACCACCAGAAAACCTAGCAGTAGAGTCATCGCAATTTATTGATGATGAGACCTTGCAAGAATTATCTGCTGATTTTGATGAATCGACGCTATCACAACTTTTGAATGATGAAAAAGACGTTGATAGCATGGTTGAGTTATCACCAGATTTCACAGACAGTAATGTGCTTGCAGATTTACTTGCAGACGATGGTCAGACAAATACGGATGTCAAAAATAATGATACCGCAGTAGTTGCGGGGGATATCAAAGAGCTAGATAATTTAGATTTTGATGACTTATTAGCTAATATAGAAGAAGAAAATAGTAGCTCATCAACTGATGAATTTGAATTGAGTGATAATTTTGATATTGGTGATGATTTTGATATAGAGTCTGAAAGCTATACTACTAAAAATGATCAACAAGATGATACCGCTGAAGACTTTATTTCTGTTGACTCTCTGTTGTCTGATAGTTTATTAGATGGCAAGCCAACAGAGCCCTATGAAAAAATGAATATTGATGTTGGGCTTGGAGAGTTTCCTGAGTTTGCAGGAAATATTACAGAAGATGATCTTGACGATGATGATAATGGTATGGCTGCCAAGCTAGATTTAGCTAAGGTCTATATTGAAATTGGCGATAACGAAAACGCTGAAGTTATTTTACAAGATGTGGTGAGTCAAGGTGATGCACAACAACAGTTTGATGCTCAACAGTTATTAGATAACCTGTAATTACAAATTAATATATTATTGATAAAGGCTGCAATTTTGCAGCCTTTTTATGTTCAGGATGAACGGTATGACGCGATCACATCGCCTTTCATAGTCATTTTAAAAATTGTCCCATACATTATCTTTATAACTTAATTCGATCTAAGAGCATGGTTTCACGGTATTAAAGCGCCCTTATTGATTAATGTAATAGAGCGCCATACAGCTATTAGGTGGTGTATTTAGCATTACTTTCACTCGTGACTTGGTAAAAACCGTTAAAATCATGGATAATGCGCAGCCTTAGCTGTGGAGAAAGAAATGCGTTACGCTTTAGGTATAGAATACGATGGTAGCAGGTACCATGGTTGGCAAAGACAGAAAAATGCGGTCAGTGTACAAGAAAAACTGGAGAAGGCTCTATCAAAAATAGCCAATGAACCCATTGAAGTTATTTGTGCTGGTCGAACAGACACAGGGGTTAATGCTACCAATCAAGTGGTTCACTTTGACACTGATAAAGTACGAAAAGACGTTGCTTGGACATTAGGGGTTAACACCAACCTACCTCAAGACATTGCGGTTTCATGGGTGAAAGAAGTTAATGAAGACTTTCATGCTAGGTTCAGTGCTACTGCCAGACGTTATCGTTATATAATTAATAATAGTCGTTTACGTTCAGCTATTTTAAGTTCGGGCATTAGCTTTTGCCATTACCCATTGAATGAAAATTTAATGCATCAGGCTGCACAGTATTTAATTGGCCGCCATGATTTTACATCGTTTAGAACGGTTCACTGTCAATCCCACTCACCAATTCGCACCTTACTGCATTGTAATGTTTCACGCCAAGGTGAATTTATTATTATTGATGTTAAGGGCAATGCTTTTTTACACCATATGGTGCGAAATATCGCTGGTAGTTTAATGAGAATAGGCCAGGAGTTAGAGCCAGTAAGTTGGCTTAAAGAAGTACTTGACGCAAAAAACCGATGTGTTGCAGGAATGACTGCGCCTTCAGCGGGATTATATTTTGTCGATGTTGATTACCCAGAAGAATTTAGTATTCCAAAGCGTAGCCCAGGGCCGTTGTTTTTATTATAATCAATTAAAAACAAGTAAACAGACCAGTTTTTCCTATAATTGTGTAGGTAAACTATGGTCTAATTCATCGTTATAGTGATAATTAGCAAAATTTTTATATTTAGTGGTTGTATTTTAAACAATTATTAAATTTTTCGTGCATAGGCAAAAACATATTATGAGCTGGATTGAAAAAATTCTCCCGAAAGCAAAGTCAACACAGAAACGAAATATTCCTGAAGGTGTATGGAGTAAGTGTACTAGCTGTAACGCGGTTCTATATAAAGTTGAGTTAGATCGACAAATGTCGGTTTGCCCTAAATGTGATCATCACATGCGTATTTCTGCGCGCAAGCGTATTGATGGTTTCCTTGACCAAGGTGAGCGTGTTGAGCTTGGTCAAGAATTCGAAGCGCAAGATATTCTTAAGTTTAAAGATTCAAAGCGTTACAAAGACAGAATTTCAGCGGCACAAAAAAATACCGGTGAAAAAGATGCTTTAGTTGTTATGAAAGGCGAATTGCATGGTATGCCAATTGTTGCTGCAGCATTTGAATTTTCATTCCTAGGTGGTTCAATGGCATCTGTTGTTGGTGCTCGTTTTGTTAAAGGCGTAGAGTATTGTTTAGAGCATAACGTACCTTTCGTTTGTTTTTCAGCGAGTGGTGGCGCGAGAATGCAAGAAGCATTGTTCTCACTAATGCAAATGGCAAAAACCAGTGCAGCATTAGCTAAGATGAGCGAAAAAGGACTTCCTTACGTTTCAGTACTGACCGATCCTACTATGGGTGGTGTTTCAGCAAGTCTTGCCATGTTAGGGGATATTAACGTTGCAGAGCCTAAAGCATTAATTGGTTTTGCTGGCCCACGTGTAATTGAACAAACAGTGCGTGAAAAATTACCTGAAGGCTTTCAACGTAGTGAGTTCTTAAAAGAAAAGGGCGCAATCGACTTGATTGTTGACCGACGCGAAATGCGTAGTACCTTGGCACGTATGCTAGCCAAGTTCATGGGGCAAGACAGCCCAGCTTCATAACGGTAAATTCATGTCAAAAATTACTCAAAGCCATTCAGTGAAGAAAAACCTCACTGAATGGCTTTCTTATTTAGAAAGTATTCACAACGTTGAAATAGATTTAGGCCTGCAGCGCATTGCAAAAGTGGCTGAAATTTTGAATGTTTCATTTCAACACTCTAAAGTTATTACTGTTGCAGGTACAAACGGTAAGGGCACAACCTGTGCATTTTTAGAAAATGCCTTACTAGCGCAACATAAAACCTGTGCAGTGTACTCCTCGCCTCATATTGAACGCTTTAACGAGCGCTTGCGTATTAACCGTGTTGATATCGATGATGATTCATTAGTAGCAGCTTTTGAGCAGATAGAAGTAGCTCGTGGCGATATTACGTTAACTTATTACGAATACACTACCTTAGCTGCCTTCCTTATTCTAATGCGTGAACAGCCTGATGTAATTATTCTTGAAGTGGGGTTGGGCGGTCGATTAGATGCCACTAATATTATTGATACTGATATTGCTGTTATCACCACAATCGATTTAGACCATCAAGCGTTTTTAGGCACAACGCGTGAAGCGATAGGTTTTGAAAAAGCCGGTATTATGAGAGCAAATGTACCTGCGGTTATTGGTGATACTAATCCTCCTAAATCTTTAGCTAGGCATGCAAATGATATTGGCGCCGTTTCTTACATAAGAGCGCAAAACTTTACCGTTAAAAAATCAGATAGTGACTTATGGCAATGGCAATACGGAGAAGATGAATTTTCTGAGCTTATTTCATGTCATATTCCACAAGACAATGTTGCTACTGCCATTATGGTGTTGAATTTGTTAGCTGATGATCTAGCGTTTAGTTTAACTAGTGACTTTATCAACCAAATTATTGCGCAAACTAAAGTTCCTGGTCGAATGGAAAAATTCACTAGTGATTGTGATATTATTTTAGATGTTGGTCATAACCCGCAAGCAGCTAGGCATTTGGCTTCACAACTGCAAAAAACGACCTATGACAATATTTATGCAGTCATTGGTATGTTATCAGATAAAGATATTACTAATACCTTAGCACCGTTAATACCTGCAGTTGACGAATGGTATATTGGAACGCTCGATGTACCTCGAGGCTGTGCAGCAAAAAAAATTGCAGAGTATGGGGATTTAGACACAGCTAAGATGAATTGCTTTGACAATGTCTCTCAGGCATTTAGAATGGCAAAACAAAATGCAAAAGCAACTGATCTCGTTCTTGTTTTTGGATCTTTTTATACCGTTGCCGAAATAAGACGTTTATTAGTATAACTTAGGTTAACTTAGCAAAACTTGGAGTCTAGCTTGTCTACACCGTTTCAAAACCGATTAGTGGGTACTATTATTGTTGCCGCCGTCGCGATTATCGTTTTACCCGACATCCTTGATGGTGATAAAAAAACTTATCAAGATAACTTTGAAACTATACCTACAGCTCCTGAAGTAGATTTTCCGGTGGCAAATAAAGCTTTTCCAAAAGAAAAATTAACAAAATTGCCACAAGAAAAAATTTCTAATGAAACAGCGCTCGATGAAACAAGTAGTATAGATACCTCAAAGCTATTGAAAGAAAAAGGTGTCGCGGTTAGCACGTTAGTGAAAGAGTCTGATTTTTCAACAGCAAAAAAGAAAACAGTAATTGAAAAAACACAGCCAAAAGAAATTAAAAAGTTGCCAAGTAAAGCGGTTCCTAAGCAAGCTTGGGCAATTCAGTTAGGCAGTTTTAGGCATCAGAACAATGTTGACGATTTGGTCAATAAGTTAAAAAGCAATGGCTATACCGCTTTTACTAAACCTATTAAGACTAAAAATGGCAAGTTGACCAAGGTTTTTGTTGGACCTGAACTGATAAAGTCATCGTTGGAAAAAAAGCTCCCAGGGTTGAAAAAATTGACCAATGTGCAAGGAAAAGTTGCCCGTTTTACGCCGACTAAATAACGAAAATATTAGCAAATTCTACCAGCCTTCTGGTAGAATGCGCGCCTCTAATCAATGAGAATATTCGATTTATGGTTTGGATAGATTATGCCATTTTGGCTGTTATTGGCATTTCGGCTTTAATTAGTTTGGTGCGTGGTTTTGTTAAGGAAGCAGTGTCCTTAATTGTTTGGATCAGTGCCTTTTTCGTCGCTAGTAGCTTTTATGTCAATTTGTCGACTTTCCTCACTAATATTTCAGACCAACTCTTGCGCAATGCAGCATCTATTTCAATACTTTTTATCACCACCTTAATTTTAGGTGCTTTGGTAAACTACATTATTGGCCAACTCGTTAGTCGAACTGGATTATCTGGCACCGATAGAGTGTTAGGAATCGTGTTTGGCGCTTTACGTGGAGTTTTGGTTTGTGCCGCAGTACTATTTTTTATGGATGCATTTACCCCCGCATCAACAAGTGCATGGTGGCAGAGTTCTCAATTGGTTCCAGAATTTACATTAATAGTTGAATGGTTTTTTGAGTATCTCAAACAATCATCAAGTTTCTTAGCTTAAACTTAATTCGTCGGAGAGTAAGTTCATGTGTGGTATTGTCGGCATTGTTGGTAAAACACCAGTTGGTCAAGCGTTATATGATGGGTTAACGGTGCTTCAGCATCGTGGCCAAGATGCAGCAGGTATCGTGACTATTCACGATAATACATTTAGATTGCGTAAAGGCAATGGCTTAGTGAAAGATGTTTTTCATACTCGCCATATGTTGCGTTTACAAGGCGATATGGGTATTGGGCATATTCGTTACCCTACAGCTGGAACGTCTAGTTCTTCTGAAGCACAACCGTTTTACGCTAACTCACCTTATGGTATTTCTTTAGCGCATAATGGTAACTTAACTAACGCGGAAGAATTAAAAGTTTGGCTAAATACTGAAGCACGTCGTCATGTTAACACCACGTCTGATTCAGAATTATTACTTAATATTCTAGGTCATGAGCTACAAAATTCTGATCAACACTCACTTGCGCCAAGCGATATATTTACCGCGGTAAGTAATGTTCATAAACGTATTCGTGGCGCTTATGCAACTGTTGCCTTAATTATCGGTTATGGGATGGTGGCGTTTCGTGATCCTAACGGCATTCGTCCATTAGTGTTTGGCAAGCGTGAAACTGAATCTGGCGTTGAATATATGGTTGCATCGGAATCAGTGGCACTTGATGCTAATGAATTCGAATTTGTTCGTGACGTTGCGCCAGGTGAAGCCATTTTCTTTACTGAATCAGGCCAAATACATAGCCAACAATGTGCTGAAAATCCAACTTTCCACCCATGTGTTTTCGAATACGTATATTTTGCTCGCCCTGATTCTACTATCGATAAAATTTCGGTGTATGGCTCACGCGTTGAAATGGGTAAAAAACTTGGTGATAAAATTGCTAAAGACTGGGAAGATGTCGATATTGATGTTGTTATTCCAATCCCAGAAACATCATGTGACACAGCGCTTGAGATTGCTCGCCATTTAAATATTCCTTACCGTCAGGGTTTTGTTAAAAACCGCTACATTGGCCGTACGTTTATTATGCCGGGCCAAGAACAACGTAAGAAGTCTGTACGTCGTAAGTTGAACGCTATCGCGGCAGAGTTTGTTGGTAAAAATGTACTGCTTGTTGATGACTCTATCGTACGTGGAACCACTTCAGGTCAAATTATTGAAATGGCTCGTGCTGCTGGCGCTAAGAAAGTATATTTTGCTTCTGCCGCACCGGAAATACGTTTTCCAAATGTTTATGGTATTGATATGCCAAGTGCAAATGAGTTAATTGCTCATGGTCGTGAACTTGATGATATTTGTCAGCTAATTGGTGCTGATAAACTAATCTACCAAACATTAGATGATTTAGTGTCTGCAGTTTCAACGGCAAACCCTGATATTACAGAATTTGAAACCTCAGTATTTAATGGTCAATACGTAACGAAAGATATAGATCAAAGTTACTTAGAAAGACTAGATGCTATGCGTAATAACGAAACCAAGGATAAGTCTGATAAAAATGCTGACTCGATTCTTGATATGCATAATGAAGGCGAAGAATAGCTAGTTCATCGTTGAGTTAATTTACGAAGATTTGAAAAATAATATAAAAAGCCCGCTGAAATGCGGGCTTTTTTATGCCCGAGATAAATGCTTTAGCGCAATAACATAAATGTGAAAGAGCTTAGGTTTATCGTCATCAGTCATTAATAAATATTACCTAGCTAACGTATTCAACACCTAAACCTGAGCTAAATACAATCGCACTTGCTGCCATTAGCGCAACAATCAATACTAAGCCACAAGTTACTACTGAGCTTGAATAGATAAAGCCTTTCTCTTCAGGAATATTCATCATAATTGGTACGCCAGAATACAGTAAATATACCGAGTAACTTAGTGCGGCTAAACCAGCTAGTGCAACAAACCAAAGCACTGGAAATAAAGCTGTTAGTCCAACCATTAATAATGGCGTGGCTGCATATGCAGCTAATTCTAATGACTGTGTGAAGTCGGGTGTTGAATCAAATGTTTTTGCCATCCACTGAATAAGGGCTGCTAAAGCAAATACACCAAAAATTAACCCCGCATACATTGCAACTGACATAAATAATGCGTTAGATTCTGTCAGTTTTATTGGATCGCCTGCACCAATTGTCCAACCGATATGTGCTGCTGCGTAATAACCACTAATGGCAGGGATCAGTGCAATAGTTAGTATATGCACCATTGAATACATTAAACTCTCGTGACGCTTCTCGATGGTTTGCCATTCTTTTTTAGGTGCAGTATAAAGCCCCCAGATATGATTTAAAATCATGATATATACCTCTCTCTGTCCCCAAAAATAATGCAGATATATGAAAAATTCTGCTACCTTGCGTTCAACCAACATTTTCTAGTTTTTATTGTTGATATTATATTTATGTAAGATGGCGAGGGATTCGTCAAGACTTGTTTGATAATTCGGCAAAAATAGTCTTTTTTTAGACGTCTATCAGTCTGATATGACGTTTATTTCGCTAAAATGTGATCAACATACTTTTATACGAACTATTTTCATGATTTCAATTTCAAAGCCCGCAACAGCTTCGTTTGTTGGATAATAGGTAATGTTCACTTGCTGGTTTTGGAGTGATTTATAGAGTTTTTTGCGGCGATATTTAAAAGGTACATCAACACCTTTAATCATAATGGTATTAAGAAACCATTCATCAACTTCACGTTGAACATGAGAGATAACTGTTTTTTGTTCACTGTGGACAAGCGCTTGGTGTTTATCTGTTAAGGCTTTGGCGTCAGTTTTTTTACTCATAATATGTACTCTTACTGTCCCAAAAGTATCTAACTGGACTAACTATATTAGCAAATGATGAAATTTTATTTCAGCTAAATGGCTCTTTTTATTTATATCCTCAAAGAGACGGCTTAATGAATAACAAGTTTTTTGGTTTTATCATCTTAATTTCTCTATATTCTTCACATACAAATGCGAAAACTATTGTTAGCCCAGAACATCAAGTTAACTTAGTTGAAGTATATAGCTCGCAGGGGTGCAGTAGTTGCCCGCCTGCAGAGCGCTGGTTAGGGCAATTTACCAATGCTCCAGGTTTATTTACCACATATATTCCTATTAATTTCCATGTCGATTATTGGGACTATTTAGGTTGGAAAGATCCTTATGCAAAGGCTAAATTTACGAAGCGTCAACGGCGCTATAGTTCTTTAGGTCATACTCGAACTGTTGCAACCCCGGGGTTTGTTGTTAATGGTAAGGGGTGGAGTGGTTGGTTTAGAGGAAAAACATTACCGATAAATAATGATAGAAAAGTTGGCAAGCTAACCGTTAACTTTGATCAAAGTCAGGGTGGGGAGTTGAGTATCGCGGATATTAAATTTGATGCGATGACTGGTATCGCTACTAGAGGGAACGTACATCTAGCAATTTTAGCTTTTGATCAGCAGACATCGGTTTTACGAGGCGAAAACAGAGGGAAGCAATTGCCGCATGACTTTGTCGTAATAGGTTATAAAGCGCAAACTATGCAACAGGAAAAAAATTCATTTACAGCAAAATTAGCATTACCAAATGTAGATAAATTTAATGCAAAGAGAAAAGCATTGGTGGTGTGGGTTTCAAATGGTAGTGACCCAAGCCCGATACAGGCCACGGGAGATTGGCTTTAACGTTATTTATCAGCTTATCGATTCAGCAATAAAAGCCAACAGTTAAATTAAAAAGTGGCGCTAGTATTTATAGTGCCACCTTAAATTAAGGTAATTTAGATCAGCGATTATTGAATCATGCTAACGCCTATTGATTTATCAGTTAGTACTCGTTATCTATCACGAGCTAAACTTTTATGGGCGGATGTGAAGTCACCGGCAGACATTGAACCAATGATTGATATCTCACCTGCAAGGGCGGCGGCAGCACAAACTTCTGCAAATGCTCGCGCCTGATTTTCTTCAGGTAAATTCATCATTTCTAAACAAGCTTGTTGACTTGGCAGTTTAGTGCCTCCGCCAACAGTTCCAACAATCAAGTTAGGTAAAGTAACAGCGCAGTATAATGAGCCATCTTCGCAAACTTCAAAACGAGTAATACCGACAGCAGCTTCGGCAACACAAGCTGCATCTTGGCCACAGGCTATAAACATAGCGGCTAAACTATTAGCATAATGTCCTTGTACCCCCATAGTGCCACTAATAACGCCACCGATTGCCGACATTTGCCAACAATCAACCATACGTTGTGGTGTGGTATGTAAAAAACGTTTAACTAATTTTGCTGGGATATTAATTTCTACTGAAACTTTTTTGCCACGCACACTGCTATATGATTGTGCTGTAGATTTTTTATCACCTGAACAATTCGCTTCAACAAACCAATACTTAGGCTGTACAGGCGTGTTGGCGATTATATACTCGCACATCGCTTGGGTCGCGATAGTTACCATATTCTGACCAGCAGCATCACCAGTGGTGAAGTCGCATAATAAATAGAGATTGTTCCCTTCTGCAGCAATACGAATGTCAATTAAACGACAATAATTACTGGTTTTTTTAGCTGTTTCGCTAAGCGTATCTTTATTAAGTAAAACCCAATGAGAAAAAGTGGCTAAATCGGCGATAGTTTTAAAAGCGAAACCAGGTGAACGAGTAACGCCTTCGGCCATTAACATAGCAGAGCAGCCACCAGCCTTTGATATTAATGCTGAACCACGATGATAACTAGCCACAAGCGCTGCTTCTGTTGTTGCCATTGGTAATAAAAAATCGCCTTGAGCATAAGTACCGCGAACTCTTATTGGGCCAGCAACGCCAACGGGCATTTTGACCGTGCCAATGCAATTTTCAATATTAGCAGCGTAAACCGTTAAATCTTCACCTTCGTATAAGTTTGTAGCATGACTAATGTTCTTGGCATTATTCTTCTCTAAGTGTTGCCAGCGTTTATTAACCGCACCTAAAGTGCAATCACTGCCATTGGGAAATCTTGAATAGGCACTTTTCCTGTCTGGAGATAATTCATCGTGTAAGTCTTGGGCTGTTCTATTTTTTAATAAATCATCGGAAAAATGTTTATTCTTATTTATGTCAGTAATCATCAGTTAACCAGTAATAAGTTTGAGGGGAGGTCTTTAAATGTGGACATTTTTAATGTCTTTAAAAGGCAAATTTCAAACTGGTTCACCATTTAAATAAAGAGCCTAGCCAGCTGTTAGCGGTATGTTAGCAAAAGGTTGCTCAATTATCTGCTTAGACGGAATATTTATTTAAATGAATATGAAAGTCGCTGTAACCGTATACGCAATAACGACTTTGGCGTGCTAATCAAAAAATAGCAGAGGAAATTGCAAGGAGAGTGATAACTTAATAAGAGATTTTTTTTTAACTTGGTTATACTAACCGGCTTTCGGGTTGAATAACTAAGTGTCAGGTAGCTTGCAATAATGAGCAAATCAATTCTTTTTCATACTATTTTTCCACATAAAACCAGTAAAGTATGGGTTGTTTTTGTCCATGGTGCTGGTGGAAGCTCGGCAATATGGTTCCGTCAGCTCAGAGCTTATCAAAAAGAATATAATGTTCTTTTACTCGATCTTCGTGGTCATGGGAAATCAGGGCATCTTGTTAAAACGTTTGTTGATGGTAATTACTCATTCAACAAAGTATCTGAAGATATTATTGATGTTTTAGATCATAACAACATTGCTAGCGCGCATTTTGTTGGCATTTCTTTGGGCACTATTATCATTCGTAATATTGCTGAAATTGCCCCTGAATACGTTTCAAGCATGGTATTAGGCGGCGCTATTACGCGCTTTAACACCCGCAGTAATACCTTAGTGTACCTCGGGAATTTCTTTAAACATTGTTTACCATACATGTGGTTATACCGTTTATTTGCTTTTATTATGATGCCGAGAAAACGCCATAAAGAATCTCGACTTTTATTCGTTCGTGAAGCAAAACGTTTGTGTCAGAAAGAGTTTCTTCGTTGGTTTAAGTTGGCTATGGACGTGAACCCTTTAATGCGTCACTTTAAAGAGAAAGAAATTGATATTCCTATTCTTTATATTATGGGTAAAGAAGATCACATGTTTCTTGGGCCAGTAAAAGAAATGGTTCAAAAGCATAAAAACAGTTTATTACACACCATTAGCAAGTGTGGTCACGTGTGTAATGTTGAAAACCCAGATGTTTTTAATCAGCACTCATTAGCTTTTATCGCTCGACAGGGTAATTAGCGGTTTACCTATAAAAACGTAATGATTAAATTTAGTTTCGCTTTCTATATAGCCACAATGCCAGAGTTTCTGTTAATGCTAAAGTGTGAGTGAGTTTTAGCTATTGGCCGAAAATATGCTTCTTCCTTGTTCTACTCACCTCACTCCCTATAAGGTCGATTAACCGCCTTATCTTTTCTTATATTTCTTATCACCTGTTGGTATTTGTGTTGTTTATAACTTCAGCTAACCTTGTTAGTAGAACTATTGTTTCTCACCTTGAGTGAGGGCGCAGTAGCGACAGTTCGTTAGCAAGAACAAAGGTATTATTAGAAAAACAGGAACGCGTTTTATTGCAGTAAATGATTCAAGGTAATGTTTATCTGTTTTTATGAGTTTGTTCAAAAGCACAATACAAACAAATAATTAAAGGGGCATCACCATGAACAAAGTATTGATCATTGCATTGACCAGCATATTATTTATTGGTTGTAGCGAGCCAACTAAAACATCCAGTCCGGCAGTTATTGCTGAAACCGAGACGACTAGTGAGCAAACCAGCGCTGAAAGTAGAGTTGTAAATATTGAAGAAACTCAAGCTATTGTCTTACTTAGTGGCCTACCAACTTTAGAAACAACAGATAGCATCGCCATCATTGAGATGGATCCTGAATCGGCCAATTTTGGCGATATACTCTACGATTACCCGTTACCCGAACTTGATGCTCCTATGCATCATTTATATTACAGTCCCAATGGTCGCTTATATGCAACAGGGTTAGGCTCGCAGTGTAGCTTAGCTGAAATTGGCTTAGTCAGAAATGCTAAAGCAGAGCCAATGATTAATAAGTTTGAGTGTTTGAATACCAATGGACAAAATGTTGGTGAAGATATCATGTGGCATAGTGTAAATGGTGAGCTAACTATGTTTGTCACCTTTATGGGCGGCTCGGATTTAACTCAACTTGATGCTGGAACGGTTGGCGTATTTAACGCCCAAACAAACGAAGTAATAAAAATTATCGAAGCAAGAAAGTCACAAGTTGAACCAGGACAGCCTTATATTATGTTCCCTCATGGTATTTCAGCCTACGGCGATAGAATGGTGGTGACTTCAGCTGTTCACCCAACCATTGCCACAGAAGTTGGTAATACAGTAACCATTATTGATTTAGATGTTTTAGAACCAATAGAAACTATTGTTATTGAAGATGCTAAACCCGTAGGGTTTCCTTCTTCTCCAGTTGAAGTGCTTTTTGTTCGCCCTAGTATTGTTGAGGGGGTTGAACCTGCTATTTTAGTTAACACGATGTTTGGATTTGAAACATGGAAAATTCCTTACAACGAGCAAACTAAGGTGTTTTCTGCTCCAGAGAAATTGTATGACGGAGCAACGGCAGGAACAGCAGTGCCACTTGAATTTTATGGTAATGATGACGAACTATTTATCAGCCATGGCGTGCCCGGTATCGTTAAGCGCTACGAACTCAAACATTTGCCAAATTTAGTCACTTCAGGTGAAGATATAAAAGCCGAAAGCGGTGCACACCACATGATTTTTTATAAAACGGCGTCTGGGCGCAAGCTCATTGCTGTTCAAAACAACCTGCTGAACTTAGGTGATGCTAAAGACAATGATCCTACCGATATAGATTTTATCGCGAAACTAAACCACCATTCGCTTACCGTACATGATCTTGCCACCGGTGAAAGGCTCGGAGAAATCAACTTTAAAGAAAAGTACAAAAAAGGCATTGATAACATCGAAGCATTATTTGGTTCAGGCTTTACGCATCATCATTAGTCATGACAAAAACTACTAATATAGCTGTCGCGAGTGTTGTGATAATACTTGCGTCAATTATCTATTATTTAAACAATAGAAAACCAACTACGCACCTCGTCGAATTCACCGCACCTTTTGTTTTTGGCCGTTTTACTATTCCAGCAACTAATCCTTTAACCAAAGAATCGGTTTCGCTTGGCCGACGGCTTTTTTATGACCCATTATTGTCTAGTAATAAGCAAGTGTCATGTGCAACCTGTCATAAGCAATCATTGGCATTTACTGATGGCCTAAAAACATCGGTAGGTGTTTCAGGTGTTCCACTTGCTTTTAACTCTATGAGTTTAGTTAATTTAATGTGGGGGCCAAGGCATTTTTTTTGGAATGGTCGTTCTTCATCTTTAGAAAACCAAGCCATACAGCCAATTGAACATGCGGATGAAATGGGCCGAAATATAGCTGAACTAATCATTGCGTTAAAACAAGATGAAACATACATCAAATTATTCAAACAGGCTTTTGGTGAAATTAGTGCGCAAAATATTGCCAGGGCACTGGCTAGTTTTCAACGAATACTGATATCGTCCAATTCTCGCTATGATCAATATTTACGTGGTGAAACAATCTTATCACCGCAAGAAGAGCATGGCCGTAAGCTTTTCATGGCGCATCCTGATACTAAAGTGACATTACGTGGTGGCAATTGTATTGATTGCCATAGTCAATTTTTAACGAGTGGCTTTGCTACAGTATTTGATGGCTTTAGCAATAATGGCTTAGACAATGATGAGACATTACAAGCCGGTTTGTTTTCGCTAACAAAAAATGAAGCACATCGAGGATTATTCAAAACCCCAACATTAAGAAATATAGCAGTGACTTCACCGTATATGCATGATGGGCGTTTCGCTACTTTGGAAGAGGTTTTGGCGCACTATAATGGCGGTATAAAGCGAAGTAAAACCTTAAGCCCACTCATTATTGAGGCTGACAATATTCCAAAAACACAAAATGATCATATCAGCCTAAATCTTAATGATAATGAAATAAGCGCTATCATCGCATTTTTACACACATTAACGGATGAAGAATTCTTAACTCATAGCGCTTTTTCAAACCCTTTTACGGAAGAAAATCATCATGACTAAATCCAATAGTTTTGCTCTAGTTTTTAGTATTTTAGTTGTCGTTATTGCTGTAGTGTTCTGGTATCACTATTCGCCACAAAATTTAACCTTACGCTTTCACCCCTATGTTGGTGATAAGTCATTGATTTTACATAAGAAGGACTATAAAAATCCTGGCGGTACGGGCAACTTTATCATTAGAGACTTTCAACTCTTTATCAGCAACATTGTTTTAAACTCTTCCTATAGTCATATCAAAGAACCGGAAAGTTATCATCTTGTCAGGTTTGACGGTGATACAAGCTTCGCTCAAATTGTTATTCCTGAAATTGATATTAAAAACCTTGCACAAATATCCTTTGGCATTGGTGTTGATAAGAAAGCAAATGGCACTATCACGATTTCTGGTGACTTAGACCCAAATAGTCGAATGGCTTGGAACTGGCAGGTAGGTTACAAATTCCTATTGTTGGAAGGGATGTTAACAATTGACAATGAACAGTTACCACTGGTCTATCATATTGGATTTGATGAAAGTTATACTGAACTTCATTTTGAAATAACCAATGAAAAACTTTCAAATGATAAGGTCATTGACTTCAAAATAGATTTACTCCGTCTGTTTAAAAAAGATACGCTAGCTTCCGCAGGATTAGTAAGTCAGCAATCAAAGCAAAGTAACGATGAATATATAGATATGTCTGAAATGTCTCATGTAAAGTTTGCCCCTGACGATGTAAAAGCAATTGCTACAGGCTTCCATGATTTTATCAGTATTCTGTAATCGTAGTATTTTTGCTAAATAACGTAAATAACGTAAATAACTTAATTTTGGTGATAAATATTTGCAAGAACACTGCCTTCTTCTATTGGCGAAATCTTGCATCAAGCAAATATTTCTAGTAAGTATTCGATAGTAAAAAATCAACTGGCATGTTAAAACTCTTAAATTGTCACCCATCGTAGCTCCCAATGAATAACACTGCATTATCGGTACTGAATACTGTTTTCGGCTATGCCGAATTTCGAAGCCCTCAGGATGAAGTCATTGACACTATTTTAAGTGGTGACAATGCTTTAGTGTTAATGCCAACAGGTGGTGGTAAGTCATTGTGTTATCAAGTACCTGCGCTTATTCGTCCAGGTTGTGCGATTGTCATTTCTCCGCTTATCGCTTTAATGCAAGATCAGGTCAATGCACTAACACAGCTAGGTGTTAACGCCAGTTTCTTAAACTCATCACTAGATCAACAACAAGCTTACGATGTTGAACAAGCATTGATGCAAGGGCAATTAGATTTGCTGTATATTGCGCCAGAGCGTTTAACGCAAGCTCGGATGTTATCGTTACTTCAGCAATGTCCTATTGCTTTATTTGCTATTGATGAAGCGCATTGTGTATCTCAATGGGGACATGACTTTAGAGCTGATTATTTACAGTTATCATTATTACATCAGCAATTTCCCTCGGTTCCTCGTATCGCTTTAACGGCGACCGCAGATCCCCGTACCCATAAAGAAATTAGTGCAAGGCTGCAGCTTGATGATGCTAAACATTTTGTTGCCGGATTCGATCGGCCAAATATTCAATATCGTATTGGTCAAAAGCAAAATGCACGGCAGCAATTACTCAGCTTTATTCGCAGTGAACACGAAAATGACGCCGGCATTATTTATTGTTTATCTCGCAAGAAAACCGAAGAAACGGCAAAATGGTTATGTCAGCAAGGTTTGCAAGCTTTGCCTTACCACGCCGGCTTAGCTAATGAGGTAAAAGAAAGTCATCAGAATCGTTTTTTACGAGAAGACAGCATTATTATCGTGGCGACGATAGCTTTTGGTATGGGGATTGATAAACCCGATGTACGCTTTGTTGCTCACCTTGATTTACCGAAAAGCATTGAATCTTATTATCAAGAAACTGGTCGGGCAGGGCGTGATGGCCAAGCAGCTAATGCTTGGATGGTTTATGGTTTACAAGATGTCATTAAACTTAAGCAAATGTTAGATAAGTCTGAAGCTGGTGAGCAGCAAAAGCGTATTGAACGTCAACGTTTAGATGCAATGTTAGGGCTTTGTGAGGTCACAACTTGTCGACGACAAGCTTTACTACATTATTTTGCTGAACATCTTGCCAAGCCTTGCGGAAATTGCGACACCTGTATTACGCCAGTGGAAAAGTGGGACGGCACTGATGCTGCACGTAAAGCGCTAAGTTGTGTATACCGCACTGGGCAACGCTTTGGTGTGAATCACCTTATCGATGTGTTGTTGGGGAAAAGTACTGCTAAAGTTGAGCAGTTTCAACATCAACAACTCAGTACCTTTGCTATTGGCACTGAGTTAGATATTCAGCAATGGCACTCGGTATTTAGGCAGTTAGTTTCTCGTGGCTATATTTATGCCGATATGGACAGTTTTGGTGCATTTAAACTTACCGACCAATGCCGCCGGTTACTGCGTGGTGAAGAAAGTATTGAACTACGAAAAGATAATATTTCTAAAACCAAGAAGAAAAAAGCTTCGAAATCAACTGACGCAATACCCGAAAAGGCGCAACCTTTATGGCAGGCGTTAAGAGTATTAAGAAAGCAATTGGCAGACGAGCACGGCGTTCCGCCTTTTACCGTTTTTCATGACAGTACCATGATGGAAATGATCAACATGAACCCAACGACTAAAGAAGAGTTACTTGGTGTTAGCGGGGTTGGTTTGAGTAAACTAGAAAAATATGGAGAGCAATTTTTAGCCGTTATTGCAAGCTTTGATGAATAATACCAAGCTATCTTCTGAATAGTTTCAATTGATAAATCTGAACGTTTTTGTCTAAATAACGGTTTTGAAAGGTATCTATTTAGTGGAAAATCTTACGGAGGAATTAGGTTTCTTGTAAATAATCAAAGTCCTCACAATATGCCTATGATAAAATTCAACTAATCCTAAATGTTATCGTGAAGAGTTTTTTCAATGTCGAGCAAAGAATTACTAGCACCCATCATGTCATTCCTAAAATGTGAAACACCTGATGCGTGGATTGACGAAGCAATTAAAGCTGAAAATTTACCCATTATATTAATCGATCACCTTATTTGTGAGCTCAAAGCAGCACAATCAGCGATGTTTTTGATTCGAAAATACGTTGTTGATAAGCCAAGTGGTGATGCACTTTTAGCTTGGTTACAACCATTTGAAACGCTAATTTATAAGCGAGAAGGTGATTGGCGTACGTTAGCGGCAAAAAATAAATTAACTAAATCAGTCATTCCAAAAGCTGACTCGTCTTATGGCCAAAGCCTAATTGATAAAATGGTCTTGCTGATCAAGGAAGAGTTACATCACTTTTATCAGGTATTAGAGATCATGGATGAATACGGTATTGAATACCGCAGCATTACACCATGTCGTTATGCAAAAGGTATGTTACGTCACGTCAAAACATTTGAACCAGATGCACTTATCGATAAATTAATTGTTGGCGCTTATATCGAAGCGAGATCTTGTGAACGCTTTGCTAAACTTGCGCCACATGTTGATAAACGCTTAGGTGACTTTTATATTTCGTTATTGCGCTCAGAAGCTCGTCATTATCAAGATTACTTAACGTTAGCAAAAGAAATAGCCGGCCCAGAGCAAGCTGAAAAGGTCGATAGTCGAATTGCTCACTTTGCAGAAGTTGAAGCAGAATTAATGACTAGCCCTGATAACGATTTTAAATTTCATAGTGGTGTGCCGACAAACGTAGCTTAAATGAAAAGTGCTGCTGTTTCTTTGGTTGAAGTTTTAGGTAACAAATTATGAATATTATCGCTTACTATTTTTAATTGTTTAGATAAGTCGCTACTATGCGAGCTGGCGTTATTAATACGTTCTCTATTCACATAAGAATTACTATAATAATAAGGAAAATATAGAATGCGTTCTATGATTGCATTAGTTGGAGCTGTGGCCTGTTTATCTGCCTGCCAACCGAATAGTTCAACACCTGCTTCAACCACACAACCTTCTGTAGCTGAAGTGTCAGTAACTCAATCGGCTCAGAAAAATAAACTAAGTGAATCACAACGCTTAAATGAATGGTTTGCAATTAAATATGAAGAGCAATTGCAAAGTAGCCCTATCATGTTGACGTTTTTAGGGCGTAAAGAAAAATACGACCAAATGAACGATATGTCAGAAGCATTTGAGAAAAAGCATTTAGCATGGCAAGCAAAAACAGTTGAAGAGTTAAAGTCTAGCTTTGATTACAACAAGCTAACCGCTGAAGCGAAAATTTCATACGATATTTGGGTTTATCAAAATGAAAAGGACCAAGCCGGTCAAGCGTTTAACAAGAATGGTTATATTTTTACGCAGTTTAATGGTATTCAAGCGTTTGCCGCGCAATTTTTAATTAACTTTCACCGTGTTGATGAGTTAAGTGATATGCAAGCGTACATTAAGCGTATTGGCGGTATAAGTACTGCAATTGACCAATTATTAGTACGTGCAAAAGGAAATGCTGAAGCGGGCACTCGTCCACCTAAATTTGCTTATGAAGGTGTGATTGAACAGTCTAATAACTTGATTTCCGGCCTACCATTTTCAGCAGCTGAAGATGCAACAGACTCACCGCTTTGGATGGACGTACAAAGAAAAATCAAAGGGTTAGTTGATGCTGAAAAAATTACTGCAGAGCAAGCTAAAACGTTAAAGGCAGAGGCAAAAACACAACTACTTAAGGCATTTTTGCCTAGTTACCAAGCACTAATTGCTTGGTTTGAAAGTGATATTGTAAATACCGCTAGTAATCCTACAGGTGTTTCTACGCAAAACAATGGTAAAGCTTTCTATGACCATATGATCGGTGTTTCAACAACGACTGATTTATCTGCCGTTGAAATTCATGAAATTGGCTTAAAAGAAGTTGCTCGTATCACCAATGAAATGATCGCGATTAAAGAGCGCGTTGGTTTTGAAGGCGATTTACAAGCATTCTTCAATTTTATTAAAACCGATGAGCAATTCTTTTATCCAAATACTGATGAAGGCCGTGAAGGTTATATAACTGACACTGACGCATACCTAAGTGTAATCAATAAACTACTACCAGAATATTTTGGTATTTTACCAAAAGCTGATTTGGTGGTTAAACGTGTTGAAGCATTCAGAGAGCAAGACGGTGCGGCGCAACACTACAATCCTGGTACACCAGATGGTAGTCGTCCTGGTGTTTACTACGCACACTTATCTGATATGTCATCAATGCCAAAAAATGAAATGGAAGGTGTTGCTTACCATGAAGGTAACCCCGGCCATCATATGCAAATATCCATTGCGCAAGAGCTAACTTCAGTACCGCAATTTAGAACGCAAGCAAACTTTACGGCGTATAGTGAAGGTTGGGGCTTATATGCAGAACTATTAGCAAAAGAGATGGGCGCATATGAAAATGACTTTTCTGACTTTGGCCGTTTAGTGAATGAAATGTGGCGTGCCGTGCGTTTGGTTGTTGATACTGGCTTGCACACAAAAGGTTGGACTGAAGAGCAAGCTATTGCTTACTTTAAAGAAAAAACGCCGATTGCAGAAGAAGCTATTATTTCTGAAGTTCGTCGTTACTTAGTATTACCTGGTCAAGCAACGTCATATAAAATAGGTATGTTAAAAATTATTGAGCTGCGCGAAAATGCAAAAAAAGCACTTGGCGACCGTTTCGATATTAGAGGCTTCCACGATACTATTTTAGGTGGTGGTGCAATGCCATTAGCCATTCTAGAACGTCGCGTTAATGACTGGGTTAATAGCGAAATGGCTAAGTAACTTAATTATTTGGTAAAGCGATCAATAAAACGCCTAAGCAAATGCTTAGGCGTTTTTGTATTCAGGAATAATAGTATATGGCGCTCACATGGACGTGAAAAAATGAAGATATTCAGAGCAATAAATAACCTGAACTCGTGATAAGCCATTTCACACAGCAACGCTATTTTAGCGGCTCTCCGCGTTATTTCCACGACCAATAGCACGCTATTGGATACGTGAAAATGCCTTGATAACCACTAAACTATCATTACTGTGCACAGAGATTAACTTATCGCAATTATTTCAATTAGTTATGAAATTCATTATCCCGAGTTCAGGTTAAATAGACTTTTATTGCTTGTTCAATTCAAATGGACTATTCATTAATTCTATCGAATCGGGCGTCGCTTTTAACCACGCTCCTTGCTCGTACCAATCACCCAGTACAATACGTTGTGCGGCTTGATTACTGACAACAATGTCATGAATGTCAGGGCGATGAGTATGGCCATGAATCATTAACTGACTTTGATACCGGCTCAAGCAGTCTATTACTTCACTTTCAGTAACATCCATAATATCTTGTGATTTCATTGCTGTTGCAGATGCACTTTGGTCGCGGTAGTTATTGGCGATTTTTCGTCGAACGCTTAGCGGTAAACTTTTAATAATGGCTTGCCACCACCAACTTCGAGATTTTTTACGAAATTTTTGATAACCAACATCACGCGTACATAGTGTATCACCATGCATGATAACCACAGGTTTGCCGTATAAGTCGATTAAGGTGATTTCAGGTAGCAACTCCATACCTGATTGTTTTGCAAATTGTTTACCGAGCAAAAAGTCACGATTACCATGAATAAAGTAAATTTTACAACCAAGCTTTGATAGCTTTTTTATTGCTTGGGATATTTCTAATATAAATGAGCTGTCGTCGTCGTCACCGACCCAATATTCAAACAAATCACCAAGAATATATAAAATTTCTGCTTTGGGCGCATCATTTTGTAAAAAAGACAAAAAACAGGCCGTAATATCGGGCCTGTTTTGAGCTAGGTGTAAATCAGCAATAAAGTAAGTTAATGCTGATTTAGTGATCTTATGAGAAGATTCGCTCATAGAATTTTCGTCGCTAAACTAAAATTACGCTACGATTGTTTCTTCGATCAAAATTTCTTCTTTTGGTACATCGTCATGAAAACCCATACGACCGGTATCAACTAAGGTCATTTTGTCGACAACATCCATACCTTCAACAACTTTACCAAATACACAGTAACCCCAGCCTTGCACGTCTTCACTTTTAAAGTTAAGAAAGTCGTTATCAGCTAAGTTGATGAAAAACTGTGCCGATGCTGAATGTGGGTCTTGAGTACGTGCCATGGCTAAAGTACCACGAGCGTTGGTTAAGCCATTATTTGCTTCGTTTTCAATGCTTGCACGCGTGTCTTTTTCGCCCATACCTGAAGCAAAACCGCCGCCTTGTGCCATAAAACCTTTAATTACTCGGTGAAAAATAGTGCCGTTGAAGAAACCATCTTCAGCGTATTGTTGAAAGTTTTTAGCAGTAACAGGTGCGTTGTCAAAATCTAGTTCGATTTGAATATCGCCTAACGTTGTTTTAAATGTGATCATTTGAGTTCTCGTAAATAAGAAAGAAATTTAATTGCGCGAATTGTAACTTAATCAATTGAATATTTCTCGGCAAAATTTCATTGTCTATTTCTCGGCAAATTTAACCAAGCTAATGATTCACAGCAATACATGGGGTACAATTGCGCTAATTCTCGCTGTGAGAATGTAAGAACTCAATTAAGTATTCATATTACATAGGAAAAAGTGCCGTTATGTTACAAATTTATAATACCTTAAGCAGGAAAAAAGAAGTTTTTAAGCCAATCACTTCCAATAAGGTAGGTTTGTATGTTTGTGGTATTACCATTTATGACCGTTGCCATATTGGCCACGCGAGAACCTATGTAGCATTTGATATTATCGCGCGATACTTTAAATATTTAGGTTACGATTTAACGCATGTTAGAAACATTACTGATGTTGATGACAAAATAATTAAGCGCGCTAATGAAAATGGTGAAAGTTGTGAGTCGTTAACGTTACGTATGACTGAGCAAATGTATCAAGATTTTGATGATCTTAATATTATGCGCCCAGATATCGCGCCGACAGTTACTGGCCATATGGACGAAATCATCGCCTTAGTTGCCCGTCTTATTGAACGTAAACACGCTTATGTTGCCAGTAATGGTGATGTGTTATTCGATGTTAGTAGTTTTAAAGATTACGGAAAACTAAGCTTACAGAATTTAGATATGCTGCAAGCAGGTGCTCGTGTTGATGTTGATGAAGCTAAAAATAGCCCATTAGATTTTGTTTTATGGAAAATGGCTAAGCCAGATGAGCCTAGCTGGGAATCTCCATGGGGTAACGGTCGTCCAGGTTGGCATATTGAATGTTCAGCGATGAACAGTAAACATTTAGGTGAACATTTTGATATTCACGGCGGTGGCTCAGATTTACAGTTTCCACACCATGAAAATGAAATAGCGCAATCATGCTGTGCATACGATACGCCATATGTAAATTACTGGATGCATGGCGGTATGGTACAAATTAATAAAGAAAAAATGTCAAAGTCATTAAACAACTTTTTCACTTTACGTAGCGTATTGGATGAATATGACGCGGAATCAGTGCGTTTCTTTTTAACTTCTAGCCATTACCGTAGCCAATTGAATTATTCACAAGATAACTTAACGCAAGCACGTGCGAGCCTAGAGCGAATTTACACAGCGTTACGTGATGTTTCGCCAATCAAAGTTGAGCTCAAAGGCAACGAATACGTTGAACGTTTTGAAAAAGCCATGAATGATGATTTCAATTGCCCTGAAGCAATGCCGGTATTATTTGAATTAGCAAAAGAAATAAACCGTGTTAAAGCTGATGATGCTACAGCAGCTGGTAAACTTGCTTTTATTCTTGTTTCATTAGGTGAAGTTTTAGGTGTTGCGCAAAATTCACCTGAAGACTTTTTACAAGGTGGAAGCGGTGATACTGATGAAGTAGCAGAAATTGAAGCATTAATCGTGCAGCGTAATGAAGCTCGTGCTAATAAAGACTGGGCAATGGCTGATGATGCTCGTGATAAGTTAGCGGCATTAAACGTAATATTAGAAGACAGTGCTGGTAAAACGACTTGGCGCAAAGGCTAAAAGTACGTCTTTCATCATTATGTGATGGCATTGTGATTTGATATAAGTACAAAGCACTTACCGAAAACTAAAAAGCCAGTATCTAAGATACTGGCTTTTTTAATATAATTTATTGCCGCTAAATTATTGTGTAATTAGCTATGAAATTCTTCACAGGCAATTAAAGTATTCTCAATTAAGCTCGCTACTGTCATAGGGCCAACGCCACCCGGAACAGGTGTGATGTGGCTGGCACTTTCTTTTGCTTTTGCAAAACCAACATCGCCGACAAGCTTGCCATTATCTAGTCGGTTGATGCCAACATCAATAATAATAGCGCCTTCCTTAATCCATTCTCCTGGAATAAACTCCGGTTTACCGACGGCTACGACTAGTAAATCAGCATTTCGAACTTTGTTTTCTAAGTCTTTAGTGAATCGATGAGTTGTCGTCACGGTACAACCCGCTAGCAACAACTCTAATGTCATTGGTCGACCAACGATATTAGACGCGCCAACAACAACCGCTTCCAAACCATGTGGTGAGACGCCAGTTGATGTGATTAACTCCATGATACCTTTTGGAGTACATGGGCGAAGACCAGGTTGACGTAACGCTAACTTACCGACGTTATTAGGATGAAAGCCATCAACATCTTTTTTAGGATTGATGTGTTCGATAATTAAATTGGCGTCCAATCCTTCAGGCAATGGCAGCTGTACAAGAATGCCATCAATTTCATCGTCATTATTTAATTGGTCAATTAAGGTGAATAATTCGCCTTGGGAAGTACTTGGTGGTAAGTCATAAGAACGAGAAACAAATCCTACTTCTTCACATGCTTTACGTTTGCTACCCACATAAACTTGCGATGCGGGATCGCTACCCACAAGAATTACCGCTAAACCTGGAGCACGTAACCCCTCGTCTATGCGTTTTTGTACTTTATCTTTAATAGAATGGCGTAGTTGTTGGGCGATCAACTTACCGTCAATTAGCGCTGCAGTCATAATACTTCACAAAAAGGTTAAAAACGTGACCATTTTCGCATATTAGAAAAGGTAATTATAGAAAATAACGCTAAAGAGCTATTAAAAGTGCTTTTGAATTTAATTGCTGATAAAAACAGAGGTAATTTTCTTTTTTCGGATGATATTAGTGTTATTTTAATCAAGATGCTGTAAAAGTGAGCGAACAAACATTTATTTAAAAAAAGTGTTTGACGCGCAACGGGCAACTAGGTAATATCCGCCCCCGTTGAGAGAGCAAGCTTTTTTAACAATATGTCGGTGATTAGCGCAGCTTGGTAGCGCACTTGGTTTGGGTCCAAGGGGTCG